>ERZ1292625.496-Hain-H41-01um-R1-496-length-59370-cov-29_pt1 | contig 59370 bp, 76 predicted proteins | sample MGYA00564400_ERZ1292625 | MGnify/ENA primary metagenome ERZ1292625 (study PRJEB36523, sample SAMEA6512639) | groundwater metagenome | collected 2019-01-08 | study: AquaDiva: Metagenomics assemblies of 32 groundwater samples | reverse complement strand
TGTTGCTTCGCAACGCTTGGTGGGTTACGCGAAAAACGCTAACCCACCCTACATTGCGCTTAACTTAGTGCCATTCATCACCGATATTAAATATGTCTCTCAGCAGGAGATGATAGAAGCCACCGGAGAGGATTATCTCGGCTGCTCAAAGTGGGGCGAATCATACGCAGTGATCTATATCCGCAATGACCTCTCTTCAAGTGTCACCACTTCTGTTCTCGCGCATGAGAAGTGGCATGTTGATAACAAGAGCGGCTTTGAACCAGGGGCATGGTGGGCAGGATTCAAAGCGGATTGGAGAGGGTTTTTCGGTAGTATCTGGATCAGCCTGACTCCATCAAGAATATGGCTTTATATACGCAGACTGGTTCTACGATTCTAGGAAATTGAAATGGCCAACGCACAGACATTGCAACCGTCACAGCCGCAATTGACGCCAGACGCTGTCGACGAACCCAAGCCCGTCCTGCAAACGGTCGACCCGACCACGACCACCGAGGGCTTGATCAGCAAGATATCGACATCGGGCTCGCCGCTGATGCAGCAGGCCGAGACGAGCGCCAGGCAGGGCATGAATTCGCGCGGCCTGATCAACAGTTCAATGGCGATCGGCGAGGGACAGAAGGCTGTCTACAACGCCGCGCTACCCATCGCACAGCAGGACTCGCAGTTGCACGCCAGCGTCGCCAAGAGCAACCAGGACGCCACCAATCAGTTCGGGCTGAACAAGCAGAGCTTCGGCTTCAACACGCAGATGGCGGATCAGGCGCAGAAGAACAACCTGGAAACGATCGGCGTCAACCAGGCCAATACCCAGGCGAATATGGCCACCACGCAGGCCAACACGCAGACCAACATGGGGACTGAGCAGACGTACAAGCTGGCCACTATGGCGGCGGATGCGGGCTTCAAGGAGCAATACAGCGCCTTCCAGAACGTGCTGGACCAGCAGAAAGATGACTGGCAGCAGGCGCAGAAGATCGAGCTTAACGAGATACTGACCAGCGAGAAGATCGCTATCGATCTCAAGGGCAACTACATCACCGGGGCGACGCAGCTCATGACGCAGTTTCAATCGGGGCTGCAGCAGTTGAATAGCGACAAGTTGGCGGCAGCGCCTTACAAGATCGCCTATGACAATCTGGTAGCGCAGCGCGACGCCTCCATGGCGGCCCTGAAGAACATCACCATTCAGGCGCAGGGCTGGGACTGGACTTGAAGCATAAGGTCAGGCTGGCGCGCCTAGACGACGTGCCGGCCATTTACGGCCTAGCGTGCGAGCTGCTGGACGCCAGTTTCCAGGCTGGCATCCCGATAGACGAGCCGAAATTCCGCAAGCTGACCGGCACGCTGATCATGGCCAAGGACGGTTTTGCGCAGGTGGTAGTGGATAGTTTCGATGCGCCGGTAGGGTTCCTGCTGGGTATGGTTGATGAGTTGTTTTACTCGCGCAAGAAATTCGCCACGGACGTTTGCGCCTTCGTCCGCGAAGAAGCTAAAGGGATGGGCGCCTACGTCATGCGGGCGTTCATGCGCTGGGCGTGGTCGCGGACTGGCGTCGTGGAGATCATCCTGGGGCTGTCCAGCAACATTGATCCGGAACGCACCGGTGCATTTTACGAGGCGCTGGGTTTCACCCGCGTCGGCGGCATTTATATTCTCAAGAGGACAGCATCATGAGCTTCGTCGTCAAGGCAGTGAAAAAGGTCTTCAAGGCCGTTACCAGCATCTTCAAGAAGGTGCCGATCCTCAAGGCCATCGTTGTTGCGGCGGCGATCTGGTTCACGGCAGGTGCGGCACTGGCGTACTTCGGGCCGGCAGCGCCCTCACTACTCGGGGCGATGCAGGCGTCGGCGACCTCGATGTGGTCGACGGTATCGACCGCGCTGGGTGTTGGCGCTCCTGCCGCTGCGGGCGGTGGCTCCGCTGCCCTTGGCGGGTCAGCAACATTGGGCGCCGGTACCGCAGCCGCAAATGGCGCGGCTGCGCTGGGCGGATCAAGCGCGCTTGGTACTGTTGGCGCCGGCGTTGGCGGGGCCGCAGCAGCCGCCGCGCCAGTGGCCGCTGCAGCACCCGGCATCGTCGGCAGCGCGATGGGCTGGGTGGCGGCCAATCCAACGGCAGCTGTCATGGCGGGCAGCGCCCTATCCAGTGGCTTCGCTGGCAAGCAGGCCGCCGAGGATGCGCAGAAAGAGCGCGATTGGCGGAGCGGCAAGGGCGCGTTTGCGGACATGACCGGCCATGAAGGCGATTTCGGCGTCAGGCCAGATCAGCAGCCAGTGCAGACGGTTGCGCCACAGGTGGTTGGCGGTCAGTCCGCGCAGTCAACGCCTGCGCAGCGCGTCAGGCCGGGCATGATTAACAACGCCATGCTGCCGCCGAGCAGGCCGCCGACGCTGGAAGAGATCGCCGCACAGAAAGCGGGCGCTGCGTGATAGCTATTGTCAATCCCAATATATCGGCAATCCAAATGTAATTATTGGGATTGAATTATTCAGGCGCCTTCTGGCGCTTTTTTTATGAAAGGAACAAGCATGAACCCTGCCGCCACCGTCCCAACCGATACCGTCACGCCGCTGCCGCCCGGCGGTGAATTGCAGGCTCCGCGCCGCTTCTCTCATGAGGGCGAGGAAGATCCATCTACTGAACAGGGGCAGATGGAGGATGACGGCGAAGAGCAGGCCACGCCGGAAGAGCAGGCGATGTACGACCTGGTGGTGTCGCGCGCCGTCAAGTACATGCACGGCCCCGGCCGGGATAGCGTCCTCAAGATGATGGGGTCCGCCAAATCACCCGCCGAAGGCGTTGGTCAGGCCGCCGTCATGATCGTGAAGACGATCAAGGCATCGATCAAGAACCAGAAGAAGGAACTGCCGGAGGGTGTGTTGTTCCACGCGGCGACCGAGATCATCACCAACCTGATGGCGATGGGCGAGGCGCGCGGGCTGTTCCAGTTCGACAGCGAAGAGGATCAGCAGAAGCAAACCGAAGAGGCGCTGATGATTGGGCTCAAGCTCTACGGCGAAGAGGGATTGCAAACCGGCGAACTGGACCGTGGCGAAGCGCAGCGCCAGATGCAGGAGGGGCTGGCCAGTGAGCAGGCGCAGGGCGGTCCGGCAGCTGCACCGGCTGGTGCGACGCCCGCTGGCCCGCCTGCCAGCGGCATGATCAACGGCGCGATGGGCGGGGGGGCGGCATAATGGGCGGGTTCATCAACGGCTTTATGGGCGGCGCCGGCGACGCCATGGCCAAGATCGGCGCGATGGAGTTGACGAAGAAGGCTGACATGGAGCGGGCCGAAGCCGATGCCGTGTCCGCGCGCAGCCTGGAAGAGTTGCGTTCGCAGAATGATATGAAACGCGCCGGTCGTGAGCATGGCTGGAAGATGGATGAGGCCGGATTCGAGGCCAAGACCCGCGGCGAAGACACCGACAAGAAACTGGCCAGCGACGAGCGACTGACTATGGCCAAGATACAGGGCGACAAGGAGGTGGCGGGTATGCGCGTGTCAGCAAAGGGCGGCGGCGCAGGCAAGATATTCAAATCGACGGACGACGAGGGCAATACCGTTTATAAGCGGTACAACCCCGAGACCGATGAGATGGAAGTCGTGGGCGATGCTGGTGGCGCCGCCGGTGGCGCTGGCATGACCCTGCCGGAAGCAGAGCAGGCGGCCGATTCCTGGTATCAGAAGAATGCCAGCGTGTTCAAGTCCGATAAATCCCAGTTTGGCGGGATGTCCGAAGCCGAGATCAAGGCGAAGAAGGTGCGCGAGTACATGGCGGGAGCGCCGGAGGCTGGCGGTGCAGCACCAGCCGAGTCGAAGCCGGCAGCCGAAGCGAAGCCTGGCATCATCAACGCGCAACTGCAGAAGGGCGCGGGTAAACCGGCGGCCACAAGAGACCAGGCGTTTGCCGCTCTCAAGAAACTCAACCCCGACAGGTCCGACGAAGAAGTGTGGGCGCGTATCAATGAGCGCATGCCCGAAGGAAAGCCCGCCGCGGCCACCCCGAAGCAGGACGCGAAGCCGAAAGCATCCCCGGCCGACAGCAAGGCGATGTCGAAAAACAATGATGTGTACGCCGTCGAGCAGGCCGCGAAGGAAGTGACTGGGCGCATCGACCCCGGTCTGATCAACTTCAATCTCAAGTCAGTCCCTGGATTAAGAAACCCATCGCCGAAGGCCAATATGCTCAAAGAAGTGTCTACCGAAACACTGGAAACTGCGCTGCGCGCCGGGAAGAATTTCCTTTCCGATAAAGTGAGAGCCGCCGTTGAGGCCGAGATCACCGCGCGCCAGGCGGCTCGCTAATGGCATATCAGTGGAATGACGGCAATGTGTTCGGTGGCGGCGCAAGCCAGGGTGATGAATGGAATGATGGCGATGTTTTCGGTGGCGCGACCGAAGACAAGCCAGCCGCCTCCTTCGGCGACCGCGCCGAAGGTAGTGATTTTGTGGCCGGCGCACAAGCTGGCTGGGAAAGCCTAAAGTCTCTTGCGTATGGCGCTAAAGCTGCGTTTGGCCAAGCCACGGGCAACGAGGAAATGCAGCGTACCGGCATCGAGCAGATGCAGGCGCACGAGGATACGGCCGGCGAGTTCGGCCAGGGGCGCATCACGCGCTATGAAGATGTCGCCGGAGTCGGTGATTTCGTTGACTATGCGCAATACACGCTCGGGCAACTGACCCCGTTTGCGCTGGAGTCGGCCGCGACCGCGATTACCGGCGCCGTTGTGGGTACCTCCGCCGGACCGGTCGGAACAATTGCCGGTGGCGTCGCTGGATTGACCGCCAAGACCGCCGTGAAAGAGGCGATCAAGAAGTACGTTCGCAAGGAAGTGATGGACGACGCCGAAAAGGCGCTGGCCAAGAATGCGCTGGCCAAGGCCGGCGGCACCATCGGTGCGGTAATGGGAAGTTATCCGGTAGCTGTCGGTGACGTTTATAACGAAACCGTGAAGGCCGGCGATCCGAGCGCCGGAACTGCCTTTGCTGCCGCGATACCCTATACCGCGCTCGATGTGATTCCAGAAGTCCGAGGTATTCGCAAGATACTGGACGGCACGAAAGGAGGCGTTGCCAGCAGGGTTGCCAAGACGGCCATCACTCAAGCGCCAATGGAAGCCGCCGCCGAGACAGGACAAGAAGAGATACTGATTCGCGCGCGCGCGGCACTTGATCCAACCTATGACGTGTCCGGCGAAGAAGCGAACAGTCGGCGCCTCAATTCCGCCATCGGCGGAGCCCTGGGTGGCGCTGCGTTTGGCGGCGTTGCTGGCCTTAGCTCCAACCAGGAGCGACCCGAGTTAGCCCCAAAACCCGAAGACGCCGACCCCTCCATCCCAGCCATCCCCGTAGTCGAAGCCTCCAATATAGATGAGGCAATCGCCGCTGCTACGGCTGCCGCAGAATCCACCCCACCGCCAAGCGGCATCATCAGCCAAGCCATGCGCCCGCCGTCAGCAGCGCCCCGTAGCGGCGCGATCAACCTGGACGTGCCGCCTGATACTGGCGTCCCTGTCGAGGGCTACGGTACCGATGTACTGGGCCGTGGTGCGTCCGGCGCCGAGATCCCCAGCGCGCCCTTCGCGCCCGGCTCCGAAGTCACCCCGAACGTCATGCCGGCAGGTCGCGGCAATACCACGCCGCCAACTGCCCCGCCCGCCGTACCAGCGCCCGCTCAACTCGAAAGCCTTGGCCCTGATCCGCTGATCGCGTTCCCCGATGGTTCGGTCGCGCGCAAGGGCGAAGTCGAGGCGCTGATTGCCAGCAAGGAAGCCAGCGGCGACGTGCAAGGTGCGGCGAACCTGCGCGCGCACTTAGCCGGGTACCCGGGGGAGGTCGGACAGGATCAGCCCGCTTCACTGAGTCAGACGGCCGATGTCGGCAAGAAGAACGGCAAGCCATTCGCCAGCATGAAAGAGGCCGAACTGGCGATGAAGTGGCGCAAGGATGTGGATCTGAGCGGCTACCAGCCGGTAGCGGTCAACGGCGGCTACATGCTACGCTCCGTCGCACAGAATACCCCCCCCGAGAGCGCCACCAGTGTGCCGGCGGGCCAGGACCAACAGCCCCTGCAAGCAAGTACCGCGCAGGCGAGTGAGGGAACTGGCCCGCCGGCTGGCCCCGTCTACGCCGATCCCCGTCTCAAACGCGATTCCTACCGTGCTTGGCTGCAGAACACTGTCGATAACGACATGACACCGGGCGGCGGCTTGGGCGTGGCGCCGGTGCAGGGCTGGGTGCGCGGCGAGTCAGAGGGCGGTGAGGTGCCGTTGAAGCGCTTACCCAGCGTCAATCCGAAATGGGTACAGTCGGTCCTATCGGAAACCGGGCTTTCGGTCGACCAGGTGCGCAACGCCGTGAGCAAGGCGATTGCCGGCAAGCGGCTGGGTGTTGGTCAGGAGCGGGCGGTCAAGGCGGTGCTCGACCAGATCAGCGGCGAACGTGCGGCGCCCGAGAACATGGACTATGCCCGCGGCGAACTGGAAAAAGCGCGCGCGCTGCGCCGGCAGGCCAAGCTGGAAGCATCCGGCGATTGGTTGCTGGATGATGCCGAGTACGCGCCCGAGTTGGACGGTACCGGCCGTGCTATGCTTGAAATGGCGGATGAGGCGCGCGCGCTGGGCCTGTCGGACCAGGTAGAGGCGCTGCTGGACAGTTCGCGCAGCGATGACGATATCGCCAGCGCGCTGGCCACACTGATTGCGGAGAACACCGATGGGCGAGCAAGCGAAACTGGTACTCAAGAAGTTGCGGGAGGACAAGGCCAAGGGCCGCACGCCGAAGCGCAAAGCGGCGTCACGCCTGAAGAGCGTCAAGCCTTAACCGAGGATCGGCGGCAGGAGGCTCGCCCCGTCGCCAAGAGTAAGGAGCAGCGCCACGGCGAGCGCCGCCAGGATGCCGCGCTGCGCGAGCACATCGCCACCCTGTCGGACGATGAGAAGGCGCAGGAGATCGTCAACGCCTACACCGATGAGTTGACCGGCCTGGGCAATCGCCGCGCCTGGAACAAGGCCGAGAAGCTGGTCTATGTCGCCTCCCTCGATCTCGATTCCCTCAAGTTCATCAATGACACGCTGGGCCACCCGGCCGGTGACGAAGCCATCAAGGCGCTGGGCCATGCGCTGGGCGCGGAAACAGACGAGGCGTACCACATCAGCGGCGACGAGTTCATCGTGCAGGCCGATACCCGCGTAGGCCTGAAAGCCATCATGACCAAGGCTGCCGCCGCGCTCGAGTCCGTCAAGATCATCGGCCAGGGCCACACCAAGACCGGCATCGAGTTCAGTTTCGGTATCGGCAAGACCATCAAGGAAGCCGAGCTGGGTCTGAAAGTGAACAAGAAGGCCAAGCCGAACCGGGGCGCGGAACCGCCCGGCGTCACGCAGGACAGCGAACCCACACAGACCCCGGCCGATGCCGGGGTTTCTGCTTCTGACGCCACCAGCATGGAAGATTGGTGGCAAAAAGAGCTGACTACTGAGGGACGTCTTCGCGCCATGGCCAGAGCGAAGATTACTAAGGTGCCTGGCGTGATCCTCTGGAATCACATGCAGCCGAGACATCAGGAGGCGCTGCAACAGCTTCGAGACTCCGGATGGAATGCAGATGCCGGCGCACCAAATACCGCCATCGATGCCGCCGCGCACGAAGCCGCGACCAGTCCGAAGAACGACAAGCCGCAGCCGACCGACGAGCAGAAGAAGGCCGGCAACTACGCCAAGGGCCACGTCCTCCTGCATGGCCTGGATATCAGCGTCGAGAATCCCAAGGGCTCGGAGCGCAGCGGCATCGACGCCAACGGCAAGCCGTGGTCCGTCACCATGGCTCACCATTATGGTTACTTCAAGGGCACTATCGGCAAGGACAAGGATCACATTGACGTGTTCCTTGGGCCGGACGCCGAGAACGCCAGCCTGCCGGTGTTCGTCATCGACCAGATAAAGCCCGGTAATGGCCATTTCGATGAAGCAAAAGTTATGTTAGGATTCCATGACAAGGCAGCCGCCGAGGCCGGCTATAAGGCGAACTACGCCAAAGGCTGGAACGGTATTGGCGACATAAATGGAACCTCTCTCGATGACTTCAAAAACTGGCTCAAAAGCGGCGATACCAAACAACCATTTGCGGACTGGATCAAAAATGATTCAGGAGCGACACGGCAAGCGTTATCTGCCGGAGTACCAAGTGTGGCTACAGATGAAAGGGCGATGCCACAACCCACGCAACAAGCGGTATCCGCTGTACGGGGCGAGGGGGATAACGGTTTGCAAGAAGTGGCAAATGAGCTTCCAGTCGTTCCTGGACGACGTGGGACTGAGGCCATCTCCGGAAATGAAACTGGAACGCAAGAACAACAACAAGGGTTACAAACCGAGCAACGTAGCGTGGGTAACGCAGAAGGAGCAAACCCGAAATCGCAGGAACAACATCTACCTGGAACACAAAGGACAGAAGAAACTATTGGTGGAGTGGGCGGAGGAATTGAAGGTAACAAGGCGGTTCCTGTACGCGAGATTCCGGCGCGGGCTGAGTCCGGAAGAGATACTGGGGCGCCCGAAGGACGAGAAGTATTGGAGGAACAGAAAGGAAGCGCCGGCAAGCCGACCTTAGTCGAATCCGGCGAACAGCTCTACAGCAAGTCCGGCCGCAAGCTGGCCGTGGCGCCGAAGATCGACAGCACGACATCCCGCAAGATCAACGCCACCACCAAGCGCATGAACGCATGGCTGCTGGACGAGGCCAAGAAGGAGGCGACCGGGGATAGCTACCTGTCCACGCTGCTGAGCGGCATCAATCTGGCCAATATCTCGCCGGCCGACCAGGACACACTGAACGAGGTATTGTTCGGGGACGCGGACGGACCTACGGCGGAGAACCGCAAACCCAGCGCGGCCGCGCCAACCGCGCCACTATCCCCGGAAGCTCAAGCCAAGGCCGACTTCGACGCCGCCATGGCGGAACTGGGCGACATTCTGACCAACAAGACCTCCCTCCAGGCCGTGCCGATCGATACGGCCAAAATGCTGCCGGTACTGACAAAGGTCATGGATGCCGCCATCCGGATGGGCTATTATAAATTCAAGAAGGCGGCAAAGTTCGTCCTTGACACCATCCGGGATAAGCTCGGGAACGACGCCGCCAACGCAATAACGATCGACCATCTGCAAGCCGCATACATCGGTATTGCAGGTAGCCACCCGAATGCCGACAGCAAGAAAGACGTTATTGCCGTCGACACACTGAAAGACTTGGAGGCCGGTAATGGCGACCTATTTGACAACAATCCGGGAGACGATCAAGGAACTGGTACCGCCGGCGAAATACCTGCGGATGCAGGCGAGCGGGGAACTGGCGGAGCAGATGGAGCAGTACCAGGAACAAGTGACAGCGGCCAGAACAGCGGCGGCCAGCGCGGCGCGCGCAAAGGTGGATCAAAACGATCCGGTGGCCGTAACGCAAGCGATGAACATGGCGGCACTGATGGCGCAGGAGATCGCAGTGGGTTCGATAGTGGAAGAGCTGAACCTTCTATACGGGGCGCAAACTACCGAATAACCGACGCCGATAACCTCGGCGGTGGCGGGCCGCTGGAAAAGGCGCGCGCCAACATTCAAGCCATTCGCATCATCAAGGCGCTGGAAAGCGAACACCGCGGCGCCACTCCCGACGAACAGGCGCAACTGGTCAAGTACACCGGCTGGGGCGCGTCTGAACTTGCCAATAAGCTCTTTCCCTCGAAAGCCGAGCCCACCGGGTCATGGAAGGATCTGCATGATGAACTGCGCACGCTGCTGACCGACGACGAGTTGACCACCGCCGCGCGCAGCACGCAATACGCGCATTACACCTCGAAGCCGATTATTGACGGCATCTATGACGCCATCAGCGGTTTCGGGTTCCAGAGCGGCCTTGCCGTCGAGGGCGGCGCCGGTACCGGCAACTTCATCGGCTTGATCCCGTCTGCGCTCAACGTCCACTACACAGGCATCGAGATGGACGGCATCAGCGCCAAGATCGCCGCGGCGCTGTACCCGGAGTCCGGCGTCATCGGCGGCGACTTTACCAAGATCGCCCTGCCGCAAAACCACTTCGACCTTGCCATCGGCAACCCGCCGTATGCCTCCATCGTCGTGTCCAATGATCAGCGGTACAAGAAGAACAAATTCCTGCTGCACGATTACTTCATCGCCAAGCAGATCGATTCCGTGCGCCCGGGCGGCCTGGCGGTGTTCGTCACCAGCAAGGGCACCATGGACAAGCAGAGCGCGGCAGCGCGCGATTATCTGTCCGCGCGCGCCAACCTGCTGGGCGCCATCCGCCTGCCGCAAACCGCCTTCAAGGCCAGCGCCGGCACGGAGGTTGTGACCGATATCCTGTTCTTCCAGAAGAGGGGCGAGGGCGTTACGTCGACGGGTCAAGCCTGGTCGGATCTGCGCGAGATCACCACCCCGGACGGCCCGGCCACCATCAATGAGTATTTCGCCAAAAACCCGAAGATGATCCTGGGCGAGTCACGCCTGACAGGCTCCATGTACCGCGAAAACGAGTACACCGTGGTGCCGACCGGCGACATTCAGGTGCAGATCCGTGACGCCATCGCCAAACTGCCGAAAGGCATGTACCACGGCAATCTGTCCGTGGACGAGATGGAAGCCAAGCGCAAAGAGTTCGAGGTCGACCCGCGCAAGAAAGAGGCCAGCTACTACCTTGACGACGCCGGCAATGTGCGCGTGGTTCAGGACGGCGTAGGCGTGCGGGTGGCGGTCCGCGGCGGCGAGCAGCGCACCGGCGTCACCAAGGCGCAGGCGCAGATCCTGCGCGATTACATCCCGCTGCGCGATGCCGTGATGGCCGTCTACCGTGCGCAGATGATGGACGGTGATTGGAAGAGCGCGCAGATCAAACTGCACGGCGCCTATGACCGGTTCGTGAAAGCGCATGGCCCGATCAACCAAGTCAAGGTCATCAAGCGCAAGGACGGACTGGAGATCGTGACCGAACCGGTGCTGGGCGTGTTCGACATGGACCCGGAAGCGTACCGCGTGGCGGGCATCGAGCATTACGACGAGGCCACCAACACCGGCAAGAAGGGCGCGATATTCAGCGAGAACATTATCTCCCGGCAAAAGACCGCCGAGATCGTGTCGGCGACCGACGCGCTCAACGTCACCCTGAATGACTTGGGGTATGTGGACCTTGATTACCTGGTGGAGAAGTACGGCCAGAGCCGCGAGGCGACGCTGACGGAGCTGGGTACCGCCGTCTTCATGGACCCGGCCACCGATCGGTACGCGACCGGCGACGATTACCTGAGCGGCAACGTCAAGGCCAAGCTGGTGATTGCCAAGGACGCGGCGGAACAAGACAGCCAGTACCAGAAGAACGTCGAGGCGCTCGACGCGGTGCAGCCGGAAGACCTGCCCATCGCGCGCATCCCCGTCAACCTGGGCGCGCACTGGATTCCGGCGAGCATTGTGCAGGATTTCGCCGAGACCACCCTGGGCTTCACCGGCAAGGTGACGAGCTTTATCCGTGGCGAGAATTCCAACTGGTCCGTGGACGGTAAGACCGATAGCCAGACCTTCGGCACCGATCGCATGACGGCCGACGAGATTCTGAGCGCGGCGCTCAATCGGCGCACCATCAAGATTTACGATATCGGCCGGGTGGATGGCAAGGAAGTCCGGACGATCAACACGCCAGAGACGGCCGCCGCCAACCAGAAGGCGCAGGAATTGAAAGAAGCGTTCGCCTCCTGGGCGGTCGCGGATGAAAAGTCCGCCGACATTATCCATGAGGTCTATAACCGCAAACTGAACACAACGGTACCGCGCAAGTTCAACGGTGACCATCTGACGCTGCCGCGGCTGTCGAGCCGGTACAAGCCGCACAACTGGCAGAGCAACGTCGTGTGGCGCATCCTCCAGCGCGGCAATACCTACATGGCGCACACGGTTGGTTCCGGCAAGACGCTGGCCGCAAACATCGCCGGCATGGAGATGCGCCGCCTGGGCATCGCCAAGAAGCCCGGCTATGCGGTGCTCAAGTCCACCCTCAAGCAGTTCGCTACCGAGTTCCTGGACGCCTACCCGGACGCCAAGATACTGGTGGCTGACGAGAAGAAACTGGACAAGGACAACCGGCGCCGGTTCATGGCGCAGGTTGCCAATGAAGACTGGGACGCCGTGATCTTCACGCACCAGTCCTTCGAGAAAATCCCGCTGTCCGAAGAGTTCTTGCGCGCCCACATTGAGCACGAGTTGGCCGAGTACCGTGCCATGCTGGAAACGATCGATGAGCAGGACCGCGCCGCGCGCAAGACGATCGAGCGCCAGATCGAGGCCATGGAAAAGCGCCTGGAGTCGATGACCAACCAACTCGCCAGCGACGCCGGTTTCTCCTTCGAGGAACTTGGCATCGACTTCCTGTTCGTGGACGAGGCCCACCACCACAAGAAAATTCCGTTCCCCACCAACCAGTCCAACATCAAGGGCGTCTCGGCGGAAGGCTCCGGTATCGCGCTCGACCTGTACTTGAAGAGCAAGTACCTGAATACCCTGCGCCCTGGCCGCAATCTGGTGCTCATGAGCGGGACGCCGGTCACCAATACCATGGGTGAAGTGTTCAACATTCAGCGGTATTTGCAGCCGGATGTCCTGGAGCAAAACATGGTGTCCTCCTTCGATGCGTGGTCGGCCACCTTCGCCGATTCCATCACGTCATTGGAGATGCAGGCCAACGGCGCGTTCAAACCCTCCACGCGCCTCGCCAAGTTTGTCGGCGTCCCCGGCCTGCTGCGCGATTTCCTGCAAGTGGCCGACATCGTGACCGATGATCACCTGAAATCACAGGTGTCTATCAAGCGCCCGGTGGTTGTGGGCGGCAGCCGCGAGATCGTCGCCGTGCCGCGCTCCGAGGAAATGAAGGCGTATCAGGCGGCGCTGGGCGTCCGTATCAAGGCGCTCGAACAGAAGAAGGGACCGCCCAAGAAGGGCGAGGACAACATTCTGGTGGTGATCGGCGACGGCAAGAAGGCGTCGATCGACATGCGTCTGGTCGGCGGGCACCAAAGCGTCCCCAGCAAGTTGGACGTGATGATCGATTCGGTCTATCAAATCTGGAATGACACCAAGGGCGACGACTACAGCCGGAAAGGTGCCAAGGATCTGCGCAAGGGCAGCACGCAACTGATCTTCACGGAGATTGTGCAATCCCACGGCTTCAACGTCTATGACCACATCCGCGATGAACTGGTGAAGCGCGGCGTGCCCACTAATGAGATCGCCTTTATCCAGGAGGCGACCAACTCGAACAAGAAGAAGAAGCTCTTCCGCGACATGAACAACGGCGTGAAGCGCGTCATGATCGGCGGCTCCAAGAACATGGGCACCGGCGTCAACGTGCAACAACGGCTCAAGGCGCTGCATCACCTGGATATCGACTACCTGCCGGCGAATATCGTGCAGCGCGAGGGTCGCGGCATACGGCAGGGCAACCAGAACAGCGAAGTCGCCATCCGCGCCTACGTGACGGAAGGCACCATCGATGCGTTCATGTGGCAGTTGAACGAAACCAAGCAGCGCATGATTGACCAGGTGATGAACGGCGACCTGTCCATCGATTCCGTGGAAGATGTCAGCGACAGCGCCGACCAGATGGCCGCCGCCAAGGCGCTGGCGTCCGGCAACCCGCTGCTGCTGGAACAGGCCGGGTTGCACGCCGAGGTCAAGAAGTTGGAATCCCTGCGCGCCGCACACCTTAATCAGCAGTTCAGCAACCGCGACAAGATAAAGAGACTGACCGCCCACATCCCGAAGATGCGCGACCAGCTTGAGGAAATGAGCGCCATCTCCAAGAAGTACCAGCCGACTGCCGGCGAGGCGTTCTCTATGACTATCCTTGGTCATACCTACAATGAGCGCAAGGCGGCCGGCGAGAAAATGATTGCGCTGGGTTTGTCGATGGCTGACGTGAAAGGGAACAGCAGTAAGGCGTCCGGCAACATCGGCGGATACGACTTCTATTTCGCAGATAATTACGGATTCAAGAAATTCTCACTCTACACCGGTAGAGACCTGTTGAATGCGGACGGCCATGTGATGTTTAATGGCGGCGCCATGTCCATCAATGACGGATTGAAGGAGGCCGATCCGGTTGGCGTCATCCGTCAGATGGAGAACAAGGCGCGCGAGCTGAGCAACGTCCACTCGCCGCTCACAAATCAGATCGCCATCGCCGAAAAGAAACTGGCCAACCTCCAGAACGAGACCGGCGGCGACTTCAAGTACCAGAGCGACCTGGATCAGAAGCGCAAGCGCCTGGACGATATCAATGGCGCGCTAGTGGGCAATAATGTCGACGCGGCGGCGTTGACCGGCACCGTTGAAGTTAAAAGCATGGCCGACTTTGAGGCCGTGCTGGCCGATGTCCGCGCCCGGCCCGCTACCGTTGATACGCTGTCCGCGGCAACGCTGCGGGAACGGCTTGAGCGTGTCGCCGCCAAGCTGTACGGGACCGGCGCCAAGACTAAGGGCCGGCGGATCGACATCGTTATCGGCGGTCCCGGCACCGGGAAAACCACGTCGGCGGTCAAGCCGCTGGCCGACGAACACGGCTCCCTGATTGTTGATTCCGATGACGCAAAGCGCGAATTGCCGGAATTTGATCATGGCCTTGGCAGCAATGCGGTGCACCAGGAAAGTTCAATAATTGCCCGGCGGATCATGGCGAAGGCGCTGAATGCTGGCGACAACATCGTGTTCTCGACTATCGGGAAATCGCTCAGCACGCTGAAAAGCACTATTGAGACCGCGAGGGAACAGGGCTATGATGTTCACGTCACCTTGGTGGATGTCCCGACATCAGAAGCTATCAATCGCGCAATCAAACGCTTCTATGAAACAAAGCAGTTTGTCGACCCCGCTTTCATTGCCAAGGTAAGTGACGCGCCAGCCGCTACGCTGGATGCGCTTCTTGATGAAGGAGTCTTAGATGAAAGACAATTTAGCGTCATCTCCAACGATGTCCCCCTCGGGGAAGCTCCAAGGACACTCTATGCCCATGGTGGAGTTCCTGGCGAAAATTTCCGAGAAACGGCTGGGGCCGGTGTACGATCAGGCCGAGGTCGAGGACCGCGTGTTCGCCGACTTACCGGCCGAATTGGCGAGAGAGAAGCAGGCCAGCCCGGAATAAACGGGCGGCGACCGCCGCTCAGCGGCACCTTGTCGGCTATCAACGAACCCGCCTCTGGCGGGTTTTCTGATTCTGAGGCTGGCCCATTCAGCGGCATCGCCGAACAAGCCGACCGCGACGCGATGCTTGACCCACGCGCGGACGAGGCGAGATCGGTTCAGACCGGCATCGAAGGCAAGACGCCGCAGGATGCCGCGCGGTTCATCATCAAGCACGGCAGCAAGGCGAACGCGACTATCGCCGAGCGCGTGCTGCTCCAGTTGGGGCGGCTGGAACGCGCCGGCGTCAAACTGGACATGAAGATCGCACACCTTGGCGATAGCGTGCCGCGCATCCTGACGCAATCGCGCGGCGTGACGGACTACAAGTTCGCCAAGGACAACAACCGGATCACCGTCTGGCTGAATGGCGCCGATGTGACCGGTAAGGTCGGCGTGTCCCATGAAACCCTGCTGCACGAGTTGGTGCACATGGCAACGGTCGGGATTGTGCATCTCGGCAACCTGAAAGCCGCCGCCGGCACCAAGTCGGCGGAGGATGTGTCAGACCTGTACGCCATCACCAACCACGTCATCAAGCACTTCAATCAGCGCGTCGCCGACTTCAAGGCCGGCAAGGCGCGATTGACCGACTTTGAGAACCGGATGTACCAGCGCGCAACCAATGCGTTCGCGGACGCCGACGAGACGCTGGCGTGGGGATTATCGAATCCGGAGGCGCAAGCCTATCTGGAGTCGATCCCCTACCAGCAACACCAATCCGCCTGGTCCGCATTCGTGTCCGCCATCCGCAAACTGCTGGGCATCCCGGCGCGGGCCGAAACCGCCTTGTCGGAAGTGCTGCGCGTCGCCGAGAACATCATGAGCGACAACGTGAACGAGATACTGGGGCTGGATACCGTGGACGGGCAAAGCGCGGCGATTCAGTCCGCATCGGGTAGTGGGATGCTGCCGCAGCGGAACGCGGCGCCCGGTCCTGCCGGTATCGAATCCACCCTCTTCGATGAACTGCGCTTCAAGGCGCAAGACAAGTTCCACTATCTGAACAAGGTGCAGAAGGCCGCGGCGGCCGAGATGGGCGTGACCGATCTGCCGGAAGCCGAAGATGCCTACCTCGCCGAACTGCGTTATCACGGCATGGCCGGCGCGGCGATCGATGACTTCCAGCGTGAGCACGTCGACCCGTTGCTGAAAGTAATCAGCGAGTCCGGCACCGGCATGGAGGATGTCGACCTATACCTGCAAGCCCGCCATGCCCGCGAGGCCAATGCCCAGCTCGAGCGCATCAACCCGGACCGCCCCGACAATACCGCCCTGTCCGGCATGTCGAACCAGGAGGCGGCCGCCATTCTGGCCCGCCTGGACAGCCCAGCGCTGCGCGACATCGGCGCGCGCGTGGATGCCATCACGGCCGCGCGCCGCGAAAAGCTGGTCGACGCCGGCCTGGAAACGCAGGACACGGTAGACAAGTGGGAGGCGGCCTACCAGCATTACGTCCCACTCAAGCGCGAGGGTCACGGCAGCAGCATGCCGCGCCGCGGCAAAGGGTTTGACACCAGAGGCAAGGAGAAGCGCCGTGCGGGGTCCAATGCCGAAGTGGTGCATGTCCTTGCCAACGTCGTGGCGCAGTACGAGGCGACCGCTATCAAGGCGGAGAAGGTCAAAGTCGGCAAAGCCTTCCTGGCATTCGCCACCGCGCACCCGGACGCCGCTCTGTATGAGGTCGATAAGGTCTCGTACCAGCCCAGCTTCGACAGCGAGGGGCTGGTGACCTACCGCGCAGACCGTGGTTTCGTCATGGCTGACAATGTGCTGGTGGTGCGCGAGAACGGCGAGGACCGCCGCGTGACCTTCAACGAGAACAGCCCTGTCGCCATGCGCATCGCGCACGCCCTGAACAACCTGGGCGCCACAGAGACCGGGCCGATCGTCAATATCCTGTCCAAGTTGACCCGCTGGTTGGCAATCGTCAACACCGGCGCCAACCCGGAATTCGTGATCTCGAACTTCGCGCGCGACCTGCAGACCGCAGGCTACAACCTGTCGGCGACGGAGGCGGACGGCTTGAAGTGGAAGATCATCAAGGATGTCGGCAAGGCCTGGCGCGGTATCCGCTCCTTCCAGAAGCAGAGCGGCGTGCCGCACGCCTGGGCCCAGCACTTTGACGAGTACCGCAAGGCCGGCGCGCAAACCGGCTGGATGGATCATTACAACGATATCGCCGCGCGCGAGAAGGCGCTGGTCGATCGCGTGCGCGAGATGAGCAACGATTCGACCGGGCTCAAGGTCCGGCGCGGCCTCAATGCCGTGATCAAGTTCATCGAGGACGAGAACACTGCCGTTGAGAACGCCATCCGCCTGTCCGCCTTTGTGCATGCCCGCCGGGCCGGGCTGACCGAGGCGCAGGCCGCCAAGATCGCCAAGGAGATGACGGTGAACTTCAACCGCAAGGGCGACATGGGCCAGGTGCTGAACGCGCTTTACCTGTTCTATAACGCGAGCATTCAGGGCTCTGTGCGCATCCTGCAAGCCGGTGTGCGCAGCAAGAAGGTGCAGTTGATGATGGGCGCCACGGTGGTATTCGCCGCCGCGCTGGACATCCTGAACCGGGCCATGGGCGGCGATGATGACGACGACAAGGCCCGCTACGACAAGATCCCGGACTTCGTGAAGGAGCGCAACCTGATCATCATGAACCCGTCCGGCGACGGCGATTACATCAAGATTCCGCTGCCCTGGGGTTACAACGTGTTCCACGTCATGGGCCAGGTGGCCGGCGAGGCGATGACCAAGCGCGGCTTCCATGCCGTTGGCGGCGCCGGCCGAGTCGCCGCGGCGACGCTCAGCGCCTTCAACCCAATTGGTGGACAGGGCTCGCTGCTGCAGTCCATCTCACCGACCATCACCGATCCGCTGGTGCAGTGGGCGGAGAACAAGGACTGGTCCGGGAAGCCGCTGCGGCCTGCCAGTAATCCATTCGGCGTCGACAAACCTGACTCTCAGAAGTATTGGGGTTCCGTGCGCGCGCCATCGAAGTGGCTCACCGACGAACTGAACAGCCTGACGGGCGGGGACGAGGTGCGGCCAGGCGCGATCGACATCTCGCCGGAGGCCGTCGACCTGATGATCGATACCTTCACCGGTGGGGCCGGGCGCTTTGTCACGGACACCCTGGCCACGCCGATGAAGGCGCTACAGGGCGAGCCCGTCGAGACCTACGAGGTACCGTTACTGCGCAAGTTATACGGCACGCCAGGGGCGGGGGAAGTGGTCTCCACTTTCTATGAGAGCACCGATACCGTGTCGCTCGCTGACAAGCAATACCGGCATTACAAGGGTGATGCGGCAAAGCAGGCTGAGATTCGCGCCGAGCACGACAAGGAGTTGCGTCTGGTGCCCGCCATGAAGGAAGCGACCAAGCAGCTCCGCGCGCTGCGCAAGATCATCAAACTCGCAGAGAAGGCCGGGAATGCCGAGAAGGTCAAACTGCTGCGCGCCAAGGAGCAGGTCATCATGAAGAAGTTCAACACGATCTACAGCAAGAAGATGTTTCAGGATGAGTATTAGCGGCGGGGCTTCCGGGAGATTTCGCAGTGCCACCACTCGATGGGTGACCGGTAGCCTTTCCGCCATATCTCGAAACCGGCAATGATCATGAGGAAGATCAGGCCGGAAAACAGTAAGAGGATGAAGCTGCCCATGGGGCGAGTATAGAACGCGCGCAGTAAATTGCAAATTCAGCAGTACCTACGGACCCTTCGGGGTCTTTTTTTTGGCAGAGAATGGGGATGTAAAGTGAGCGATGAATTTCAGGTTCTTTTTAACATAATCGTCGCTATTGCCGGCGCATTTGGCGGGATCATTCTGACGCTGATCCTCAGCTCCCTTAAAGAGTTGCGAAAAACTGACGCCGAACTGGGTAAGGAAGTCCAGGCACTGGCCGTCTCGCTGCCATCCAATTATGTCGCCAAGCCGGAAATGTCGTCATTGGCGGATGCTCTCTTCAAGAAACTCGACCGAATAGAGGACAAGCTGGATGGCAAGGTCGACAAGCCGACCAATGGCCATACGCCATGATCGACGCCAAGCAGCTGCGTGAACTGGTCATCCGGCCGGTGCTTGAGCATTTGAACTTGTACTCGCCGGTTGCTGAAAATCTTATCGCCGGGACGGCGGCGCAGGAAAGCGGGCTGCGCTACCTGCACCAGATGGGGAGGGGTCCGGCCGTCGGGCTCTGGCAGATGGAACCCGCAACCCACGACGATTTGTGGACCAACTATCTGCGTTACAACCAGAAGCTATCGCAACTCGTTCATGATCTGGAGTTGCCCGCCTGGGCGGCGGGCGCCTCAGAAATGGCCGGGAATATGTACTACGCCGCCGCCATGTGTCGCGTTCACTACAAGCGCGTGAAGGCGCCTCTGCCAGCGGACCCGAACGACGTGTGGGCGATCGCGCAATACTGGAAAAGCTATTACAACACGCCGCTCGGCAAGGGCAAGGTCGAGGAATTCGTTCTCAACTACGAAAAAGTGCGGACGACCGCGCCGTGAACGGATTCGCCGTTATCCAGAAGGCCGTCATTCCGCGCGATACGACACAGGTGGAGGCGTTTATCAAATCACGCATCGGCCACTACGGCAGACCAAAATTGAACCAATCCACCCAACCAAAGAGGAAACTGAAATGAAAATTGAGTTTAGGCATTATTTTCTCGCCATCGTCATGGTGGTGATCGCAGTGACGGGCGGCACAGTGAAGGCCGCCGATTGCACCATAACATGGGTTCCTGGACCGGCGGATGCAACCCATAGCGCAGCGAAGGATTTCATCATCTACGTCGGGAGGACGGCGACGGTTAAATCTAATGTAGGCGTGACTACGGCGACGACCATTAAATGTTCGCAACTGGTACCTATCCCTGATTTGTCGGTGTCACAGTTCGCCAATATTACGGCGCGCAATACTGATGGTTTGGAGGGTCCGGCATCGAGTACGGTGGCTTTCCCTCCCTTGCCGCCACTCCCGGCACCGGCTCAACTCCCGGCACCGGCTCAACCTGTCGGGCTAAGTGTGACGGTCACAAGATAAAAAAGCGATGCCGAAAGTATTGCAGAGATTTAGAACGTAAACGTAGGCGCCACCACTAAAGGTGAAGTATGGATATATCACAGATGTTGAAAGCAGTCAGTCCATGGATAGCCGCGGCACTCGGCGGACCAGCCGGTATTGCCGGTATGGCCATTGATGCCGCGGCAAAGGCGCTGGGCGCCTCTGACAAGACCGTGGCGGGCATCAAGAACGCTATCGCAGGGATGACGCCCGATCAGGAGTTGGCGCTAAAGAAGGCTGACCAGGACTTTGCATTACAGATGCAGTCGCGCGGGTTTGAAAACATCGAATCGATGGAGGGGTTCTATACCAACCAACTGACGGCCGTGAACGCCACCATGCAGGTCGAGGGCAAGAGCGAGAAGTGGCCGCAATACGGTTGGCGCCCCTATTGGGGCTTCGCCTCTGGCACGGCATTCCTGGCGGTCTGCGTGCTGGTCTGCATCCTGGCCTACCAGGCGGTGCTGGGGGGGAAACCGGAGGCGTTGGCGATGATCCCGCAGCTTGTCGGCGCCTTCGCCACGTTATTCGCTATCCCCGGCGCAATCCTCGGCGTCGCCTCCTGGCATCGCGGCATGGAAAAGCGGGAGACTGCAGGCGGTGATAATCAACCATAAAACCCTTCTATATTTATATTGCCGCTCCAGGCGATTCAACGGCTTATGGCGCTGTTTCGTGGCATTGAAATATAGAAGATTCAATACCAGCAATTGAACACGATCAACGTCTTATCCATTCCAGCCCACCAGCCTGGGGGGCATGTGGTCGCAGGTTCAAATCCTGCCGTCCCGACCAAATACAAAGACTTACAACAACGAAAAAACGGATCTTCTATATTTAATCAGATCCTTCTATATTTCCGGTCAAGCATCCGTTCATTTGCTTTATATTTTGACTGCTCTCGCAACCTCATTTAGCGAGAATCGCTCTCGCCTTATCGTCCGCCTCTTTGATGGCGGCCATCAGCGCCTTCTGATCCTGAGCCCCGCGAATCGCGTCCATGTAGTCCTGTAGGGCGCTCCGCAGTTCGGTGTTTTGATTGACCCATGTAGCGGCGAAACTCTCAATGTCGAGAGCGCAGGAATACAGCGCCTCTGCTTCCGCTTCTCTCTCTGCACTCTCAGTGGGCGAGCCACCAAAGTTATCGTCAGGAGCAATCCTGTCGGCGCGTTCTCGCCACTTAGTTACCAGATTCTCAAGATTACAGTTCATCCGATTTCGCTCCACAGCCCATTGCAAAATTCTTCGCAGTCAGCATGCCCTGGCCCGCCGATCTCTCCGTAATCGTATTCGCCGCACTTTGCGCATTGATACACGGCTTGGCTGCAATCTGCGCGTATATCCTTTGGGCATGCTCTTGCGGCGCTTGATACCCATGTGTGACCGGCGGCGCATGGCCCATCACCAGCTAAGCTTGCCGCTTCCGAGATCAAATGCGTGAGCGTGGCGCTCATCTTCCCCGTTCCTCGCCGTTTATCCCCATAAGCTGCGCATACTGTTCGGCCGTCACCTTGAAAGGCGCCAGCGGCTGCCTGCTCCTGATCTGCACAATCCTATCGACGTAAGGCTTGATCGCCTGTTGATACTGCGCCTGAATATGGCGGATCTCATCAAACAACGCCTCTTCTAATTCTCGATCAGCATCATTCATTTCCCGCCATCCTCTTTCTTCCCGCCGCCAACCGCTTGATCAAGATTCCCAAGCACCTTTACCAGAAGGTTAAGACCGTCCACTATGTCGCCGCGCGACAGCTCATCCTGAATGCCGTTATCGCCACTGTTTTCCAATTTCATCGCCGCCTTGATTTTCTTTACCAGAATAATCTGTCTCGCAGAGATTTTCATTTCTCGTCCTTCTTCGTGGTACCGCCACCCACCGCTGGCGAATCTAGCCCATCGTACTTTCTACCCTTCGGATTGCGCATATACACCGCTGTCATGCGCGCCGATGTGTGCCCCAGCGCCAGTTGCGCCAGGTCATCATCCCGATCACTGGCATGCTTGGCGCGGATATCGTGGAAGTGGAACCGCTGCTCTGCCGTGATGGTCTTGTCAGCCACCGCGGCGCGCATCATCCGGCCCCAGCCGCTCTTGAATCCGCCATCGGTGAGCTGCGCACCCTGCCGGCCAGTGAACAGGCTCTTGCAGATCATGGGCACGCCGCCCGGTGTTTCGGCGCGCACATCGAGCGCCCGTTGCAGTGCAGCGGCCAGCGCCGGGAACATCGGAAGGCGCATGCGCTTGGCCTTGTCTTTCGATTCTGAGCCGCGCAGCTCGTCGGCGTCGAAGTCGGTTTCGCGGATGCGCAGGATCTCACCTTCACGCCAGCCGGTAATCAGGCTGATATCCATGGCCGCCGCGTAGCGTTTCCAGGCGTCGCTGTTCCAGGCGCACGTCCAGATCGCGCAATAGAGCGCGTCATCAACGTACACGCTGCGCGCTGATTCGTGGTTGCGCTCCAGTTTGTAACAGGGGTTCGCCTCGACGCCGGCCATCCCCTTGCGCTCACAGTACTGGAACATCTTGCTGAATAGCTGAATCTGCCGATTGGCCGCGACGGGGTGCGGGCTGGCGTCCAGGTAGTCGGCGATGTGATGCTTTCGGACATCGGCCATCAGCATCTTTCCGAACGCCAGTATCAGCGTAGACGGCGGCTCGATGCGCAGCATCAGCTTGTAATTGCGGCGCGTCGTCTCGGCCAGCTTGAGCGGATTAGCCGGATCATCCAGCAGTCCGAGGAACTTGGTCGCGACCGCACGCACAGTGCCGTCAGAGATCGGCGCATGCGAATACTCGATCTTGCCCCAGGCGGTGATAGCGGCGGGCATGTCATCGATTGTGCCTATCTTCGTCCACTTCTGCGGCTTGGTGCCGGTGACGTGATAAACCGCCCGCCCCTTGGTGTGGAAGCGGGGAGGGTAGCTGTCGCGCTCCTTGGCGCGCTTGGGGCCGCGGGGTGGGGTCATTGGTTAATCATGGCTCATGAGGTTGATGCCGTCCAGTTTCTGCATTTCGCCCTTCATCGCGGGAAAGACAGAAGTGTCGCCTATTCGGCAATCACACACTTCTGTCTAATACTCTGTTAGAACTCACCACGATCAGCCCTAGCCGCACACATAGAGCAACCGCACATGTCTTCGCCTGTATGTCCAATCCGCCTATACCGTTCATCCCTCTCCAACACATGCTTTTTGTGGCGCGACCAGCAGTCACGGCAATAAACCTCGTCGCCATTCTCGTAATCAATGGCCGAGTCACTTACATCTTCAAGACATCCATCGCAAATCATATAAACCTCGTTCTAACCACAGCTCCCAGCGGAGCCTTCGGCCCGCTGGACAGGGGCGTTATGCGCTCCGCCGCTTCCCGCCGAATGCCGCCGCAATATCCGGTCCTGACGCCTGTCGTTGCGCATCAACTGTCCCCAGCTTCGGCTCAATCACCGCTCTCAGCACCAGCGGCCAGCCGTCACCGTCGAGCATGTGCGGTATCTTCATCCGCACCAGAGCCGCGACCATCGCTTTCGCCTTCTTGCGCTTCGTCACACGCTCAAGCCAGGCGCGGTCGAGGAAGGCGTCGGGGAGCCAGGACATTAAAACTCCGGCTTCTCGTCGGTTTCGCAGTTCTTGCGCAGTCCGCACTTAATACAGACAAATTCCCCGCGAAGCAGTGCATCACGTTCTGCGGCGGCTTTATTTCGCTCACTGATAATAGTGTCCTGCAATGCAGGGACGGCTCTCAGCTCCGAATCGCAGCGGCGCAGTTCTTCGGCCACAGACTCCCAGCCGTTGCGCGCATCTGTTAGGTCTGAGCGCAGGTCGTCGATCTCTGCGCGCGCCTGATCCCGCGCCTGTATCGTTAAATCGTAATCAATCGCCGCCTTGTCCATGATGGATTGAAGATGGATAATCGCCTCGCGCGCTCTCACTGCTGCGCCGCCTTCCCATGACGGCAAGTATTTCTCGATCAGGTTATCCAGCGCCGTCAGCGCCTGGCTCACCATATACTCGGTTTGCGCTTTACTCATCATCTGATCTCTGCAAACATTTAAGCATCACGCCTTCCTCGTCAGTGCCCTGCCTGCAAACAAGCCGCATAAGAAAGCAGCCAGAGCAGCAGTGAAAGAACCGCTTATTGCCGCAATGACAAAATAACCACCGGCCAATGACCAAAGGAATGGCTCGAATCTCATCGCTTCCTCGTCAGTTGCGCGCAGCGGCTGCACTTGGGCCAGTTGCCGGGCGCCATCAGGTGATTCACTGGCACCACATTGCCGCATCGCGCCATCGCGCTCTCGAACCTGTTGCGCTTGAAGTAGTGCGCTCTCTTGTTGTGAAACCCATTGATCGCCCAGCCCTCGGCGAAGTGATGCAGCGGACCTCCGCTACAGATCACGCCTTCGGCGCTGGCCATGCCCAGCGTCTTGGCCAGTTGCGCGGCGTTCGTGCCTTCGCCTTCGTATTGGTTCATTTCATGTCTCGCTCAGCGGCGTGAGCGATTCAGGCGGCAACCCTTCGCACCCGCATTCTCGCGCCAGCAGACAGGCGCCATTGTCGTCGTGATACCCTTCGTGGTGGCCACAAGGACACATCTTCGGGCCGTTTTTGTAAAGCCACGAAGGGACATATGGCGTGTCATCGGCCGGTCCTTGGCTGGAGTCTGTTGTCGGTCCTGTCATTTCACGCTGGCCACGTTGGCATGAATCACGTCGAACTCAAGCACCCAAACAAAAACATCAAGGTTCGTCTCGTCGCCATGGATATTGCTCCACAGCTTGAAATACGCCTGCCGTGGATCTCTGCACCAGTCGGCCCAATGCCATCCGTAGTCATCACCGCCCGGCAGACCATCACGGTCAGGGATGCCGTACTTGTAGGAATGACCGATGTCTTTTGACAGATACGCCAGTCCCTCGGCCTTCGCGTCGGCCTCGCTGATATCGCGCAGCCGTTCCACCCTAACATCGGTGACGCGCAGCGTTATGCGCGATAGCCCGAGCGGGCAGAACATTGCTGGCAACGTCTTCAATTTCCAGGGCCACGCATCGGCGTCGGTCTGCGACTCGTCCGCTGCATAGTGAGACTGATCCATGTCTCCATCGTACCCGCGCTTGATTGATTCTTTTACATACAGCAGGGAATCAACCGGCGCCTCATACGAATCACAATCAATGTATGGGCAATACTGCTTTGCGATGTTGGGGTCCGACAAGCCAATCAAACCTTCGTGGCGCGGGCCGCCCCTGTACTTGAAATTCCCGCGCTCGTCGAATCGACCCTCGGTGTACGGGCGCAGATCCCTGAATACTTTGACGGGATTTATGATGCGCCGCGTTTGGGTTTTTCTCCCATCCAGCAAGGCCAACACCATCGGCGCGGAGAACAATATCGGTCTGGTTTTCATTACCCAAGCTCCAATTCGGCCGCCGCGATTGCGCGATTGACACGGTAGAACTCGTCTTTATTACCGGTCGATTTGTCGGGATGGTGAAGGCTGCGCAGCCGCAAGTACGCGGCATTCGCTTTGGCGAAGTCATCGCAACCGGGCACGCCCAGCACTTCGCGCCAGTTATCATCAGGATGCGGCGCGATACTGCCCGGTGCCGGCAGCGCCGTGAATCCGGTAAATGCCCGATCCAATATCTGGCCTCCGCCATGCCGCTCAATGGCGCGCAGCGCGTCCAGCGTCGCCGCTATCGCGGCAAGGTTGTCGGCTACACGGTCATAGCGGTCGATGGCCATCACGCGCTTCTGGCCCTTGCTGTCCTGCCAGTAAGCGGCTACTCCATGGTCCTGTGGTTCGCTGGCGCCGGACCTTGGCATGCCATCAAGCCGCGTCGGCACGTTGGTGCTGATAATGATGTCCTGCCGATCAATGCCCAGCTTCGATAACTCGGACAGCACGCGATTGAGGCCGTCCGATATCGAGAGACTGCGCTGGCGCACCCAACTTGTATTTCCGCCATACTGCCGTTCGCCCTTGCTAAAGTTGGCGCTCTTGAGCGTGGTGCTGCGCGGCCAGCCGGCGGGCCAAGTTAAGGGATAGGCTTCTATCATTATTCCAACGCTCCCGATTGACACAGCTCAACAACTTTCAGGCATTGCTCGACGTTCATTTCGCCAATGTGACACTCGTCCCGAGTAAGGCCCATCAACTCAGCCAGCTTCTTGTACCGGCCGCCGCGCGCCATGCCTTTCTTGTACTTCGGATCGGCTGGACTTTTTGTGGCATAACGCGCTTTCCATATCGGATCAAACGCCGCATGCGCCGCCATCTTGGCCTTGCGCAGTTCGGCGTTCGCCAGCCGGCCCAGTGGCTTCTTGGTGCCTGGATGACAGCCTACCCACGCCTCGCATTTGAGGCACGCCCACAGCGGGCCGTAGTCTCGGCCGTGGTACACCGCCTCGGAACTGGCCATGTACTTGGCGGGCTGCTGGCAGTAGGGGCAGGTGATATTCAATTCGTTTGTCCTGGTTAAAATCCCGGGCAGCACCGCCGCCCGGAATGGTGGCTCTTACTCGGCGACTGTCGAATTGGCTTCTTCCGTCGATTCGACTGCGGCGACAGGATCAGCGCCAATATCACCGGCTTGATCAGTATCGCCAACTGCGCCGGATGCCGGGCCGCTCGTCTCGCCGGATGTCAGCGTGTCAACCCGTTCCTGCAACTGCTCAGTCTTCGCCGCTTGGTCGATCTGGTACTCCATCCAGTGACAATGCGGAAAATACCCCACGGAGGCGCTATCACCGGGCTGCATCAGAGGCACGGATGTGGCGCTGTGATGAACGCCATCCGCATCCAGATAACCGATGTTGACCATGCGATCGCTATGCACATAGGACACGGTGGCGGCGAACGGTTGTTCCATGCCGAGCGCCGGGTGGTACAGTACGACGCGGCCTACTGTTGGTTTGATGAATTTATTGCTCATTTCATTCCTCTCTTGGTTGGTTAAATTGGTGGCCCGTTTCGCAGGATGGTGGGCCAGTCCACTTAATGAGGCGGTACCAGCGCCTACCTGCAACAATTTCCCGAAACTTTCATAAAGTGCAAGTTTCTGGAATTACTTACGGCTGCACGCTGCCGATCAGCACCTTGATTTCCGTGGCCCGCTCGATCTTCGCCACGACATCGGCGAAGGCGTCATCCAGCACTGCATGCGGCCGCACCAGTTCGTACCACATGGACAGCTTCGAGGCGTCCAGCCGGTAGCGCAGTCGCGCCTCGACCTTGTAGGTGGGGCCACCCTTGAATGGCGCTACACCGATATAGAACACGGCCGGGATCTGAATGGCGCCCTTCGATGCCGTGCCGGCGATGGTTTCCTCGTACTTGAACTCGACGGCGCCGTTGTCCAGACGCACCGAGGAATTGAAATCCACGCTCTTCTTGGCTTCCAAAGAGCGGGAGATTTCCAGGAACGTGGCGCTGTCCGGTTCGACGATGCTCAACAAGTTCTCTTCGATGAAGGCCGCGAACGTGGTCTGATCCATGCGCCGCCTGTCCTTCTCGATCCATGCCGACCATTCCACCGTGTTCGGGCAGGTGTAGGTCGCTTTGTGATCGCACCATGCCGGAGCATACTTGGTGTGATAGTCGAAGATCGCGCTGAAAGCTGTCGTCTTGTCGTCGGCCATGATGACGGACGCCTCGTTTCTGTGCTGCTTGAAGTATTCCAGGAACGAGCCCAGCGTGCGCGCGGCGAATTTTTCGCGGATTCTCTTCGGTGTTTCCTGGTATTTTTCCAAGTCCTCTATCTTGTAACCTGCCGGAATGATGGCCGCCGCATTGACGCCCATGTTTTGATTTTCAGACAGCGCGACGCCGGCATCCATCGCGGTCTGGAAAGTGTTTTCTTGTTCCGTCATGTTAGCCAAGCTCCTTTAGTTCGGCCGGATTGGCATCTTCCGCGATGCGGAGATCCAGGCCGGGCTGCCGCGGGTTGTTGCGCACCGGATCGCCGCCTTCGGTCAGGAAGAAGAACGTCTGGCCCTTGTCCATCTGCGGCAGTTTGAGCTTGATGGTGTCGTCCATCGTCACCATATCGATGTCGCCGCCCTTGCTGGCCGGTTTCACCTTGATGGAGATGGATATCTCGCCGCTCTTGCCGGTCGCCTTGACGCGCTCGATCAGCTCGTCAAGCTGGTTGGTCAGATCGCCAACCGCCGCGCCATTGCGCAGGTCGCGCATTACATCGGTAAATAATCTCACTGGTTAATCCTCCTGTTGCTGGTTGAATTCATGCTACATGCCGCCACGTTTTCCGCTCACAGATACAGCGGGCCGTACTGAATGACACGCCTAACTCATCGGCTAGGCGCTTGAATGAAACGCCGTTCCTTTCTCTACGCCTACGCATAGCGCGCACCTTTTCCTCCGTCATCTTGGCCCACGGTATTTGTGAGCCGATGCCTTTGGTCTTTGCAGACATTAAGCGCCACCCTGATCATTCCTGGATTCAATGCTCAATCCGTTCAGTATTGCCTCGACGATCTTGCCGTTATCGGCGATGAACTTTCGCGTAGACTCCATCGCTTTTTCGATGTCTCCGGCGTAGTCATAGCCTTTGCCAAGGTCGACCTCATTACCTATTTTCAACGGAGGCATTTTGTTGTAGTACAGAGCGAGAAACTTCTCAAGTTCCGTATGCCTACTTCGCACAGATATTTGCGGTTGCTGTACGAACTATCATCCATGTACCCTATGATTTTCATGATTGCGCTCCTGCCGCTATCGGAACAGCGCCCTGCGCATTGATTGCCTTGTAAACCTCCAGGCACGCCAGCGTGTCCGCCATGGCCGTGTGCGCGCCCACCAGTTCCTTGCCGGTGAAGTAGAAATACGCCTCCTGCAATGTCGGCTGCTTGCCGCCCATGATCTTGCGCGCGGCCAGCATCATGCAGGACCATTCCACACCCTGCTTGCCCTGGTGCCAGCGGTCGATGGTCTGCTCATCGAAGTACCGCTTCGTGCCGATGCGGATAATGCGATTGTCGAAGGTGGTGTTGAAGGCGATGCGCTGGTGCCCGTTCCACATCGCCAAGAACATTTCCAGCGCCAGTTTCTCGGGGATGCCGACCTCGATGGAATGCAATGTTGTGATGCCATGCAGTTCAAAGGCCTCCGGCGCGCTCACCCAGCCGTCCGGCCGGATGATCACATCCATGCTCTGCGCGATCTTGCCGGTATCCGTGTTCAGCAGTACGGCGGCCAGTTGCACCAGATGCGGCTGCTCGGGCGCCTCGCTGGGCGTCTTCCAGTCGGGCAAATCTGTGGTCTCTGTGTCCCACACAAGGACGTGATTATCCGTTGCCATTGGCGGCCTCCTGCTCGGCTTCGATTCTCAACAGCACTTCTTCTCGATGAACCGACATTTCTTTCGGGGCATTCACGGCGATACGCACCTGATTACCCTTGACGCCCAACACAGTCACGGTGACTGTGCGGCCGTCGATCATGAGTGATTCGCCCACCCTTCGCGTGATTATCAACGACATTGCTTTACTCCTTTGGGTTGAATGGTTGCGCTTAACCGGCCGCTACCGACTGATTCAAGCCAACGTAATCCAGTAGGATGTAATTGGCCATCGCCAACAGCTTGGTGCGTTGTTTTGATGACGGCAGTTTCTCGATCTCGCCGACGAGCATCAGCATCTTCGCTTCGAGTGGCGGCTTTGGCGCGACCACTGCGGCTATCACCTGCTCCGGCGCGTGCAATACCTCGCCAAGCGTCGTGACGGGTTGGGGGATGGCAGCTGGTGCCTGGGGCGTTGCCGTAGCTTGCGGCTCCGCGTGCGTCGTTTTTGTTGATGTTATCCGTAATTCTTTGGCAAAGGTGTTTTTACTGTCCTCGTCCGCCAGGCGTTCGCGCTCAGCCGCTTCGGTCGCGCGCATGGCAGCCGCTACACGTTCCGCCTCCGCCTTGTCTTTGGCATCCTGCTCGGCTTTCAGCTTGGCCTGCTCTTCTTCGCGGATGCGGGCGCGCTCGGCCTCTAGGCGCTTTTCCTCGGCCGCCGCATGCTCGGCGATGCGCATCTTGATCAGCGCCACGAGATCGTCATTCGCTTTCATGACAATCTGCGGCGTGTCGGAAAACAGGAAAGCATGGGCGGCGGCCAGTTCGCGCAGACTGTTCAGGTTGGTCTGGATCTTGTCCGCGACTTCATTGCTGTTGATCTTGGCCTTTGCCAGTTCGGTGTCTACGGCGTCACGCAGGCTGGCCACGGTCTTCTTGCCCTTCATCACGCCGGCAAAGTCGGCGGCGATGGTCGGCAGATACGGCTTGCCGATGCGCGCCGTCAGTGCGGCCAGATGCTGCGCCAGCGCCGATTGACCGGCCTGCTGTATCTCGACGCGAATGGACTCCTTGCGCGCCTTGACGAGCTTTTCAAGGTTCAGCCGTTTGACCCTGGCCAGTTCCTTGATTTCATCCAACGCGCGGAACAATTCGTCGATACTGGCGGTCTGGCTGAGCGCGTGTTGCTTGGCTGCGGTTACGCGCGTCTCGACATCATCGCACCACTTGACAGCCTTTTCGGCGTCGGCAAAGTCGCTGTCGGTCTGCAAGTCGGTCTTGACCGATTCGATGACCGACAAGGCCGATTCCTTGAACTGCACCAGGTTGGACGCCGTGACCATGCCGGTCAGTTCGATGCGCAGGGCGGGCAGTGTTTCCGGCGCCTTGCCTTCGAGCTTCGGCGCTTCCTCGACGTAGGTGTAATTGGCCAGATCCTCGGCGAACTGGTTCCAGCCCAGCGTGAGCGTCTTCTGCCAGCCGGCATCCGGCGTCACCCACAGATGGGCGCAGTTGTCCGGGGTACCGTCCGAGACCATGAACAGCAGGCGGGTGGCGCCCGTCACCAGCATGACCTGTTGGCATTGCGGCTGGTATTCATCCGGCAGTGTGCCGGCGCGCACGGCCGCCGCCAGCGCGGCATTGTGCTGCTTATGTTCAAACGCGGTAGCGTCGTCCATCGTAAGCCCGTCGCAGGACGCCGACAGTTTGCCGTCCGAGTAGGTGGCCGGATAGAGATCGTCGCCGATGATCGCTTCCGCCATCGGCCGGGCCAGCGCCTCGACGGCATGACCGTTGTCCAGAATGTGCTCCTGCACCCAATCGCTAAACTCCTTGGCGATCCCGGTGCTCTTCATGCGCAGCAATTCGTTGCGCTTGACGTTGGGGGACAGGCCCAGCATAGCCGCGGCTTCGCTGGCGCCGAAGTGTTCCAACCGGAACTGGTGCCACTCGGGGCTGCCCTGGATTAACTCGTGTTGCTGTCTCATGACTGTGCTCCTTCTTTTTCATACGCCGCCAGCCATTCGCCGGTATCAGCATCGACATTGGCGGACGCACTGGTTGCTGGCGTTGCCAGCGCCTTGATCTTGGTTTCCTGCTCCGCGGTCAGCGTGTGCTTGCTCTTTACCATCGTAATGATCGCGTCAGGCGTTTTCGTTCCAGCCGTGACTAGCGCGGTCCAGGCGGTCAGATTCGCTTGCAGCTTATCGTCAGGATAGGCCGGCAATGCACCCGGCTTCTTCGGTCCGCCCTCGGCCTTGTTATCCATGACCGCCTTCCACGTTGTTTCACCATCCCGCAACGTTGTGAACAACACGCGCAGATCGGCAAGCTGCGCCGGGGTGACTTGCGCAAGCGGCTGGCCTAGGTAATCGGCCAGCATTTCCGGCGTGACTTTCAGCGTGGCGAATCCGTCTGATATCGCCTTGCGCTCGGCGTCCGGGTCGGCGGCGGCGCGGTCCTTGGCGGTCCTGATGATCAGCGCCTCGGCCTCGTCTTGGAGATCGCCTGGTATCAGGCGCAGGCCCAGCGTGCGGATCGCCTTCGAGATCAACGCGCCTTCCTTGTTCAGCATGTCGTCATCGGTAGCCGGGAGCGTGTAGGTTTTCTTGCCGCTGCTGTTGCTGCGCACCGAGATATAGGTGCCATCATCCAGCGGCTTGGACCGCTCCACCGTCTTATTGATGGTCACGTCCTGGGAATACGGGATGTTGTTTTCCAGGTCTGCCACGCTGATGCGCACGATCTTCTTGGTGGCATCATCGTAGATCGCCATCACCGACACATCGACGTTGCGCATACAGCGCAGAGCCGTCTCAACAAAGCGAATAGACAGGCCCTCGACGCCTGCGCCGATGGGCTTACGATACCGGGCGACGGCCGCGAACGTCGGGCGCTTGCACTCATGGAGTAGCGCCGTGCGCACGGCATCCATGTCGCGCGGATTGCGCAGCGCCATGATGTAGCGGGCCTCGACGGCGGCTTTCGCCTGGGCCGCGGCGGCGCTTGATGACGTTTCCTGTGCCGTCATCTGGTGCGACGTATCCGAGAATCCCTCGGTGGTCCTGATGGGCGCCAAGTCTTTCGTTTGTGTATTCATCTCAATTACTCCTTTGCGGGTTAAATTCCAGCACGTTATCGGGGCGCTGGTACTGCGTTGTGGTCTTTAAGTGCAGAATCCACAGCGGGTTATCTTTAATCTTCGCTACGGCTTCATCGCGCGCACGCTCCAGCGCCACGCGGGTCGCGTTGTGCTGCTCGTCAAGGGTCGGTGTGCGCAGCTTCTCTTCACGGTTCGCGTAGTCACGCATCAGTCTTGCTCCTGTCCGATAGACACATAGGCGGGGATGGCGCATTGACGGGCCGCTTCTTGTTCCGCCCAGCGCATCACGGATAAAATCACTTCCCTGTCGCTCCGAAAAGGCACTGCCGGCGGCGCCGGGACGAGGCACAGTTCGTGGCCGATGGCTTGGATGTCCATGCCAGTGCTGCGCATAAGGTAATCAAGTCCGTCGCTGCTGATAGCGGGGTGTACGATAATGTTGCTCATAGTTTCACCTTTCCCGCGTCGATCATGGCATCGGCTAACAGATAGGCGGTTGATGCAATATCTTTGATGAGCGCTCCATCACCATCGGTCAATATCACCTGCATCGCCAAACCGGCAAACCACTCGCGCTTGGTCAGGCCGCCTTCCGGGATCACGCCGTTACGGCTCTGCGCCGCTGTAATCGGAAACGCGCTGCCACCATCGTCTACAGTGCTCATTCCGCGATGCACTCCCGCTCCAGGCGCTCGATGACTTCCTGACTCAAAACACCCAGGAGGTCTTTACCAAAGAAAAGGACTGACGTGATATCGGCGGACGCCGCGTAGTACGGCTGGGCGCGGTCAGTCGGGTAGTCGATCCGCTCCTGTTCAGGAGAAAAGTCGAACTCGACCGTGACGGCAATGTTCTCGCCGATGGTGGTGTGGATGATGTCGCTCATGCCGTCACCCGCTCATACTCAGCGACAGCATCGAAGCCAGCATCGGTAATACACATGATGTGATCGCGGGCGCCGAGATCCTGGAACATGGCTAAGCCCTTTTTGGTCAGGCTGGCGCAGACGCCAGAGGCGGACTTGGTGGGCACGGCCGCTTCAAACCACACCCAATTACCGATAGGAATAGCGCCATCGTGGTACTGGCTATCCTTGATGCCTTTCAGTTGCTGGTATTCAAGGGCCGTGATGGCCGTCTTGGTTTGAGTGTTCATGTCTACCTCCTCCTGGGTTCCGTGGTGTGGTGTTGGGAGGTAAAATAAACAATCCGTTTTAGAATGTCAAACACTTTGTTTATCATTAAGCGAAAAGAAACCCCGCCGAAGCGGGGCTGGGGTCAGTCGGTCGGGTAGTCCGTTACCCCAAAATCACCACCAGATCAGTGGCAATGATAGACGCCGGTTTTGTGGTTCAAGTGGCACCCAGAGGCATCCGTACCGCCGCTGTGCGCGAAGGCGACAGAGGCGAAAAGGGTAATGATGGCGGCAATAATGAGTTTATTCATTGTGGCTTCTCCTTGTATTCCGGCGAACTTGCGGCGTCGCCGGGTGGCCGTTAAAAGCCCGCTAATACACTCTCGACACACCCTTTGGCGTGACCCTGTAAACATCGCCCGTCCATCGGTCCAAGAGATAGCAGCCAAAGAAATCCGCCTGCGTGGTGATTGGCTCATACCGAAACATCCAGGCGGCCAATGACAGGGCAGCGATGACCAGCGCAAGCATGATTTTATTCATGGCGTTCATCCCTTGTTTTTCCGCATCTTCGACAACTCATTCAACAGCGCGTCATTGTGCTGTTTCGTTTCCTCAAGCTCTCGGATTACCGCCCCCTGCTGCTGGCTTGTGAGGCCGTCGAAGAGGTCTACCAGTGCGCGCTGGCGAGCGGACAGGCGAGCATCGTCAGGCTGTTTTGCAGAGGCAGGCGGCCGACCTTCGAGCATATCCTCAATGGACCAGCCCAGCAGCCTGGCAACCTTTAGCCGCTTCTCCGCAGGAATGCCGCGCTGGCGCCAGTTATTGTAGTTCTGCGTGCTCTCGCCAAGCTTCTCCGCAAACTCTTTCTTGCTCCACCCGCGGCGCCTTATCTCTGTCTCGATCAATCCCATTAATTCGTCCGTCATAAACACAAAGTTTACTCGCCATCACGGAAGCGGCAAGAAACAATGCGTTTGACAACGGCAAACAATACGTTTATTTTATGTCCCATGACCAATACAGCCATCAATGCAGCCGTAGAAATCTACGGCAGCCAAAAAGAATTAGCGATCTACCTGGGTGTAGTGCCTATGGCAATTACCCAGTGGAAGCAGCGTGGAGTTCCGCCAGAGCGCTGCATCGACATCGAAACCGCCACCGACGGCAAAGTGACCCGCTACGACCTGAGACCGGATATTTTCGGACCTGCGCCATCCGTGCCACGGAAAAAGCACGCATGAGCGAAGTCCTGACCAAAAATTCAACCGCCCAGCCGATTCGCTTGTGGCTGGGCGGTTTTTTTTTAACCCATTTCGGTCTTACTACGCCTTACTACGACGTAGGAACGGGTAGTGGCACGGCATGAGCGGTCCATCAGAACTGCCTGCCGAGGATATCAACGACGCGCTGCGTGATGTGGTACGGGCTATGGGCGGCAACAAGCGAGTCGGGGCTGATATGCGGCCGGAATTATCAGCGGATGCTGCTGGGAAATGGCTGGCCAACTGCCTGGACCTAACGCGCCCCGAAAAGCTCGACGCCAACCAGATTATTTACATTCTCAAGCGCGGCTGCATGGCGGGCGAGCACGCGGCCATGCACTACATCGCTGCCGCCGCCGGATACGAGCCATCAAAGCCTGTCATTCCAGAAGATGAAGTTTTCCTTCTTCAAAAGGAAATCCAAATTGCCAGCGCCGGTATGGCGGATCTGATGAGCCGATTTGAGCGAGCCGCCGACCGAGTTCAAGAAATGCGCAAGGAAAAACGGTAATGCGCATGAACCGTGAAGACGGGCGGGGAGGGGAGTAGTGGCCAACGCTTGGTTTCGCATGTACGCAGAGTTTTCCGGTGATCCGGTAATTCAGTCGCTCGCGTTCGAGGACCAACGTCATTACATCATCATCCTGTGCCTGAAATGCAATGGTCTTCTCGACCGCGAAGTTAGGGCATCAGTGCGCGAATCCATGATCCTGCGCGGGCTTGGTTTGGACGCAATAACGGCGGGCGAAGCGAAGCGAAGATTGTCGGAAGCTGGATTAATTGACGAAAAATGGCAGCCAACTGGCTGGAAAAACCGCCAATTTATAAGCGACGATTCAAGTAAAAGAGTGCGTAAGCATAGGGAAAATAAGCAAACAGGAAACGTTTCATGTAACGGTAGTGGAAACGCACCAGAGACAGATACAGAACAGAACAGAACAGAAACAGAAACTCCGGCCGCTTCCGCGCCCAAGTTTACGAATGACGACATAGCGATGGCTCAATACATCTCCAAGTGCCTCGCCGATCTAAATCCAGGAATGCGCGCTCCAAACCTCGAGAAGTGGGCGGATGAAATCCGCCTTATGCGTGAGCGTGACAAACGTAGCCACTCGGAAATCCGCGCGCTATGGGATTGGGCGAATAACCATCCATTCTGGAAATCCAACATTCTCGGTCCTGTGAAACTTCGCGAGAAGTGGGACCAACTCACTATCCAGCGGGGCAATCCACATGCAGAAAGTGGCGGACATCGCGGCCTCAGTGCTGCCGAGCGTGTCAGGCGGGCAAACCCACTCCCAGGCGACGAGCAGCGAGAACGGGTGCTCGACGGCGAGCGCGTTGAATGAAAACCACCTGCGCGCCCTCTGGAGACGCATGGCGAACCTATACGGGCATCGCTGGGTGAGCGGCTACGGCGAAGCCGACGACGGCACTTGGCTGCGCGGTCTTCGCGGCCTGACGCCAATGCAGTTGGCAAACGGGCTCAATGCGTGTTGTGAAAGTGGCGACGCCTGGCCGCCGTCTCTGCCTGTGTTCCGCGCCTTGTGCAAGGGAACTCGGGAGAAGATTGAAAACGCCGGAATGTATGCCCGCTTTGACAGGCTGCTACCCGCTCCCAAGGCTGATCCAGAGAAAGTGAAATCGTTTATTGGCGACATGCGCGCCGCCTTGAAAAAGAGTGCCGGCTGATGGATGCAACTTACTGGAACGGTATTCGTGCCGCCTATGCAAAGCGAAATGCACAACTCCTGTCTTGCGTGAACCCGAGGATTGATCCCTATTTCTTCGATTGGAAATTTACGCCCATCGAGAATTCATTATGGGCAGACATACGAGGAAATGGAGCGCCATTCTTTCCTCAATACCCGGTGCTGGATTACTTTCTGGACTTCGCAAACCCCTATCTGAAAATTGGCATTGAAGCAGACGGCAAGCAATGGCATGACCGCGAAAAGGACAAGATCAGGGATGAGCGGTTGCTCAATCACGGATGGCGGATATTCAGGGTTACAGGTAAGGAAACATACGTCGACGTTCCTGACGTTGGTGAGGCGCAATGCGATTATGAAAACGACGAGATGAGCGAGCCGGAATACCGCGCTCTTATCGAGAAATGGCTTATGCGCACTAGTGATGGTGTTGTCAGGGCAATTAATCATATCTACGTCGACAACAAACCCGATGCGTTCGGCGGCCTCATGATAAAAACGCTCAACGCGCACAAGTTATCCGCATTTAATGTGACTGCCGGGTATTGCGTCTCATGATCCCAGCCACCCTCGAACTGTTGAAAGCCCCTGCCCCACGGCTGCGCGAGGTAAGTGCGCCCGTAGAACTTGAGGACGGCATTCCGGGGAATGCGGTAGTGAATCTTGCCGCCGACATGCTCCGTGTGATGCACGATAATTTTACTGTTGGTCTCGCCGCTATACAGCTCGGGGTTCGTCAACGTCTGATTGTCGTCGCGCCGCCGCATTTACCGGAAATGATTATGATCAATCCAGTGATACTTTGGCGCGATGCTCTGCAATGGTCGTCGGAAGGCTGCTTGTCTGCGCCCGGAAAAAAGGTGGTAATCCGTCGCGCCAAGCGCATCAAAGTGCGTTACTTGGATCTTGACGGTACAGAGCACACGCAGAAGCTGTCAAATTACTCAGCCGCTATTGTGCAACATGAGATCGATCATCTCGACGGAATACTTTTCACGGATCACATTAAACCGGATATGCGGTCATAGCCGATGACGCGCACAAGTTTGCCTGCTTGGTGCGCTGGGTGATTAAGCAGTTCGATGTCCGCATGAATGACGGCGGATTTGTGGCGAACAAGGACTTCGCGGGTTTCGTGGAGCGGATGACGAAGCGGCACGGCATTGTCTACACGGAAAAGCTGAAAGCGGCGGTAAAGGATCAAGTGAAATTGGCAGGCTGATTAGGAGGTGATTATGAATGACGACGACAGGATCTGCCCGGACTGCGCCCGCGATGCATCGGAAGGCGCTACGTGGAACCCGAAACAGAAGCGCAGCGATTGTGACGACTGTCACCGCGAGAAAGTGAATGCATGGTCCGCCGCAATGCGGTGCCGGCGCAACGTGCAGCGCACGGAGTCCTACGCCGATCCGTTGCTGGTCAAATTCTGTCATGCGGTAGCGCGGGTATGAACGAGGAGTCAGACATGTCGTTGATCGACGCCATTGTGATTATCGGGACATTGTTTTCGTGCGTTGGTTTATTGCTGTGGGCTGTGACGCATAGCTGACGAGCACGATCTGCGCGCCGCGGTCGAGATAACTGCCGCCGAATGAAGTGGCGGCAAAGGATAGGGTGATGAGATGAATGTAAATCAAGAGTTTCTGCTGGCAAGGCTTCGCGTTGCTCAGGGTTATGCCGCGAGCTGCGACAAAGCCCTGCGCGAGATCAACGCCATGGCGCAGCGGTCGCGGCGCAGTATCGCCCAGCGGGCACGGCGGATGATTGAAAAGGTTCCTGTCACCGCCAAGGTTCAGCGCAGCGGAAGAGGGTATATTCCAGCGCGATTTGAAATCAGCAGCGTGAATCTCAACGAGTCGTGGCTTATGCAATCTTCGGTGGACGGCATCAACAGCCGATGGATTGAGAGGATTAAAAAATGGGTACCTCAGCCACACGCTAACGACGAGCCCTATGTCAACTCAACGCGGGAGACGAATTGAATGTTTAACATGAAACTGAGGTTGTCGAAGATTGACGGTTGCGAACTTCCGCCGCCAGCCATGGAGACGGAAGGCTCGGCGGGCTTTGATCTGCGCGCGAACGGCGACCAGGTGTTGCCGCCCGGCAGTGTGGTGCTGATCGGCACCGGGTACCGCTGGGAGATCCCGCGCGGCGTGGTCGGTATGGTCTGCCCGCGCTCCGGTCTGGCGCTCAAGCACGGCGTCACGGTCCTGAACGCGCCCGGCATTATCGATTCCGACTTTCGCGGCGAGGTCTGCGTGATCCTGGTCAACATGAGTCCGGTGCCGTTCACCATCCTGTCCGGCGACCGCATCGCGCAGATGGCGTTGACGTGTCTGGCGCAGGAATGCGTTGCCGAGGTCGAGATTGTGGATGAACTGGGCGGCACGGCGCGCGGTGAGGGCGGGTTTGGGCATACCGGGACGGCATAGACATGGCCCAAACCTTCTTCATCCTGCCAGAGAACCCGCGCAATGCGCTGGTGCGCACCGGGGCCATGGAGTTTGTCGGTTCGCTAGATCTGGCGGGGCGCTGGAAGGTAAGCATCACGCCAGCCGAGAGTAAGCGGACGCTGGACCAGAATGCAAAACTCTGGGCGATGCTGGGCGATCTGTCCGAGCAGGTTGAGTGGTACGGACGCAAGCTGACGCCGGAGAACTGGAAGGACATGGTAACGGCGGGACTCAAGGGCGCGGACGTGGTGCCGGGCATCGACGGCGGTTTCGTGGTGCTGGGCCAGCGCACCAGCAAAATGAGCATCAAGGCCATGGCCGAGTTGATCGAGTACATGAACTGGTTTGGTGCCGAGAAGGGTGTGCAGTGGACGGAGCCGAAAAGCCGGTATGCGGGCGAAGACGACTATCAGCAAATGGCGCGGAGAGCATGATGTATGCACCAATCTTAGAATTTAGAAGTGATGATCCGCTGCAGGGTTGCTACACCGACCGAGATGGCAACATGTATTCAGTGGCGCGGATTGTCGATGCGGCCAAAGGGCTGGATGTGTTTGAAGTGCCTATTGCGGCGCTTGACCTCAGTGCGGTGATTTGGGTTGATTGCAACATATTTGAGCTGGCTTACCACGCAAAGCGGGTTGCGGTTGCCGATTTGAAGCACCCGATAATCCTTGACTGGAACGGGTCTATTGCTGATGGCAGGCATCGCATCATGAAAGCTATTGCGGATGGCAGAAGGACCATCAAAGCGGTGCGCATCACTTGGAAACTCGTGCCTGATAGGAAGGCGGAATAATGAGCACAAACGCCGAAAAACGCTACATGGCCCGCGTGAAATCTCTGCCGTGCGGTGTGTGCGCCCAGCCAGCGCCGAGCGATGCGCACCACATCCTGGAAGGCGGGCGGCGCGTCAGTCACTACGCGACCATCCCGCTGTGTAAATCGTGCCACCAGGACAACAAGAACGGCATCCACGGCGAGTGTGTCATGTGGCGGATCATGAAAAAGACGGAGTTGAGAGTGTTGGCCGCAACGATCGAGGCACTGCATGTATAAATCCATGAAAGAGTGCGAAGCGATGCTTGATGACATCGAGGAAAGCGGAAAGATTCTCAATGACTGGGAGGCCGGCTTTGTTGATTCGGCACGCAAGCAGGTTGACGAAGGCAAGAAGTTGACCCCGCCACAGCGCGAAGTCCTCGACGAGATACATTCAAGATGATCAATAACAAAACACAAGCCAGCGGCAGCGGCGCGTTCCTGCATGACAGCCGTCAGGTGCTGGAGGATCGGCGCAGCGGTCGCCGCCTGTCAAACCGCGAGTTGATGACCGTTCCGTTACGCCGCTATGCCAACAGAAGGAAGCCCCATGCCTGATACCCCGTTGACCCTTACCGAGCGCGCCATCCAAAACGATCAAGAGCGGAAACACAAGTGCTGGGTCTGCACTCATCGCCGCGTCAACTACGCCGGCCTGCGCTGCGCCAAGCTGCTCAATCCCGCGACGGCATGGGCGATTGGTCACTGTAAACGCTTCGACCTGGATTTGCGCGCTTGAAGCATCGGCGAGCGGCCAAGATCGACACCAATCAGCCAGGCATTGTGGATGCGCTGCGCGATATCCCTGGCGTGACTGTTGAGGTAGGCCATGACGACATTATTGTTGGACACAACGGCCGGACGCTCTGGTACGAGATCAAGTCTGGTGACGCCGTGAGTCGGCACACCGGAGAAATCCTGAAATCTACCATTCGGCCCGGACAGATGAAACTGGAGCACGGCTGGACAGGGCATTACAAAATCGTGTCATCCCTGGACGAGATACTGGCCGACATGGGGCTTGGGTAATGCGCGGCAACCCCGGCAACCGGACTACTGGTGAGAAGCATCACCGCGCCAAGCTCAGTGATGCCAGGGTGGCGCTGATCCGCGAATTCATCGCGGCCGAGGTACCGAGCGCGCGAATAGTGGCATGGATTGGATGCTCGCCGGAGTTGGTGAAGGACATCAAGCATGGGCGTACACGAAAATTGAAGGTGGAGGTTCGGCCTGATGACCGATGATGACTATGCCCTGTTTGATAGCACAGCCAGCGCCGTTGCCTTCGCTGAGGAATACACCGCCAGGCCCAAGATACGCAGCCAGATGGCCGGCATCATGTCCGTGACGCGCAAGCGTAGCGGCATGAGCCCGCAGGACTGGCTGAACGTGGCGCTGACCATCACCAATGCGGTCTGCGACTGCCGGCAGCCCATGGCCACGGTGTACCGGGTGCTGTACGGCGGGCGCTGCGTAGGCCGGGATGTTGATGCCGCCCAGGACATGGCTTCGCACCTGGCGCCCAGGAGCACCAAGCGGCTCGAACAGGTATTCGGGCTGTGCGGTGCCGTGCTCCGCGACGAGCGGTTGAAGATCCACAAATCAAACAGCACGGAAGGGTACCGGCTCACGCTGGAACAGATGGCGCGGCTGTCTGGCGTCAGTCGCCAGCAGTTTGTGACATCGAAGCAGTGGCCGGTGCTACTGCGCGAGGCCCGGTTGTTGATGTACGCCTGGCATGACCAGGCGGAGCGCGAGATATCAGACCGGCTCGGGGAACTGGGGATGTTCGGATGACGAAGAAGGTATCCAATCCACCGCGCTGCACGGCGCATAACCGCTGGCGCCTATGGGCGCCGCGCGATCCGCGTCCCGGGTGGAAGCCGTATGTGCCGGATGATGATGAGAATGTGAAGCGGGGTGATGAGTGACATTACAGATTGAAAAAGACGGCTATGTCAGGGTGTTGCCGAGCCCGGAAACCTGCGCGAAAGGACTGGCCGGGCGGATATTCCGGGTGCTCGATGGTCCGATTGATCCGCCGGCAGCGATCATGCGCGCGCTGGGTGTTGTTGCGCCTGGCAGTGAACACAGGCTGTGCGTGATCGACGCCTTTCAGGTTACTGGCGTCTGCTCCTGCATGCTGGAGCCGGTTGATATGACGCACGCGCCGGGATTTGAGAAGTTCATTAATGCCGCGCTGTTCAAGCCGGTCGATCTGCACGGCAACAGTTAAGTTAACCACCGGTTCCACGGGGAACAATGAGGCCACGCCGCGCGCCTTCGAGACGCGGCACAAGTGGAGATGCAGATGCTCTATTGACTTATTATGAATTGAAATTATACTAAGTTATATGTTATTTGCTACAAAAATACGCATCTATCCTACAGCCAAGCAAGCAGAAGTTCTTGCCAAGGCGTTTGGTTGCGCTCGATGGTTGTGGAATAACAGCCTTACCGAAACACAGGCAGCCTACAAAGAAACTGGCAAAGGGCTGGGGCAGTTTGCGCTGACTGCTCGCCTTCCTGGCCTCAAAGAAGAATATGAATGGCTGGCTGAGACGCATAGCCAGGTGCTCCAATCCGTCTGCCTGAACATGTCTCGCGCCTTTGTGAACTTCTTCGAGCGCCGCGCCAAGTATCCTAACTTCAAGTCGAAGCACGGAAAGCAGTCTATTCAGTATCCGCAAGGCGTGAAGATCATGGAAGGATGTAAGATATTTCTTCCGAAGATCGGGCATGTCAAAGCGGCTGTGCATCGTGAAATTGTTGGAACAATCAAAACCGTCACGGTGAGCCGAAATCAGGCTGGGCGGTACTTCGCTTCCATCCTTACAGAAAACTGTGTCGTTACACCGGTAGCCTCCTTCGATGGCGAAATCCTTGGTATTGACGTTGGCTTGACTCACCTTGCCATCACCAGTGATGGCTCTAAGTTTGACAACCCGCGCCATTTGGCAAGGGCGGCTAAGAATCTGAAGCGCAAGCAACAGAAACTTTCGCGCAAAGTGAAAGGCAGCAACACCAGAAACAAAGCCAGAATACTTGTGGCAAAGGCTCATGAACACACGGCCAATGCTCGCAAGGACTGGCTGCATAAACTCTCTCACCGGCTTGTGAACGAGAACCAAGTTCTGGCCGTTGAGGATTTACACGTCAAAGGCATGATGAGAAATCACTGCCTTGCCAAGACCATTAAGGATGCTGGCTGGGGAATGTTCACCGGATTCCTGGAATATAAAGCTGCGCGAGCAGGCAAGGGATTCATCAAGGTGAACCGGTTCTTCCCTTCGAGCAAAACGTGCTCTTGCTGTATGCACGTTCAATCCTCAATGCCCTTGAATATCCGCTCTTGGCGGTGCGATAAATGCGGCACACTGCACGACAGGGACATCAACGCCGCACAAAACATCCGTCTTGAGGCAGCGCGCATGATAGCGGCGGGAATCGCCGGTACTGCCAGTCTAGGCACTGTTAGCCAAGGCAGAGGACGTAAATCCTCTGTTCTTGCTCGTGCCGTTGAAGCTGGAAGCCCAGTCCTTTAGGTCTGGGTAATTCACATTTCAACCCCCGATATATCCCCCCCCCTTACATTTGAGACGTTGATATGGTACCGTTTTGGCTAAGCTGGTCGAAGTGACCCCGAAGCCCCGCACTGGAAACAGGAGCGGGGTTTTTTCATGGGCGCTTCCAGGCGATTCAAACCACTATCAACCTTCAACCTTTGAGGATTGTCACCATGGCCACAAAGAAACCCGCCGCGAAAGCCCCCGCCAAGAAACCCGGCAAGACAGGCAAGAAAGGCTACTGATCAGTCTGTAACCCATCACAATGATGATGGAAAGAAGCCCGCCACTTGAGCGGGCTTTTTTATTGGAGGTCGCGCCATGAACTGGGGCGCCCTCATTACCCTCCTGTTCCTGCTCGGCTGCGTGCTATCCATGCTCCGCGTCCTTGAGTACGTTGACTGGTCCTGGTGGGTCGCCACCGCACCATTCACGGCGATAGCCGTCCTCATTCTCGCCGCCGTCGCCGTAGTCGTTATGGCAGGCAGCAATTAAGTTAACCGGAGATACACGGCAATGAGAAATCGTAGAGGTGCTGATATCGTTGGCGGAGAAGATCTGCGCACAGTAGTCTACACCGACGGCACCTACAATTATTACTGTGACGCACCGCATGGATCACTGCTGACGGCTGCCGTCTGGCACATCGAGCGTATGACTATCGCATCCAGCGCAACCGTACACGCCTACAGCCAAGTTGGTACAAGTGCCGCCGTTCTCGCTCTCGTGAATGCCGACTTTAACGGGGGCTCAATCTTATGAGCCTGTTCCCAGAATCTGCCCACAAAATCGCCCACGCCAAGATGGGTGGCGAACTCACGCCAGTCGTGTTCCCGTTGGCGAAACGCGGCGTAACCGACGTGACCAACATCTTCACGACTGCTCAGTCCGATTTCAATCAGGGTATCTGGGGATATAACAACGCAACCCTGCTCACCGATTGCGTGGCAAGGTTCAATGGTGTAACCAACCAGCAGCTTGGCCGTGATGACTTGGTGTTAATCGCCGGACGTAAATATTTGGTGGCCTTACAGGCTAAGGCATTGACGGCCACCAACACTGACTCGGTACAACTGTACCCGGCAGTCGTCACAGCTATATATAGCGGCCCACAACTACTTTACAGCGCAGAGCAGCCCGCATCCTCTCTCAAAGGGACAAGCATTGCGTTGTCGCCTGAGATGCAAACTTACTTTGCGACCTTTTATGCCTGCCAGGGGGCCTCTGCTGCGATACCACTCATCTCCGACTATGCAGGCATCGGGGTGCCGTTTGACATCGAGTTTGGTTTTTTCGGCGTGTACGACATCACAGGTTTGAGCGGCGTCATCCACGATACGCTGAGCGATAAGTATTTCAATCTCGGCTCCAACGTGCACTTCATCGGCGACAGCCTCAGTGATCATCTGTGGCAGTGCCGCGACATACTTGGGATTGCGAACGTGAGGGCGCAAGGCCAGCGCGTAATTCGTGGCACGGTATCGAACAGCTCTGCTGTCATCACCAACGTAAGCGCTGCCGACATTGCTGGACTAGCGACTGGAATGACTATCTGGGGCACCGGGTCTGGCGCTCTGTTGTCGGAAATCCTCAGCATTGGCGCGACCACCGTTACGATGGTTGACGCCATGAATGCCACAGCCGGTACGGATATTGGTGCTAATGGCATTTTTCAGGCGAAATTCACTGCCGCAGGAAAAACTACCACAGAAATACTGGCGCAGATGAATGCCTCCTTTTCCACCGATCCGGCGCTCAAGAACTACAACACGATCCTGTGGCTCGGGCATAACGATATGCCGCTGGCATTCCCTGGGACACCATACGCAACGTTGCTTGCTACCGCCAAGGCGAATATTGCCGCCATCACCAGTCAACTGTCGGGCGATTTTCGGATTTTGAGCGTTCTCTATCGAACTGAAATTGTCGGTCCGACAGCCAATCGTACCGCGGGTGGATCACCAAATAGTTATGGTAGTGCCGCCTGGATCGACGATCTGAATGACTGGCTGGCAGGAACCTACGGCAGCAAATTTGTGGATGTGCGTGATGCCTTATTGGCTAACAACAATGGCAGCGCAACCGACATAATCAACATTCAAAATCGGATGACGCCAGCATCTTTGCGTAGCGACGTAATACATATCAACGACCGTGGCGCAGCCGTCGTCGCCGCCGAAGTCAAAAAATCTGTTGGAACATCCTGGAGTTAGCCATGATTAAGTCACAACTAATGCGCGCACAACTACCGATGAGCTTTGCCAACGCCATTTGTGGCTTTGTATCGGGCGGGCTCGGGGGGAGTACAACGATATCGCAGGCGACAGCCGCTATTTGCCCAAACGATTCCAACGTATTCACAGTTGGCACTGCCGCGACATGCTGCATTCTGGGGGCACCGGCAGTAGGTTCGACATTGGATATGCTTAACGTCGGTGACGAGGTTTATATCGCAAACTTCACGGCATTCACGCTGAGTGTGTTCCCCCCCGTCGGTGGTAAAATCAACAACGGAACGCTGAATGCAGCTATCACTCTGGCAACCAATACTAGCGGCCATTTCAGAAAACTCACACTGACAGATTACGGCTGGATCTAGGAAACGCTGGATCAGCATCATGACAACACACACTAAAGACGGGGGGTATTACTGATGAGCAATGCCAGCATTGTCATGCGCGATACCGATGACGGTTCCGTGCACATGGAGGTTGTATTCGACGGACAATTTGACCAGGCCAGCCAAGCGCATGCCGGGATTCGCAAGATCCTGGAGATTATCGACGGCATGGGTATCGAGATTCAGGAGCCGCCGGCTGCCGTAGATGCAGCTCCCGGGGCAAAGTGTGATGGCTGATGCTCCATCAATCGGTGGCGGCATCCAGAATTATGATACCGCGCCCGCCCGCAACACGGTCAATGCGCCAGGAATGATTCAGCGGACGATGGGCAAGTCTAAGGGCAAGACTCGTTGCGCAGCCAAGAAGCGTAAATAATGGCTTTGAAGAAGAAAAAGCCGGTTAAAAAGACTGGCAATACCGCCCCGCGCTTGCGTACAACTCGTACTATTCAACATGCACGCGACAGTTTTTTGGCGGCGCTTGCTGAAACAGGGAACATCACCCGATCCTGTCAGAAGGCTAAAGTTCCGCGGCAGACCGCGTATGACTGGAAGCACGCCGACGCCGACTTTGCGCAGAAATGGGAAGCGGCGGTTGAGTTGGGCGTTGATGCGCTGGAGGATGAAGCCACGCGGCGCGCAAAGGAGGGCACAGATAAACCGGTCTTTCATCAGGGCGAGCAGTGCGGCACCATTCGGGAGTTCTCCGATACGTTGATGGTGTGTCTGCTTAAGGCGCGGCGTCCCGATAAATTCAAGGAGCGCAGCCAAGTTGATTCCAAGGTCGATGTCACTACCCACGGATCCGAGTCAATACAAGAGACTATTGACTTCCTTGAAGGCGCTCTCGCCCCGGGATCAGATCGCAAAGCTTCGAAACCTCTGTCGCATTGATCTGTACTTTTTACTGAGGTACGGGCTGCGGCGCGCGGATGTTGAGCATCCGTGGCTGTTTGATCGGTGCCGCGAGGTTGGTGAGAATCCCAATGGGATGCTGGACCTATGGAGCAGGGAACATTACAAGAGCACGATCATCACGTTCGCCAAGTCCGTGCAGGACATTCTGGCCAGTCACGGCGACGATCCTCTGCCTGAATGGGATGGTCGCGAGGTAACGATTGGTATTTTCAGCCACACCAGGCCGATCGCCAAGAAGTTCCTGCGTCAGATCAAGGTCGAGTTCGAGACCAATGCGCTGCTGAAAGAGTGGTTCCCGGACGTGCTCTACCGGAGCCCAGCAAAGGAATCGCCGAAGTGGTCGGAGGACGACGGCATTGTGGTGCGGCGCCGGACCAATCCAGGCGAGGCGACCGTGGAAGCCTGGGGGTTGGTCGACGGCCAGCCGACCGGCAAGCATTTCCTGCTGCTTGATTACGACGACGTGGTGACGCTCAGCTCGGTCACGACGCCGGACATGATCGAGAAGACCACCAACGCGCTGCGCCTGTCATACAACCTGGGCGCCGATGGCGGTTTGCGGCGATTTATTGGCACTCGGTACCACTACAACGATACCTACAAGGCGGTCATCGACGCCGGGACCGCCAAGCCGCGGCTGCATCCTGCCACGTTGGATGGCACAGTGGACGGCGAGCCCGCCTTCCTGGACCGCGAGACGCTGGCGCAGAAGCGCCGAGACCAAGGACCCTATGTGTATGCGTGCCAAATGTTGCTAGACCCGAAGGCCGACGAAACGCAGGGGTTCCGCCGCGAATGGCTGCGCTACTACGGCGATGTAGCTGGCGGCAAAGGGATGAATCGGTACATCCTCGTCGATCCGGCGTCCGGCAAGAAGAAGGGCAGCGACTACACGGTGATGTGGGTTGTCGGGCTGGGGCCGGATGACAATTACTACCTGCTGGATGGGTTGCGGGACCGGTTGAGTCTGACCCAGCGCGCCGCGCGACTGATGAAGCTGCACCGCAAGTGGAAGCCGCTGAAAGAAGGCGTGCGGTACGAGCAATACGGCCTGCAGGCCGATATCGAGCACATCAAGACCGTGCAGGAGCAGGAGCAGTACCGGTTCGATGTCACGCCGGTAGGCGGGCAGGTATCGAAGAACGACCGGATCAAGCGCCTGATCCCGCTATTTGAGCAGGGCCGTATCTATCTGCCGTCCTCGCTGCATGTCACGGATTACCAGGGTCAGACGCGCGACATCATTCACGATCTGATCGAGGACGAGTACGCGGCATTCCCGGTGCCGCTGCATGACGACGGGCTGGACTGCCTTGCACGCATCGCGGACCCGGACCTGATACTGAAATGGCCCGCGAAAGAGAAGACGCGATCCGCTCGCGGTCACTACCGCGAACCCTTGGACGAAATCATAGGAATCTAATGCAACAGACAGCCGAAGCCACGCAGATCGAGGAACTCGACCAGCGTCTGGCAGCGCTCGCCGAAAATCTGCTGACCAAGCGCGACGAGGCGGTACAGGCTCGTGCTGCGTCAGGCGTCGAGCGGCGTTGGCGCGAGGACCAGGCGGCGTTCGAGGGGATGGATGCGACGTTGCGGCTTGATCCGTCGATGATGGATTTTGCCACCGGTAATGCGTGGCAGCGACCCAATGAGCCGCGCCGCTCAAAGGTGATCGTCAACATCATCCGTGGCAAGTGCAATACCACGGAAGGGCGATTCGCTGAGATCATGTTGCCGACGGACGATCAGAACTACGGCATCCTGCCGTCAAAGGTCGCTACGCTGGCGATCGATGCGCCGCAGATGTCGCCTCAAGTGATGGCCGGCGCCATGGGAAGCCAGGGATCAGCGCCGTCTCCTTCCGCAGACCCCGTTCAGGCGCAGCAGCAAGCGCAGGAGGAAGCCAAGAAAAAATCGTCGCTGATGGAGGACGAGATCGGCGACCAGCTTGGCGAGTGTGAGTTTAATGGCGAGTGTCGCAAGGTGGTGCGCCAATCTGTACGCCTTGGAACGGGCATCCTCAAGGGGCCGAACGTCGTGAAGCGGATTCGGCGCTCCTGGACGCGACAGGAAGACCAGGACGGCTCGGTGTATGTGATGCAGGCGCAAGAGGAAATGGCCCCGTCGTCGAAGTGGGTCGACTGCTGGAATGTCTATCCAGACTACCCGAATTGCGGCGATAACCCGCAGCGCGGCGCCTTTATATGGGAGCTGGATTACGTTCTACCGCGCGATCTGCGTAAATTGATCGGCGTGCCAGGCTATAACCGGGCGCAGATTGGCAAAGTGCTGAGGGAAGAGCCGAAGCGCACGATCGTCAAGGCCGATAAAGGCGGCACCATGGTAGTACAGCAGACCTATCTGGCAAAGGGCGGACCCTTTGAGCGGTGGGAGTATCACGGCGACGTTGACCGTGAGGATCTCGATGCAATGGGGTGCCGATGCCCGGATGACGACGCTATGGCATTCTCGGCCTGCGTGGTCTTCGTCAATGACCGCCCGATCAAGGTCACGCTCAACATGCTGGATACTGGGCAGTTGCCCTACGACTTTTTCCAGTGGGAGCCTGTTGCGGATTCGCCGTGGGGCATTGGCGAGCCGCGCAAAATCATGTGGCAGCAGCGCGTCATGACAGGCGCTTGGCGCGCCATGATGGACAATGCGGGCGATTCAGCCGGCGGCATTTTCATCATGGGCAAGGACGTGGTTCCGGAAGATGGGGTATGGGACTTTACATCGAAAAAGGCGTGGATCGACGAGGGCGATGACCCTGATGTGCGCAAGGCGTTTTCGCAATACCAGATCCAGAATAATCAAGTGGAATTACAGAACATCATCGAGTTGGCGTTGCGATTCACCGATATGGAATCCGGCACGCCGATGCTCGCCCAGGGTGAGCGTGGATCGAGCCCGGAAACACTGGGCGGAATGCAATTGCTCATGCAGGGGGCGGATGTCAGTCGCCGGCAGCAGGTTAAATTGTGGGACGATAAGATCACACGCCCGCACATCAAGCGGTATTACGACTGGAATATGCAGTACAGCGCCAAGGACGAGATCAAGGGTGATTTCGAGGTTGATGCGCGCGGCACGTCGGTTTTGCTGGTCAAAGACCAGGCGGCACAATCACTGCAGCAGGTATTTGCGTTGCGCAATGACCCGGAACTGAGGTTGCGGATCGACTGGGATAAGGCGCTGGAACAACTGTTCGACGCGCTGCACCTCGACATTCTCAAATCGGAAGAGGAATACCAGAAGGCGTTGGCCGAAGAGCAGAACAAGCAGCCCGCCCCGGCGCCGCAGGTTGAGGTGGCGCATATCCGGGCGGAAAGCGCCGAGAAGATCAAGGCATACGAGTTGCGCCAGGAATCAGAAGAGGCGGAGAAAGATCGTCAGGCCGAGATTGCGATTCAGATGATCTCCGAGAAGATGACATCCACGGAGCTATCGTCCGCCGAGCGGCAGGCGTTCGACAAGTTAAAAGTTCTACTCGCGACGACTTCTATGAAATTAAAAACGCAGCGTGATCTGTCTGCTGCTGAGCGTTCCTCCCAGGTCATCGACCCAGGCGCGGAGCCCGCCGGCCAAGCCGAACCGGGGCATGCGTTCACGCAATGACCGGACGCATCGATCTTTATTCAGAAACGTGGGCGTTCGTCTCGCAGTGGGCCGCCTACGAAATTGAACGGGCACGTCTAGCGAACGATTCAGCGAAGAACACCGCCGAAGAAACGAATGTGCTGCGCGGCGAGATCAAGGCGCTGAAAAAGCTGCTCGCGCTGGCTGACACGCCAAAGGAGCGCCCGCGTCCAGTGGACGACGCAGATTACTGATTACTGAACGTCATGCTTTACCAGAACCCGCCGCGTGCGGGTTTTTTTATGGCCGGTTTATCCGCCCAACTTTACCGCTCGCCGCAAGCCGGGCCAGGAGATGAGTAATGAGTACCGAAGAAGTGACCGAGGCGAATGTCGATGATGTGCGCGCCGAGATTGCGGGCGAAGTGTTCAATAGTGCCGCTGATGTTCAATCACCGGCCGAGACACAATCCGCAGAAGAGCAGCACGAAAAGACTAAACCAGACCTATGGGAAGGGGTGCCGACCGCCGTGCGTCAGGAGCTTGAAGACCTGCGCGTCAAGGTCGGTGATGCCGAGAGAATAGAGTATCGAGTGAAGCAGGCCGAGTCGCGTATTGGCTCCCTCTTGAACGAAATGCACGCTGCTAAAGATGCTGCCAAAGCAGCATCGAACGCACCGACTGCCGCTCAGATGGAAGCCGCCGCCACGAGCTCGGAGGCTTGGAATGAATTGAAGACGGATTACCCGGAATGGACAGCCGGCATTGATTCACGGCTCGCCGCCGAACGCGCCGAGATTATGAAGTCATTGCCCAATGCCAGCACGATTCGGGAAGAGATTCAGCGTGAATCGCAGGCCGAGATATCCAACGTGGTTGCCATGTTCAGCGAAAGGATGGTGCGTATGAAGCATCCGAAATTCGATGACAAGGTAAAGACGCCGGAATTCGCGACCTGGTTCGAGGCGAATGGTCGCCCGGACAGCGATGATCCGCTGCGCGTAATCGAGATCTTCGACTCATTCGATGCCGACATGAAGGCGAAAAAGCCGACCCGGCAGATCCATCAAGAGCGCCAGCAGCGGCTGGAGCAGGCACAAAACTATGAGGGGCGTCGTTTGCCACCGACCAAATCGGAGGCGGACATGTCCGATGCAGAACTGCGCGCGTCCATCGCCAAAGAGGTGTGGTAACGCGGCAAACCATTGAGGATTGAAAAATGACCATGCAGAACTATAGTACCGTTGCCTCGCGCAACTTGATCCGTGCCGAAATGCAGATGCTGAAGATGGTCGAGGCCATCCAGGTGATCGGCAAGTTCGGCGACCAGAAACAGCAGCCGTTGAACAAGACGGATACGGTGGTGTATCGCCGCCTGCGACCGTTCAACGCCAACGCAAACGAGACGCCGAACATCGCCGCCGCCAATTTCATCACGGCGGAAGGCACTACGCCGACGGCCAACACCATCAGCTACACCGATGTATCGACGACACTACAGCAATTCGCCGTGCTGTTTAAGTTCTCGTCCAAGTCGCAGCTCATGTACGAAGACGACATCCCTGGCGATATGCAGCGTCTCACTTCGCAGACCATGGCCGAGGTTGCCGAACTGGTCGCTTATGGTCAAGTCAAGGCCGGCACCAGCGTCATCTACGCGAATGGCTCGGGTCGTACCAGCGTGAATTCGGCAATTAACCTGAAAAGCTTGCAGAAGGCGGCGCGTGCGATGGAAACCAACCGCGCCAAGCACGTTACTACCTCCATCGCGGCGGGCCCCAACTTCAACACCGCCCCGGTCGAAGCGTCGTACCTCGTGTTCTACCACACGGACGGATCGAGCGACGTGCGCGCATTGCCGGGATTCACCAAGCGCGTTGAATACGGCTCGGCAATTACCCCGGTGCATCCTCGTGAGATCGGCGCGTGTGAAGAGTTCCGGTTCATCCCGTCGCCACTGTTCGCGCCGTACCTGGCGGGTGGTTCCGCAACGCTCAATGGAATGGCGTCAGTCGCCGGCAGCAACGTCGACGTGTATCCGTTCATCATCCTGGCGGAAAGCGCGCTCGGCCATGTCTCGCTCAAGGGTAACGGCTACACCGGCATCAGCCCGACGATCATATCGTCGCAAGTCAAGAATCACGCCAACCCGTCCGGCATGTTCGGCTTTGTGGGCGCCGACTTCTGGTACTCGTGCGTGAGGCTGAACGAGAACTGGATGACGAGGATAGAATGCGGCGTGTCTGATCTGGCGTAATTCAAAACCACCCTTTTAAGCCCTCCGTCTGGAGGGCTTCTATTTGAGGAAATCATTATGATTAACATGAATGAAGGCGGTAAAGGCGGCTCGTTCTGCCTGAGCAAAGCAGGGCTGGCTATTGGTGACGGCGCGAAGACGGGCACAAATTCTTTTGCGGCACCTAATGGTGCGGGCATCGATTTCTGTATCGATGGCATCATGTACCACAAGGCCGATGCAGCGACAGTGGCCCCGTTTACTGCGGCTGCGCAACAAGCGGTGCTGACCAAGTGTTTGTATCTGGTCTGCATCGATTCTGCCGGCGCTATCACCACTGTCAAGGGTGATGAGGTGCTGACTGCGGATCTGGTGGCCGGCACGAAAGTGCTGCGCTGGCCGGCGCTTCCGGCTAATAAGGCGCCAGTCGGGGCTGTGAAAATCACGCTGGCTAGCACTGCGACCTTCACGGCTGGGACAACGGCTCTCGATGCGACCAACGTCACGGCGACGTACTATGACCTGTTCGCCGTACCGACCGCTTCGCTGACCTCGTAATCTCGCTATCCCCCACGCCGGGTTTCCCCGGCTTTTTGCGCCGCCTTCGGGCGGCTTTTTTTTGGAGGAATATATGCCACGCACTAACAAGAAGCACAGCAGCGAAGCACTGTCTTCACTGCCGCAAGGCAATGCCCGCGAGTTGTCCGAGATTTCCAGCAACCAAGGCATTGAGATCGAGCCGATTACCGGAGGCCTGGTCATGGGAGCTGTCGAGTATGAGAAGTTCCTGCATGACGAAGTGACGATTTACCTGCACCCGTCGCGCGAACTGGGCTCTCTCGAAGTCGTGACCCCCAGCGTGAACGGTATCAATCAGCCGATCATTCGCGGTCAGCAAGTCCGCGTGAAACGCAAGTATCTGGAAGCGCTACGGCGTGCGTACACGATCAACTACGAGCAGCGGGTTCAAGATCCTTCCCGACCGGAGAACATTCAGATGCTGGCGCGGGCTGTGCCGGATTACCCATTCGACGTGATCGAGGATTCCGCCCGCGGCAAGGCGTGGCTGAAATTGATCGACGAGCAAATCCAGCAGGAAGCCTCGCGCGCGTAAAGCACCGCATCCACCCGCCCTAGAACTCATTTATCAACCCGTTAAATCGGGAAGGAGATAGCAATGTTGCTTAAAGACAGTATCGGTAAATTGATCATCAAGAAGTTCCTGGACGTGAAGGGCAAGCTGCTGCTCAACGGCGTCGAGGTTGCAAATTCCGACTACGCACTGTCGGTCGGCGCGCAGGCGGCGGCCCCGGCCAGTGGCAAGGTGGCGCTGGCGGTGAAGCAGATCGGATCACTGGTGGCGCTGACCTTCACTTTGACGGCCGCGCGCATCACGGTGACGGACGCCGCCGCGAGCGGCTCATCCGGCTCGCTGCAACTGTTTGACTTCGTGCAGGCCGGTATCGTGCCGCTCGGTTGCCGGCAGGATTACACGGCGTTCGCGGAAGGCGCCGCCCTGACGGGAGCCGCCGGCGACGCGGCGTTCGTGATGGGGCTGGGATCGGTGGCCGCCAATGCTGGCGACGGCGCGTTGACGGGTACGGAAGTGGACTTCGGTTCGGTGACGGGCACCATCACGCTGTCGGGCGGCACCGGCACAGGGACACTGCTCAACGGTGCCAGTACCTCGGCGATCAACGGTACCGGCACGGCCACTGATCTGTATCTCAACTGGTCCGGCACGGCGGCCACCATCGATGCCACCAGTACGATCGATGTCACCGGCACGATCACCGTCCTGTGCGCACTGCTCGGCGACGATTGAGTGAGTACATACCTGCAACTGGTGGCGGAGGCTTGGCGCGAGGCACGACAAACCGGCTCCGCGCCAGGCGCCGTCACCGGCTTGACGGGCAATCAAGCCGATATAGCGGCGTGGGTCGCATCGGCATGGACAGAGCTGCAAAGCCGGCATCAAGACTGGCGCTGGATGCGCTCGAGCTTCACCGTCAATACCGCGACGGGCGATGACACTTATGCCTACGGGGATTGCACCGATACATTGACGGCGGCGGCTATCTCGCGGTTCGGGCGCTGGTTGCCGGTTGATGTGGATGGTATGCCGACGGTCAAGTGCTACTTGGCCTCGGCTGGCGTTGGCAATGAATCGTTCTTGGGATTTCTTACCTGGGGACAGTTTCGCGCGGTCTACAAGACGGGCACTCAGAACAACGGGCGACCCGTCTATTTCACGATAGATCCGCAGAACAATCTGGTATTGGCGCCGAAGCCGGACGGCATTTATACGTTGTCTGGCGATTACCAGCGCGGCGTCCAGGTGCTGGCGGCCAATGGCGACACGCCGGATATGCCGTCACGGTTTCATCAATTGATTGTGTACGACGCGCTGGCGAAGTACGGCGGTTCATTATCAGCGCAAGAAGTGTTGTACCGAGCGGAAAAAGAGGGCGGGCGGTTACGGCGGGCGTTGGAGCGTGATCAGATGCCACACGTTTCGATGGCGCGGCCCCTGGCATGAAGCGTCAGTTACCCGCCGTTCAGATTAAGCAGGAATTCACGTCATTTGATGGTGGCTGGGATACCAGTACCCCGGCGCTGAGCATTAAGCCCGGGTTTTTGCGTGAGGCGCAGAACTACGAACTCGGCATCAATAGCGGGTATGGCCCGATCGCCGGCTACGAGGCGCTGGATGGCCGGGCTAAACCTTCCGATGCCAGCTACGCCATACTGGCGTGCTCGATCACCGGCAGCTATGCGGTTGGCGACACGTTGCGCGGAACAGCATCCGGCGCCACCGGAACTATCGCCGCCGCGACGGCTGACTACTTTGTGCTAACAAAAGTAGCAGGCGCCTTTATTTCCGGAGAGCCGCTTACAACCTCTCCGCTCCTGTTGTTATCGCCAAATGCCCTTGGTTCCGTTGATTGGACACCTGCCGATGTAACCATATCGTCAAATGTTGCTGTCGCTCCAGACGGCACGGCAACCATGGATAAGATTGTTGAGGTCGCGACCAATGCGCAGCACGCAATCTATCAATCGGTCACTTACACGCCCGGCACGTTTGAGATGTCCGGCTACTTCAAGCCGGACGGCCGTGACTGGGTGCGCATCGGCATAGGGCTGCAGCATGCGTGGTTCAATGTGGCAACGGGTGTGGTTGGAACGCAGGCAAGCTGCACTGGCAGCATTGCCGCCGGCCCGAACGGGACATACCTTTGCAGCGTCGTGATGACGCCGACGATTGGCACGGAAAACTTCTATGTTTTTACCGCCACCGGCGACACCATCACCAACTACCTGGGCGATATTACAAAAGGCATCGATGGGTGGGGCGTTCAGCTATATGCCGGCGCCAGGGTAGCCACGGCGACCGCAACGCAGATCGTCGATGGAGCGGCAACACCAAAACTTCACGCGCAGTACCTTAATCTCGCCGCCGATGTGTACCGGGCGCTGATCGGCTCGGTAGGCGGGGCTTCGTGTTCCGGGAGCGTGCTCGCTGTCGTACTTTACAACGATGTCTGGTACGCCTTTCGTAACAATGCTGCCGGTACTGCGGCGTTAATTTATAAATCGTCTGCTTCCGGCTGGACAGCGGTGCCGCTGGGCTCCGAGATCAGCTTTAACACAGCGGTAGCTGCGCCGACAGAGGGACAGACCATAAAGGGCGCCACATCCGGCGCAACCGCTGTTGTCAGGCGCGCAGTATTGCAGTCAGGGACGTGGACCGGCGGCACCGGTCGCCTCATCATTGACACCATCACCGGGACGTGGCAGAGCGGCGAACTGATCAAAAACGTAGCTCTCACTGTCACATACGCCACGTCCTCGTCATTGGCTACCGCCATCACGCTGGCACCGAACGGACGGTACGAGTTTGTCATCGACAACTTCACCGGGTCGTCCAGCACCAAGCGTATCTATGGGGCTTCTGGCGTTCATAAAGGGTTCGAGTTCGACGGCGCAGTGTATGTGCCGATCGCGACCGGCATGACGACGGACACGCCGTCCCATGTCTGCGTTCACAAGTACCACTTGTTTTTCGCCTTCGACAGTTCGGCGCAGCACTCGTCACCGGGGTTCCCTTATCAATGGGCGCCTATCGCCGGAGCGGCGGAACTCGGGCAAGGCGACACGATCACCAGCTTTTCCAAGCAAGCGGGCTCTGAGGCATCCAAGGGCGCTTTGGTGATCTTCTCGCGCAATCACATCAAGGTGTTGTACGGCGGCGCCGCCGGCGGTACAGACCCCTGGAATCTGGTTGACTTTGCCGATGAGCAGGGCGGCTACGCCTACACGGTGCAGCGGGTCGGATCAAACACAATCATGCTCGATGACCGCGGCATCGGCGACCTGTCCGCTACGCAATCCTACGGCAATTTCCAGAGTTCGACGCTGAGCCAGCGGATACATAAGTGGGTATCCGCCAATCGCAACAAGGCGCACGCCTCCTGTGTTGCGCGAGATAAAAACCAATACCGGCTGTTCTTCACCGACAAGTACGCGCTTTATGTCACGTTCAACGGCAACAAGCTGCGCGGAATAATTCCTGTGTATTTTCCGCACAGCGTAGATTGTGTCTGGTCCGGCGAAATGGATGACGGAACGGAAGCAATTTGCTTCGGATCTAGCGATGGGTTTGTCTATCAGATGGAGAAAGGCACCTCGTTCAATGGCGCCGATATTGAGGCATTCATATCCCTGGTATTCGATTCATCAGGGAGTGCGCGTAATCTCAAGAGCTATCATCATTGCATGCTCGAATGCGCTGGCGAAGGGTATGCCGAGTTTGATTTTAGCTATGAACTTGGTTATGGATCGACCGCCATCACCCAGTCAAGCGCCGAGACCGTGACGGCCGGCCTGGCGCCGTCCTATTGGGATACGATGGTATGGGATCAGTTCTTTTGGGATGGCAAATCGCTCTTGCCGCTGGAAATGGACATGCGCGGCGATGGCGAAAATGTCAGTATTAAAATTCGCTCAAATAGCGATTATTTCAATGCGGTAAATTTCAGTGGTTCGATTATTTCCTACGCTGTACGGAGGGCGTTACGATGAGTTTACTTTTCAAAGCGGTGGCATTGCTATTGGCATTGTCGCTCTCTCCTGGAGCATGGTCGGCCAACGATTTTTACAGTCATTCGTCCGGTGTGCCGGCGGCCGGATCGCAAGGTAGTTCGTCCTCGATGCGCAGCGAGTTCGATGCCGTGGCGGCTGGATTCGCCAAGCTGCCGACGCTGACCGGCAATGGTGATGAGACGGTAGTTATCAACTCCGGCGGCACGGCGATCGCAAGCAAGACCGCCGCCGAGATGCGCACGCTGCTCGCGGTGCAGCCGTCCGACGCCACGCTGACGAGCATCGCGCTGCTCGGCACGGCGGCTGATAAGGGTCTCTATACCACTGGCGTCGATACCTGGGCCGAGTTCGCGCTCACGGCGGCCGGGCGCGCGATTCTGGATGACGCGGATGCGACAGCGCAGCGGGCCACGCTCGGTCTTGGCTCAATGGCCACACAGGCATCCGGCGCGATATCGGTTACTGGTGGCTCGATGTCTGGCGTATCGATCACGGCCACTGGCGCTGCATTGACCATGCCAACCATCGGCGCCGCGACGGCCACCAGCATCAACAAAGTCGCCGTTACTGAGCCTGCCACATCGGCAACTCTGGCGCTCGACAATGGATCGACATTGGCTACGTCGGGGGCAAATAGCGTTACTTTAACGTCCACCGGAGCAACTGACGTAACCTTGCCAACATCAGGTACGTTAGCAACTATAATAACTGGTTCCTATTCGGCCACCCTGACAGGAATGACGACATCCCCTATTATCACCATAAATTATACCAAAGTAGGGACAATCGTTATCTTAACATCAGCAGGAGGTGGGGCCACAAGTAATGCTACCACTTTCACTCTGACTGGTGCTCCTGCTGAAATAAGACCCTTATCTATTAATAATATGACAGCAACTAATCATGTTGAGGATAACGGCACATTATATGCCGGAGAAATGTCCATGAGCCAACTTGGGACAATATCTATAAAACTTGGGGTTGGTGGATTCGCCAACTTTACAACGTCAGGAACTAAGGGAATAGGGAAATTTACAATGATGTACGATACGGCATATTAAAAATGATCACCGATATGAATGGCACTAAGTTAAGCGGATTATTATCCAATGTAGGGTGGGTTAGGCGCGCTTTCCGCGCCGTAACCCACCCACCGTGCCGTCAGGCACACCTTAAACAAACGTGTTGTGTTGCTTCGCAACGCTTGGTGGGTTACGCGAAAAACGCTAACCCACCCTACATT
>ERZ1292625.495-Hain-H41-01um-R1-495-length-59422-cov-11_pt1 | contig 59422 bp, 59 predicted proteins | sample MGYA00564400_ERZ1292625 | MGnify/ENA primary metagenome ERZ1292625 (study PRJEB36523, sample SAMEA6512639) | groundwater metagenome | collected 2019-01-08 | study: AquaDiva: Metagenomics assemblies of 32 groundwater samples | reverse complement strand
CCTCGGGTAATTGACATGAGGGGCATTCTAGCAGACTTTGCATTATAATGGCAATGCAATGATTGGAACTCTTAATGGAAAGGTAAAACACAAAGATTTGGGACATCTCATAGTGGATGTCGGGGGTGTTGGTTACAAAGTCTCTGTAACAACCGAAACAGCGCTCGACGCATCAGATGGTTCGCCTATTTTTCTCTGGACATACTTGGCAGTAAGAGAGACGTCGCTTGAGCTTTTTGGTTTCTCGGACCAAGAAACTTTAAATGCTTTTGAACTTCTCATAACCATCTCCGGTATTGGGCCAAAGACTGCTCTGGGCATACTAAACGTCGCCACCCCAGCCACCCTCCGACAAGCTGTGGTAAATAGAGACACCACTTACCTCACCCGCGTCTCTGGTATCGGCAAAAAGAATGCAGAGAAAATTGTCATGGAGCTCAAAGATAAATTGAAAGTCAGCAAAGAAGATAAGGGTGTTGATATGCGCTCTGAAGGTGATGCGCTTGAGGCACTAGTGTCTTTGGGTTATAACGAGCGCGACGCCCGAGAAGCATTAAAGAGGGTGCCAAAAGAAGTTTTGGGGGCAAGCGAGCGCGTCAAGGCTGCCTTGAAGCTTTTATCGCAACATGCCTGAGCTACCAGAGGTCCAAACCACCGTTAACGGATTAAATAAAAGGGTTAAGGGAAGAAAAATTGTTGCGGTAAAGACAAGTTACAATAGTTTGCATCATGCGGGCAAGGACAATATAAAGAACCAAAAGTTTTTTAAACTTTTTCAAAAAAGAGTTAGGGGAAGAAAAATTATAAAAGCAGAAAGACGAGCAAAAAATATTCTCATCCACCTCTCTGGAGGAGAAACTGTGCTTATCCATATGAAGATGACTGGACACTTCGTCTATGACCGTCCCGACTACCCTTTCACGAGACTTAATTTCAAACTAGATAACGGCAAATACTTGTCTTTGTCCGATATGCGTAAGTTTGCCAAGGTAACAATTTTCCCGACTTCCCAACTTGAAAACTCTCTACACCTTAAAAACCTTGGCCCAGAACCTCTTCACAAAAAATTTCAATTCCCGCAATTTAAATCGCAAATACTCAAGCGACCAAACGGTAAAATAAAACAAGTGCTTCTAGATCAGGGTCTTATATCTGGCATTGGCAACATTTATGCCGATGAGATTCTCTGGCGCGCAGGAGTTCACCCTCTCTCCAAAGCAGGAAAAATTCCAGAAAAAACTCTTAAAGAAATGTTTAGGGCGATGAAAATGCTTTTGACAAAGGGGGTTTCTTTGGGTGGAGACTCAATGTCTGACTATAGAAACATTGCGGGTGGTAAAGGTAAGTTTCAAGAACATCATCGCGCCTATCAGCGCACCGGCCTTTCTTGTGATAAGGTCGGTTGCCGAGGACATATCCGACGCACTCTTGTGGGTGCGCGTAGTGCTCACTTCTGCGATAGACACCAAAAACTGTATAAATGAAAAACAAAGCTTCTGTCTTAATCCTTGAAAACATTCGGAGTGTTGAGAACACCGCTTCCATCTTTCGCACCGCCGACAGATTCGGGGTCTCTAGAATAATACTTGTTGGTACCACACCCGCCCCTCTTGACCGTTTTAAAAGAGAGAGAAAAGATTTTGTAAAAGTCTCGCTGGGAGCAGAGAAAAAAGTTTTCTGGGAACACAAGAAAAAAATTAAATCCGTAATTAAAAGTTTAAGAAACGATAAATTTCAGATTATCTCACTTGAACAAACTCCGAAAGCCAAAAGTTTAAGAGGTTTTGTACCGCAAGACAGATTTGCACTTATTGTTGGTAACGAAGTTTCTGGGATATCAAAAGATGCTCTTGAGACATCAGATGTTGTGGTTGAGATACCAACGGAAAGTAAAAAGGGGTCGCTCAATGTCTCTGTCGCCACAGGCATTGCGCTCTTTGTGCTAAAATAAAGTGATGCTTAATCCATTTCCAGAACTCCTAATGTATTCAACACTTGGACCACTTATCTTGCGCCTACTTTTAGGACTCATCTTCATAGATCTAGGAATCTTAAAATTTAAGAGTGAGAAAGAAAGGTGGCTTGATTCGTTTGAGACTCTAGGGCTTCGACCTGCGGGCCTGCTCCTGCCTCTATACGCTTCTCTTCAAATACTTGGCGGACTACTTCTACTCTTGGGTCTCTGGACTCAAGTGGCGGCCTTGGCGTTTGTCATCTTTAGCGGCGTAGAGCTCTTTGTAGAATGGAAGGCTCGTGAGATTCTTAAACGTGATTTAATTTTCTATCTCTTTATTTTCGTTATCTCGCTTTCTCTTCTTGTAACTGGAGCTGGTGCCTACGCTCTAGATATCCCTCTTTAATTGTTGTATATTTTGAAACTAGTTTCCCCGCCAAGGCGGGATAAATGCGCCCATAGCTCAGTTGGTAGAGCAGGTCCCTTTTAAGGACAAGGTCGTAGGTTCGATCCCTACTGGGCGCACAAGTCGAGGAAGCAAGAAAAAGAATTTATTCTTTTTCTTATTTCCGAGCGCAGTCGCCCAGCACGACGGTACTGGGCGCACTACACTTGACTTTTTCATTTGGTGTTGTTATTAAGTAGTCTGACTCTGGATTCCTAAGCCTATAAGGAGAGTTTATTATGGAACGCGGTTTCGTGTGCTTGGGTGTAATCGTGGGATTTCTTTTCGGGGCCGTTTTTGCCCGAGGAGATGTCATTACAACGATTCCTGTGGAAAAAAATGGAAGCCAGATCGTTTACGACGGCAGGCTTTCACAAGAGGCAGTAGCGTTGCCGGCCGGCAAGTACACCTACGTTCGTAGGGCGCGGGGAGAGGTTGTCGAAGAACAATTTGTCCCGCGTAAATAAACATGTTTCGCCCCAGCGTTCAAACCCCGCGATTCCAAGCGGGGTTTTGTTTTATGGAACAAGATTTTCTACAACTTTAAAAGCAGTTTTTCGATTAGGGTTTCTATCTCCCCCTCACCACGACGAGCGAGGATAAATCCTGTAACCAAGTCTTCTGAAATTTGTTCAAGTTCTTCTTGTTTAAAATTCTTTAAAAAACTCTTGGATTTATTATATGTAAACGGTTTCATGTCTGTTTCTGAAACTGTTTTCACTTTTGAAACAATAAGCATAGATTTCACTTGCCAAAATAGTTTAAAGAAAATTTCTTCAGGAGACACGCCAGCCAAAAGTGCTTTCTGATAAAGAGTCCACGCTTCTTTCTTGTTTTTTGCACCCAAGGCATCGGTTAAAAGAAAAATGTTAAATTCTTTACCACGTTTATCCAATGGCAATTTCTCTTGGTCTTCGGGAGCATTAGGACTAGCATCAACTACCGCACCGAAAATATCTTTGTGGTAAAACTCGTCTTTCATATTTTTTCCATCTCACCCCAATTATCTCCTGCTTGTGCCTCAACAATTATCGGCACCTCTTGAGCTTTTTCCTTCGGTAGAGCTTGTTCCATAATATTTCTAAATTCTCCCACAACCTCGTCCACCAAAGAATCTTTTATCTCGTAAACCAGTTCATCGTGCACTTGAAGGATAAGATGAATTTTGTTCTCCAGATTTTTACTCTTCACATAATCATCAATTCTCTTCATGGCAATTTTAGTAAGATCTGCTTGAGTGCCTTGTATGGGGGCGTTAATAGCCATTCTTTCTGCTTGTGCCTGCACGTATGGTAGAGGTGAGTTAAATCCGGCAAAGTAGCGCCTTCTGCCAAACATGGTTTCTGTGTATCCTTTGCGAGAAGCCTCCGCCTTAATTTTATCCAAGTACGACGCCAGTCCTGAAAAAGTTTTAAAATATTGATTATAAAACTCTTGCGCTTCTTTGCGGTCCACCCCAAGATTTGCTCTTAAAGCATTAACCCCCATGCCATATAGGATGCCGAAATTTATAGTCTTCGCCTTTATGCGCATACCCTTGTCCACCGCCTCTTTCGGAACTTTGAAAACTCTCATAGCCACTCCGGCGTGAGCATCAACTCCCGATTTAAATATTTCAATAAGTTTTTTATCCTTAGAAAGAATGGCGGCGATACGAAGCTCTATTTGTGAGTAGTCTAAAGAAACAAGTTTAAAACCTTTTTCTGCAACAAAAGCATTTCTGATTGCTCGACCTAGTGGAGTTTTATTCGGAATGTTTTGAAGATTTGGAGAGTTGGAGCCCATACGGCCAGTGGTGGTACCCGCCTGAAGAAAGGTTGAGTGAAGGCGCGAGTTCTTGTCCAGAAGCGGTGGGATGGCATCAATATAAGTTGAGAGAAGTTTGGAGAGCTCACGATACTCAAGAATAGAACCAATAATTGGGTGTTTGTCCCGAAGCTTTTCCAGTTCAGATTCTTTGGTTGAGAGAGCGCCTGTCGGTGTTTTCTTTTGATATTTATCGGCAAGTTTGAGCTTATTAAATAAAATATCAGAGAGAATTTTAGGGGAATTAATGTTGAATTCTCCTCCAGCTTCCTTCCAAATCAGTTTTTGGAGACGTGTTAGCTCTTGGTGATATTTGATGGACAAATCTTTAAGCGCATCTTTATCTATCTTTACACCACGCGCATTCATCGCTTCCACAACAGATATAATTGGCTTCTCAATTTCTTCGAAAACTTTGCGCACCCCTCGCTTGTCAAGTTCTTTATCAATAATTTTTCTTGCCTCTTTTATGTCTTCTGTTTTACAAAATCTAAACACATCTTCCAAGTTCGGGTCTGATAAATTGGAGTCTATAACCCAGAGCGCAAGACAGAGTTCTTTGGTTTCTAAATTATCTTCCACGAACGATATGGTTTTTACTTCTTTTTTTTCTACTTCTTCGCCGTTGTTTAATAAATTTTTCACCTTCTGTTCCATGGTTCTGAATTCCAGTTCTTTAAATAAGTCGTAGAGTTTTTCTGGCTTTAAGTTTTCTCTCCACTCCTTCGGTAGGGTAAAATTTATAGGAGCATCAACTCTAATGGTCGCAAGCGTTTTGGAAAAGAGTGCTTCTTCTTCGTTCTCGAGCAATAGGTTTTTTATGCGCTCCGTAATTCCGGCTTTTTTGTAAGTGTCGTCTTTCTTTTTCAGAGCTTTGTAAATATCTTCCACGGAGCCAAAGGTAGTAATAAGAGATGTGGCGGTTTTTTCCCCAATACCTTTTACTCCGACAATATTATCAGATGGATCTCCTCGTAGACCCTTGTAGTCAACCAAAAGCTTTGACGGGAACCCAAAGCGTGCGCTCACCTTCTTCTCGTCATAAAGAATGACATCGTTAATCCCTTTTTTTAAAGTATAAACTTGCACATCTTTGTCGCGCACAAGTTGCAGAGCATCCATATCACCAGAGGCAATAACAATTTCAACACTTTTATCTTTTTCTAAATCATGGACAATTGTGCCAATGATATCGTCTGCTTCAAAGCCCTTATGAGAATATATAGGAATGCCAAATGCCTTGAAAACATCTTTAGCGCGCTCAAGTTGTAAGACCAAGTTGTCATCTGTCTTGGCGCGCCCCGCCTTGTAGCTCTCTAGTGCTTCGTGTCTGTGTGTTGGTCCAGGGAGGTCAAAACAGGCAACCAAAAAGTCGGGTTTAAGGTCAGAAATAATCTTTAAAAGCATTGCCGTTAGGCCATAAAGTGCACCGGTTGGCTCTCCTTTAGAGGTGGCGAAGTCTAGAGGTAGGGCGTGGTAAGCGCGGTGGATTATCGCGTGCGAGTCCAGAAGTATAAGTCTTTTAGTTTTCATAATTTATCTCTCTTGTTTTATCGTCAACAAATTTGAAAGAAATTTTTCTTGTATTTTTCGGAATAATCTTTGCGACGTTTTCTGGCCATTCTATGAAAATTAAATTTTCTGGCTCTTTGATAATTTCTTCCCAGCCAAGATGCAAGAGTTCCGATTCTTTTTCAAGACGATAAGCGTCAATGTGTATTAGGCGCTTAAAGTTTTTAAAATTTATCGCATAAATTTTTTCTATAACAAAAGTTGGACTCTGCATGTTCTCTGTAATACCTAAAACTTTGCCAACCTCTTGAGTAAAAGCTGTTTTACCAGCACCCAAATCTCCTTCTAGCGCTACCACTGTAGCATTTTTTCCATATTCAATGGTGTCTAAAAAATCTTTGGCAATGTTTCTTGTTTCCGGAAGACTCTTGGAGAAGTGGTGCATTAATACATTTTAACATTAGAGCAATAAAAAAGGGCGGAGAGGGAAATGAATCCCTTCCTCCGCCCTTCTCGGGGAAACACCTTAGCGCCCCGGACACTCGGCATCCTTTGGCGAATCGAGCTGGTCGATTGCCCAGATTTCTTCTTCCGAACCACGGTTCGTGTTTACCCGATACACCCTTGACGTCGAACCGATGTAGGCCCCCGGAGTATACGCTTCGTCAGTGTGGGTCCCAGGAGTGCTGTAGGCCTTGGCCGTGAGAGACATCTCGCGATGCCTTCCACCAAGCAACCTCGAGACGAGCACCGCAGTGTATGAGTCACCGAAAGCAAGGTTGGTGACCTTAAGACGATCAGGGCTCTCCAAGTCCATGTACGGCGAGCAGTTGTTCGTGACGTGAACAGTACTGCAAACCTGTACGCAAAGAGTCGAGCACCCGCTCACCAACATTGTGGCAAGCAAAATCACAACGAGCTTGAAACTGTTCATGACGCCCTCCTTTGGGCTATCGTTTTTCCTATATCTATTATACCATAACTAGTGCCAGAAAGTCAAGTACTAAAATAAGCCCGAAATTAGAGCTAAAACCTGCCTAAAAGAGGTTTTGCTGGTGTATAATATAGCCATGGTTAAGTTCGACGAAGAAAAGCAGAAAGATAGGATAAAGGCCCTTCTTCAGAAGGAAGAGGAAGACCTTGCCTCTGCCCTATCGGAGCATCACGGAGTGCCCTACATTGACCTCTCAACACATTCGGTAAATATTGACGCCCTACGGGTCATAAAAGAAGCTGATGCGCGAGCCGCTGACTTGGCCGTCTTTAACTCTACGGACAAAAGGATTAGTGTTGGCGTCCTTTCAACAAAAAACGAAAAAACTTTGGCCGCTATTGAAGACCTGAAGCTCCGAGGCTACCTCCCTGAAATTTATATGGTCTCACACCAAAGCCTTGAGAAAGTTTGGGAGAGATACAAAGATCTTTCGTATTCTTTTGAAACTCAATCTGGCGCCCTTGATATCTCAAACGAAGAAATTCTTAAAATAACCCAGAACGTTACCTCGCTTGAAGATATCAAGAAATTAATCTCAGGAGTACTCTCGGAGAAAAAAACTTATCGTATTTCAAAAATTTTAGAAATCATTCTAGCTGGAGCTATTAGTTTGAAGGCTTCTGACATTCACCTAGAACCAGAAGAAAAAGATTTGCGTCTACGCTACCGACTGGATGGCGTGCTTACCGACATTCTTCATTTTGACTCCGAAACATTTAAGTTGCTTCTCTCCCGCATCAAGCTTGTAAGCGAGCTTAAACTTAATGTTAAAGATAAGGCGCAGGACGGTCGTTTCTCTATTAAATTGTCCGATGTTGAAATTGAGGTGCGCACCTCGCTTTTACCTGGCCCTTATGGCGAGTCGGTGGTCTTGCGCGTCCTTAATCCAAATGCAATTTCCGTTGAGCTTGAAAAACTTGGGATTCACCCACGCCTACTTGAGGCCCTAAGGAAAGAAATTGGAAAACCAAACGGCATGATTCTTACCACCGGTCCAACAGGTTCCGGTAAGACCACAACGCTTTATGCTTTCTTAAAAAAGATTTACACACCCGATGTCAAAGTGGTTACCATTGAGAACCCTATTGAATATCACCTTGAAGGTATCGTGCAGACCCAAGCAGAAACCGACAAGGGCTACACCTTTGCCGAAGGACTTAGAAGCGCACTTCGTCAGGACCCAGACGTCATCATGGTGGGAGAAATTCGCGACAACGAGACTGCCACTGTGGCCATCAACGCAGCCCTCACTGGTCACTTGGTCTTTTCAACACTTCACACCAATAACGCCGCCGGTGCTTTCCCGCGACTTCTTGATCTTGGTGTCAATTCTAAAGTGATTAGTTCTGCTCTCAATGTTTCTATCGCTCAAAGATTGGTCCGCAAACTCTGTCAGGTGTGCAAAAAAGAGGCACCCCTAGAAGGTGCAGACAAAGAAACTGTCGCCAGAATTTTGGCCGGCGTCTCTGATCCGACTTATTTAGATAATATCCAGAGAGAGCACGCCTGGACCACTGTTGGTTGTCCGGAATGTCTTGGTCTTGGATTTAGGGGACGAATTGGAGTATTTGAGGCGGTGCTGGTGGACCACGAGATTGAAAAAGCGGTTATCACCAATCCTTCGGAACGCGACATCCGTGAAGCGGCCAAGAGTCAAAAACTTCTGACTTTGGCCCAAGACGGGGTTATCAAGGTGCTTACAGGGATCACCACGCTAAAAGAACTTGACCGTGTGGTAGACCTTTCGTCAATAGAATAATTCTTGCGACAAAGTCTATTTCGTGAATAATTGAGAGCAGATCCAGCACATAAATCTCTAAGCAACACTTTCAGAATACACCAAAAGCTAAACGAATCTTTCAAGGATGGCTTCAGAAATCTTAAAAAGACACCAAGTGCGTCCTTAGAGAAAAGTCCAAATGCCCCGGAGGGCACGTTGCTTAGAGATTTATGCTCTGGAAAAGAACTAAATGCTTCCTAAATAGTCTATCACACAAAAACTTTTATGTCAAGTAAGGTAAATAAAGAAAAAAAAGTAGGGGAAGAGACTGGGTTTGCCTCATTTCTAGACAACGAGCTTCGCCCTTCTAACTGGCAGGACTATATCGGTCAAAAAGCTGTTAAAGATAATTTAAAAATTTTAATACAAGCAGCCCAAGAGCGCGGAGTTCCTCCAGAACACGTCTTGTTTTATGGCCCTCCAGGACTTGGCAAGACCACTCTTGCCCACTTGGTAGCCAAAGAGACGGGACGAGCCATTAAGATCACTTCGGGTCCTGCCATAGAGCGCGTAGGAGACCTTGCCTCAATACTGACAAACCTTGCTTCTGGTGACATTCTTTTTATAGACGAGATTCACAGACTAAACAAAACTATTGAAGAAGTGCTCTACCCCGCCATGGAGTCTGGAGTCTTGGATATTATTATCGGCAAAGGTCCGTCGGCTCGCACTATTCAGTTGGAGCTCCCGCCGTTTACCTTACTTGCAGCCACCACGCGGGTGGCGATGATTTCTTCCCCTTTACGAAGCCGTTTCTCGGGCGGTGTGTTTAGATTAGAGTTTTATAGCGAAGATGAGATTGCAGAAATCTTGCGCAGGTCAGCAAAAATTATTGGCGTCAAAATTGAAAATGACGCTGAAAAAGAAATTGCCAAGCGTTCTCGCTTTACTCCGCGCACTGCTAATTACTTTTTGAAGCGTGCCCGAGACTTCGCTCAAGTTGGCGGCAAGCCTCTTAACAAAGAGACGGTGGAACACGCATTGAAACTTTTAGGTATTGATGAAAAAGGGCTCTCGCCTTCTGACAGAAAACTTTTGGAAATCATTGCTGAGAAATTTTCTGGCGGACCCGTGGGACTTTCCACTTTAGCCGCAGCGCTCTCCGAAGAAGAAGCTACTGTTGAAGAATTTAACGAACCGTATCTTTTGCAACTTGGTCTTCTTGAGCGCACCGCACGAGGTCGAGCGCTTACCCTCCACGCTTACACCCATCTTGGTAAAACACCGCCAAAGAATCTTCAAAACAAATTGCTATGAGTGGGCACAACAAGTGGTCAAAGATTAAAAACAAGAAAGCAGTAACAGATGCCGCCAAATCAAAGATTTTCTCAAAGATGGCGCGCCTTATTTCTGTTGCCTCCAAACAAGTTAAGGGTGATGTCTCGTCTCCTATTCTAAGAGCAGCTATAGACAAGGCGCGAGAATACAACATGCCCGCTGACAACATTGAACGAGCGGTAAAAAAAGGTGCGGGTTCAGATGCCGAAGCGCTTGAGCAAATTACTTACGAAGCCTATGGACCAGGTGGTTCAGCTTTAATTATTGACGCCTTAACAACCAACAGAAACAAAGCTGCTCAAGAAGTTAAATTTATTTTATCTAAACGCGGGGTTGCTCTTGCCACACCCGGCTCTGTCACGTGGGCATTCGTTAAGGAAGCAGGTGCGTGGAAACCGACAACAACCATAGAAATTTCTGAAGAAGATGGGCAGGTTTTGGAAAAATTAATTGAAGAGCTTGAAGATAATGATGAAGTCCAAGATGTCTATACCAATGCGCTCTGAAATTGTTTTGGCAATTGACCCAGGTTTTGACCGAATTGGTGTGGCAGTACTGAAAACTGGCACAAATAATGTGGAGCTTCTTTTTTCAGAATGTTTGGAGACCAACCCGAAGGATAAAAGAGCCAAAAGACTTTTGGCTATAGGAGAAAGGGTAAAAAAAGTAATAAAAAAATGGAAACCAAGTGTTCTTGCAGTAGAGACTTTGTTTTTCAACACCAACACTACTAGCGCTATCGGGGTGGCAGAGGCAAGAGGTGTTGTTGTCTACGAGGGTACCCGGGCGGGCTTGGAGGTTTTTGAATATGGACCACAGGCGGTTAAGGTGGCAGTAACCGGCTACGGTAAGGCAGGTAAGGTTCAGATGGCAGATATGGTCAAAAGGCTTGTAAGACTACCTAAGCGGGGCGCCAAGAGGCTTGATGATGAGATGGACGCCATTGCCCTGGGGATTACTCATCTTGCAACAAAAAAGGGTATTTGATACAAATAGAGGCATTCAAAAATGCCCGTAAAAAAGCTCGAGCATTTTTATTAGAAATAATTTAATTTTGAACCATGTTAGAAGACGACATCATCAAGGATGAAGACGATGAACTTGATATAAAACTCCCCCCAGAGGTTGAAAAAGTTGGAGACGTGTTAGATGAGGAGCCGGAAAGTCTTGATGAGTTGGCAGAAGAGGAAGAAGAAGAGGAGCCGTTTGATGACGTTGACCCGATGTAGGAAAACCCACCGCCAAGCGGTGGGTTTTGTTTAAGAGATTTCTATTTTTATAAATCGGTGCTTACCAATCTTTAATGTGTTGCCACTTTTAGAGACCTCCTCGTCTGGAGATTCTATTTGTTTTTCTGTTTCCAAGTCAGTAACTGCCCCATCCTTAACTAGTCTTCTCCACTCGGTTTTAGAACTAACAATGCCTTGCCTAACAAGGAGGTCAGAAAGCTTGTCGCCAATAGCCCCGGAAATTTTTTCTATATCCTTGGGGGTACCTTTTTTTGAAAAAGTTTCAATAAAATCTTTTTCTGCTTCTTTGGCTTTATCTTCACCGTGATAGATAGAGACAATTTCGTGTGCCAAACGCATCTTAATATCTTTTGGGTTGTGCTTTGTTTCTCCGAGCTTCTTTTCTATTTCTTTGATTTCTCCAAGCGAGGTATATGTGGCGAGTTTGAAGTATGTGGCAATAGCAGTGTCTGGAATTGACATGGTTTTGCCAAACATTTCGCCCGGCATATCGGTTATGGCAATGTAGTTATCCAAACTTTTAGACATTTTCTCTTTTCCATCAAGCCCAGGAAGAATTTCAAGAGAAAGCACTGCTTGTGGTGAAACTTTGTTGGCCTTCATAACATCCCTACCCATAAGCATGTTGAAGGTTTGGTCTGTTCCGCCAATTTCTAAATCGCAGGAACCATAAATCTGTGAGAGGACAAAAGAATCAATGCCTTGAAAGACTGGGTAGAGCATTTCGTGCATATAAAGTTCCTGCCCAGCCTTTATCCGTTCCTGAAACAAATCTCTGTCTATAAGATGCGCGTGAGTAATGTGTCTAAGTCCCCAAAGCACGTTTAAAAGCGTTATTACCGAGATGTGGTTCTTAAGTCCTAAGTCTCTCACCTGCATGCGTGTTTGCTCAAAAACAACAGCTTTGCCAATAAATGAATTTGGAGGTATTTTAATTTTCGTGGTTTTGTTGTCGACCGTAACATCCATATTAACTTCGTAGTTATCTGGAAGGTGGAGGTCAGTAATGCTCGTAAACCAGTCAGAGTTTCTAATCCAAGAAAACAAATGTTTGTCGGTACGCAGGATTTTGCCGACTTGGTCAATATAAGTTTTGGCATTCTTATCTACTTCGGCTTGTTCAATTTCTGGTCTGGTTTTGCTCTTACCAGACGGGTCGCCAATACGTGCGGTAAAATCCCCAACCAAAAAAACCACCTTACAACCAAGATCTTGAAGTTGACGTAATTTTCTTAATATAACAGCGTGGCCTAGATGAATATCTGGACGAGACGGGTCAACGCCAAGTTTAATAACAATATCTTTTGAGTACTCGCCCTTAGACTTCTTAAGCAGTTTTTCTTTAAAGGCGTCGTCTGGGTCTGTAAAGGAGCCAACGCCACGAGAAAGTATTTCCTCCACCTCTTTGTTCATACCAGTCAATTTAACACGTTCGGTCTAAAAGTTAAATGTGCTAAAATAGACTTTCTAGAGAAAAATGATTAGGAAACTCCGTCATTCAAACCGCTTTTTAGTTGTAGTGGCTCTCGGGCTATTTCTCTTGGGTATTCTTATTTTATGGGCAGCCTCATTTCGTATCCCGGCGCTTGAGGACATTTCTGAACGCAGGGTAGACCAGTCCATTAAGATTTATGACCGTACAGGTACAATTCTTCTTTATGATACGTCTCGTGATGTTAGGAGGGCCCTTATACCTCTTGAAGAGATATCTCCTTACGCAAGAGCTGCCGCGCTTGCTATAGAAGACAGAACCTTTTACTCACACAAAGGATTCCGACCAACATCGTTCCTTAGGGCTGTTCTTGTAAACGTAACCAGTCTTTCATTTAGTCAGGGTGGTTCCACCATCACCCAGCAAGTGGTAAAAAACTCAATTCTTACCAAAGACAAAACTCCCGCAAGAAAATTAAAGGAATTAATTTTGGCACTTAAACTAGAAAGAGTTCTAACTAAAGATGAAATTCTATCTCTTTATTTGAATGAGATTCCTTACGGAGGAACCATTTACGGTATAGAGGAGGCGGCAAAAAACTTTTTTGGAAAACCGGCGCTTGAGTTAACTTTGGCAGAGTCCGCATACTTGGCAGCTCTACCAAAGGCGCCAACGTATTACTCTCCATATGGATTGCATAGAGAAGATTTGGAGAAGAGAAAAAACTTGGTTCTCCAAGAAATGCTTGAGAATGGATTTATTTCTCAAGAAGAACACGAGGGTGCCTTAAAAGAAGAGGTAGTATTTTTACCCAGACAAAATACTGGAGGTATAAAGGCACCACATTTTGTTTTTTTTGTTATTGAAAAGTTGGCAGAGAAATATGGTGAGGACACCATTATGGGTAGTGGTTTTAAGGTAATTACTACCCTTGATTACTCTATCCAACAAGAGGCTGAAGCGGTGGCAAAGAAATATGGAGTCATAAATAAAGAACGCTTTAATGGTGAAAATAATGCGATCGTGGTCATAGATCCAAAAAACGGAGACATCCTTGCTATGACTGGTTCTAAAGATTACTTTGACAAAGAAATTGACGGTAACTTTAACGCTGCTCTAGGACACAGGCAACCTGGTTCAACATTTAAACCTTTTGTGTATTCCGTTTTGTTTAACAAAGGCTACACCGACGAAACTGTTCTTTTTGATGCACCTGTTCAGTTTTCTCCAGACTGCGCTCCAGACAACTTTACAACAGACGATGTTTGCTACTCCCCCGTTAACTACGACGACCATTTTAGGGGCCCCCTAACTATTAGAGAAGCTTTGGCACAGTCAATAAACATTCCGGCCGTAGAGGCACTCTATTTGGCAGGAGTGAGAGATTCTGTTGATTTGGCTAAAAGCCTTGGGGTTGAAAGTCTTACTGCCCTAGAAGACTATGGTCTCTCGCTTGTTTTGGGTGGTGGAGCAGTCTCTCTTCTTGACATGGTCTCTGCTTACTCGGTTTTTGCAAATGATGGTGTCCGTAACCCGTACAATCCAATTCTTTGGGTTGAGGACACTGACGGTAACGTAATAGATAGAAACATTGTCTTTCCTAATAGAGTGCTTCCAGAACAAACAGCAAGAACAATTTCAAGCATTCTTTCTGACAACGAGGCTCGTACTCCTGCGTATGGAGCAAATTCAACTCTCTATGTTCCATCAAGAGACGTGGCGGTAAAAACCGGTACTTCTAACGACTATCGCGATGCTTGGATTGTTGGATATTCTCCTAATGTTGTTATTGGTGCGTGGGTTGGAAACAACGACAACTCCCAAATGGCAAAGAAGGTGGCTGGTCTCATCGTCTCTCCAATGTGGCGAGAACTTATGGATAAGGTTCTACCGATGCTCCCAGTAGAGTCGTTTATAGACCCAGAAACAGAAGACTCATTGGAACTTAAGCCAGTTATGCGTGGTGATTTTAGTAGTAGTAATCACTCAATTCTTTACTGGGTGGACAAAAACGACCCAAGAGGAGAGGCGCCCGGAGAATCGTCAACTGACTCACAGTTTAAAAATTGGGAATACAGTGTAAAACTCTGGAAAAACGCCCACCCTTAAGACTGATTCATCGGCATAACTAAATAGAGAAAACTTGTGTCCCCAACCCCGCGGACAATAATTGGCTTGGCCTGACCACTAAAATCAAGTGAAATACTGTCTGTGGTAATAGACTGAAAGCAATCTGTAAAATATTTATGGTTTATGTTTATTGACAAGTCACTTCCCTCAAGAACGGCGTCAAGGTTGTGGGTGTTTTCTCCCACAGACGAATTTTTGGACTCAATTTCAAAGTTTTTAGCCTTGGGGGAAAGTTTAAATGAAAGTTGATTAAAGGTGTCAGAGAAGATTAAGCTTGTTTTAAGAGAGTTTATTAAATCCTGCTTTAATAAAACTGCTTTGGAGGTAATTTCTTTAGGAATAATTTGTTTATAGTCAGGAAAGTTTCCCTCCACAACCCTAGATGTTAAATAAATATTTTGAGAGCGTAGTGCCATCTGGTGTTCTTCTAAAGAAACCGAGATTTCTTCCTCACCTTTATCAAAAATCTTTATTATCTCCGTGGCGTTTTTCTGTGGAATAAGTATGTGTTTGAAGTTGGGAGCTTTTTTTACCCTTATTTTCTTCTCTGCTAGTCGGAAAGAGTCTGTTGCCGCGAAAACAAGAAACTCTCCATCATATTTTACAGAAACAGAAGCTAGTTCTGGTTTTATACTCCCTACAGCGGCAGCATAAACAACCGATCTTATACCAAAAATAAGGTCCCTTGCTGGTATTAAAAAGCTCTTATCCTCATCTATTTCTGGAATAACTGGAAAATCTTCTCCGGAGAGCGTTTTTATACTGGTTTTATTGGAAGATGTCTTTACCTCCAACACCTGACCTTTAGTGTTTATAGTAATGCTCCTGTCTTTTGATAAGGAGGAGATAAAAGAGGTAATAACTTGGGCAGGAACAACAACAATACCTGGTTCCACAACTTTCACTGGAATACTAATAGATATACCAAGATCTAGGTTTGTTGCTTTTATTGAAAGAGAGTTTGCTCTCGCGTCCAAATAAAGACCAGAGAGGACGGGTAGGGTGATGTTCTTACCAGCAATTTTATTTGCCTTATTTAGAGCTTCTTCTAGTTGTTCTTTAATACATTCTATTTTCATATATAAAAAATTATTAATACTATTAGGGGTGTGGATATGTGTACGTCCAAACAAAAGACCCAGCTAAGCCGTTTTTTATATTTTTACATTTATTAACATGAGGACTACTTGTTTGGTAACTTAACAATTTGTAAAATGACACCAAACTACCCCCTCTTTCCAACACCTTGTTAACAGTTTTTTCTTTGTTTCTCCACATAGTTTTAAACAGTTAATAAGTTTCTAATCTGACCAACCTCTTCCAATAATGACTGGTCAACCTTAATGTCGCCTTTTATCTTTTCACACGAATGAATTACTGTGGTGTGGTCTCTACCGCCAAGCTTTTGTCCTATTGACGGGTAAGAAATATTAAAATCTTCTCGCAAGAGGTACATAACTATTTGTCTTGGTCTAATAACCTCTTTGTGTCTAGTTTTTTCATAAATACTATCCTCTTTAATGTTATAGAAGTCAGAGACAATACGTACAACATCTTTAACTGCAATGGTTTTTTTAGGTTTAATGTTGTTTTTTATATAATTTCTAACATCAATCATTGTTATTTCCTTGTTTTTTAGCTGTGCGTGGCAGAGGAGAGTGTTGACGGCGCCCTCAAGGTCTCTAATGTTTCCATTTATAGTGTGAGCCAGGTAATCTATTATCTCTGGAGAGAGGGGCACGCCCTGCTGTTTTGCTTTGGCGGAAATAATAGCAATTCTTGACTCTTTGTCTGGCGGAGGGATGTCAACCGTCATTCCCGCAGAAAGCCTTGATTTAAGCCTTTCTTCAAGCCCTGTAATGAAGTATGGGTGTTTATCAGAGGAAAATATAATCTGCTTATTACTATCATAAAGAGTGTTAAATAGGTGAAATAATTCTTCCTGAAACTTTTGTTTATCAGAGAAAAATTGAATGTCATCAACTATTAAAACGTCGTATTTTCTATATTTTTCTTTGAAAATAGTCATTTTCTGGTTTTGAAGAGCATTCATACAGTCCTGTCCGAACTGTTCAGATGTCATGTAATAAACCTTTTTATTCGGGTAAGTAGCCTTAATATGGTTGCCTATTGCTTGTATTAGGTGTGTTTTACCGTGCCCAGTAGAACCATGTATGAAAAGTGGGTTGTAAGTAATACCAAGCTTTTTTATAACCGCTTGCGCTGCCGCATGAGCAAGCTCGTTGAATGGTCCGATAACAAAAGTTTCAAAAGTGTATCGCGGGTTTAGGTTGTCATCCTTGTTGACCTGGGTTTCTGGTAACGGAAGTTCTTTGGTATGTAGGTCTTGGGCCGTTTTTTCCTCCTTCCTTCTGGATTCCTCCTTGTTTACCACATACTCAATGGCGTGAATAGAGCCCTCTAGGCCACGAAGGCTTTTAAGAATAGTGTTGTGGTACTTAGTTAGAAGCCACTCCTTAACAAATGCGTTTGGCACCGAAAGGATCACTACTCCCCCATCTTCCTTAACAATACGAGTGTCTTTAAACCAAGTTGTAAAGTTTGCACTGGAGATACTTAGCTCTATCTCCACTAAAACGCTTTGCCAGAGTTGCTTATAGTCAGTCATGAAGGTTTGTTGCTACAATAGTATATCTTTTAGCAATTTAATAAGAACTTGTTAAAGTCGTAAAAAATGTTTATAATGTGTTTATAACTTGTTAATAAGAAATGTCCACAACATATAAACCAAAAAGACGCAAACGAGCAAAAACTCACGGTTTTCTCTCAAGACAAAAAACTTCTACAGGAAGAAGAACCATTAGAAACAGACGAAGAAAGGGACGAGCACGTCTCGCGGTTTAAAATGATTTCTAAAAACAGGAGGATTCCCAGATTACTTTTTAAACCCCTTCTTGAATCAAAACGATATTTCAATTCACAAAATTTTTCTCTACGAGTAGCACAGGGAAAAGTGGCTAAAGTTGCCGTGTCTGTTTCTAAAAAAGTTTCTAAGCGAGCAGTTGTCCGCAACAGAATTCGTCGACGAACATATTCAGCCATTCGCAAGCTTTTACCCAATCTTTCTAACAATCTTTTTTTACTGATTGCTAAACCGAGGGCTGAAAATGTTCGGGGCGAGAAGCTTAAGAACGAACTCGCCGAACTCTTTAAAAAAGTATAGAATTAACCGATGTCTTCTTTCTACCACACGGTTTTCTTTGACCCACTATACAACGGGTTAGTTGTTTTGTTTAAGATTTTACCTTGGGCTGATGCTGGTATTATTGTTATTCTTCTAACTGTTCTGGTTCGTATTATTATTTTTCCTCTTTCCAAAAAGGCTATACTTACTCAAGTTAAAATGGCTGAGATTAGCCCGGAACTAGCAAAAATTAAGGAGAAATATAAAGACAAAACAGAAGAGCAGGCAAGACAAACCCTCGCTCTTTACAAGGAAAAAGGGGTTAACCCATTTTCTGGAATATTTGTCATTATTATTCAGATTCCTATTATCTTTGCGTTGTATCAAATCTTTCTTCATCTTCCTGAGGTTAATCCGACTTTTCTATACTCGTTTGTTACTGCGCCAGATTATATCAACACCACCTTTCTTGGGGTTCTAGACATCACAGCAAAAAGTTTTGCTATTGCAGCTCTGGCAGCAGTTTCAACATTTTTTCAGTTTAAAATTTCTATGAAAGGACAAACCCCGCCAACAGGTAACTCCTTCGGCAACAACTTGGCCCGAAGTATGCAGACTCAGATGAAATACTTTTTCCCAGTAATAGTTTTCTTTGTTTCTTATAATATCTCTGGGGTAATTGCTCTCTACTGGCTTACTACAAATCTTTTTAGTATCGGACAAGAACTTTTTGTTCGTAAGAAAATTAGAGCTCCTCAAGCCTGAGTGCCCAGAGAGTTAGGTCAATTTTGTTTATAAAGATTAAGTAATCTTCGTTTGGAGAAAGTTTTGGCTCTATTACATCGATGCTTCCTAGCTCTGTAGGTAGTTCTAGGAGAACCTGAGCAACACCAGTGTCAGTGTCAAAAGACCAAACTCTGTCATAAAAAACGCTTACTCCTTTGTACCAGTTATCTGGTTCGTTTATACCAATTTTGTTTGATGGCACACCACAGAAGACTAACGCTGTGTTTTTTGTACTCCACACACACTTATCGGCAAGGGTGGTAGCCGAAAGTTCATTAATATCATCAGCAGGAATGTTTTTTACAAACGACAAAGTTTCATTGTTGACGGCGTATGAATACAGCACCCGACTTCCTTGTGTATTAGACAGGGCTGTTAAAGCATTAAATGGTCCAAGAATTTTTGTAAATGCCCCACTTGAGGTGTTTAACGAGTATGCATAACCAGGGACACTAAAGCTTGCTTTGGTGTGGACAACCAAGCTGTTGCCCGAAGTCATAAGACGCCAATTGGTGAAAGGTGAACTGAAAAGAGTTTTGAGACCAGAGCCATTAAACGCAGAAGAAACTATTGAGAGTGAATCTTCCAGAGAATAGATGAGGTTATCACCAGAGCCAACAGTCACAGAACCAATGTCTCCACGTATTGGAGTTGAGACAACCGTATAAAGCATGTCGGTTTCTGGCGAACTTGTTGCTGTTGGTTTTGGTAGAGACAAAGCAAAAGACAAATTTTCTACCAAATCAGTGTCATCTTTAAGAAATCTTACAAGAACAGCCTTACCGTCCGTCCTAAAGTATGCCTCATAAATCTTCGGCAAGGTTTGGTTGGTAATCTTTGTTTTTTTAAGTGTCAGCAAATCAATCTCATAAATATGACCTGTTGCACGGTCCACATATCTTGCAACAGTGGTTGATGAATTTTTATTCAGAACCACTGCTCCAGCAACCGGAACATCAGAGAGCTGAAAAAATGTTTTCTCTGAAGAATCCTCTTCATTTGAAACAGGTTCTTCGGTGGTTTCTGATGGATTTTCTGTTTCGGTTGTTGAAGAAGGAAGGTCGTCTCCAGAACCAAAGGGCAGAAGCCCAGAAACTGTTTCACTAAAAGGGGTACCAGAGCTTTTAAGAAACAGATATCCCCCAACTAGCACAGCAAGAAGCAGGATAGAGGTGATTATTATAATTAAAAACTTTTTTGACATAATATTAATTACTCAATTCTACGTTTGTGCATGCCAGTGGTTACCACGAGATGTTACCTCGTAAGTAAGTATTCCGATTCCTGGCACCAACACCCTTGTTCCGTTTCTAGGACCAGATGCTTCTGAATTAAATTGTGATAAATAAGTATGAAGTGCTTGAGATTGGCGAAGGTCAATTGCTGCTCGACCGGGACCGTGTGTTTCGTGCCCACCTTCAGAGCCGCCAGTTATTGTTAAAGGGCAACCACAGAGGGTTGCCAACTGCATCACATGAAGAATGGTGGTTGGTGGTAGACCAACAACGTTTGTGCATCCTTCGGTTTCTCCGTTAACACAAGGACCATTATTTACCGACACGGGAGGTATGTTTTGCCCAAGCACCTGTCTAATTTGAGCATCTGCTGCCACTTGTTCTGGTGTCAGTGGGTATCCTGGGAGTACGTTACCACCACCTCCTCCAACAACAGGGGCGGGTGCGGTTGGTCGCGGGGCGCTAAAATTAAAATTCACCAAATCAGGATTAATGCTATTTAGAATAACCCAAGCACCTAATGCTAAAAGTAATCCGCCTATGGCATTTTGAATAGTGTTTTTTGCCTCACTTTTTCCGGAAAAGGCGTCAGTGGACATATATTTAATACCACCGACAATTATCATAATAACAGCAAGCACTCCGGCGATGCCGATAAGTAGAGAAAAGACGCCGGTGATGTATGGCACAGGACTCGTTCTTCCGCTTCCTTGGGTTGTTTCTGTCCCGGGCAAGGGTGCCAAAAGCTGATAATCGGTTTGAGCAAATACTGGCGCGTTGTTAGCAAGTAAAACCAGAACGGCAAATACAAAAGCAATAAAAGCAAATTTTTTCATATTAGTTGTTTTCATATTGTATTAAGAAATTTTTATTGGCAAACTGCGTAACCTGGTACGTGTTTGATACACGCGCACGTATACTTGAAGCTCCTTTGGCATCATCGGGGGTGCGATACGTTACCGAACTCCCCGTGTCTGTGCCCCCAACATTAGTGCCCCATTCGTACTTCAAAACATCGTCAGTGCGATCAAAAACACTAAAGAAAAAAGGAAAAGCCGTAAAAGTAACTTCTTTCCCCTCTAATTTATAGGTATTACCTACCTCTTTGTTGAATTTAAATCCATAAAGAGGATTGTTTTCATATATATAAAGAGAGGGCGTTAACGGGGTAATCTTAGTGGAGGCGCTTGCCAACACCGTTTTTTGACCATACTCGTCTGAAGAAGAAGAGATGATTTCTACCTTGATGGTTTGGGGTTTTGAAAGAATTGAGTCAAGAAAAGATATAGTATTTTTGCCAATCCCGTTTAAATTACCCAAAACTGTGCCAGTTTTTGTCCACTTATAGTTTAAGCTAGCTGGGTTACCGAGGCCGTGAGGTATTGCTACAAGAGTAATCCTAGACTGGCTTGACCACAGTGTCCTGCCTTTATAAAACGGAGGAACATAATTTTCTCCTTGCCAAAGAAGATCTACTTCTTGAGCCTTTAGAAAAGTTGTTGGCAGGATAAGTAGAGCAAGTACCAAAAGGAGAAAGGTTTTCTTCATCCCCTTATTATAACGAATCCTTTGGCAATTTTCTTTTGACATTATTGACTTGTTGCTCCGGCCTCTTTTAACTCTCTTTGAGCTGCCTCCACGGCTGTTTCTTGGTTTTCTTCCGCTTCTTGTTTTGCCTTTTTAATAGCAAGCACTTGCGAGGGGTCGGAAGTGATAATCTGGTCTTCTGTATATGAAGCGATGTTTTTTATGGCAACGTGTTTTAGTCCAGCAAAAAAGATTCCTTCTCCCCTATCTGACTCCAGAAGCAAATATTTTTCCTCGTCTGTGAGATTAAAGGTTTTTTGAAGCTCGTCTATGATGGTGGGAGACTGCTTCATGAGAATCTGTATAGAAGAGTTGGTAATAATTGGCAAACCATAAGGACTCTTCAAGAAGTCGCCGACATCTTGCGTTATTGTCGCAACACCGAGGAAATATTTTCTTCCTCGCTTGACGAGTCCCATGAGGAAGGAAGCAGTGTCTTCCGATTTCATCATCCACCACGCCTCGTCTATAACCAAGAGACGTTTTTTGAGTTCTTTTCTGATAACGTTCCAAATATAGTGGGTAACAATGTACATGGCGATGGGCTTGAGTTCATCCTCCATGTCTCGCAGAGAGAAGACCACAAACTTTTTATTTATATCAACATTTGATGGTCTGTTGATAAATCCGGACCAAGTGCCTTTCGTATATTTGGAAAGTCTTTGAGCAAGAGATTCTCCACCCTCCATACCAGCAAGCACCATTTCAAAGTCAGACATTAAAGGAGGTTCAATATTACGAAAGTCTGAATCGGCAGTAATATCCTTGAGAGCGTATGTTTCAGTGATGGCGCGGTCAATAATAGCGTCTTCCTCAGCAGTTAAGCCACCCATCATTAGTCGGAAAAGACCGACTAGGTTAATAATATTTGAGCGAAGCACGTTTGCCGTGCTCTCGTCTGGTCCAGGTATCGGTAGGTCAAAAGGATTTATATGGTGTTCTGAGTTAAGAGAGATTTTAAAATATCTACCACCTGTTGCTTCTGCCATGTACTCATACTCTCGCTCCGGATCTATCACGATCACTTCCGTGTCAAACATCAAGGTACGCAATATCTCAAGTTTTGTGGCATAAGATTTACCAGCACCAGACTTGGCAAACATAATTGAGTTGTAGTTTTCAAGAGAGAAGCGGTCAAAGAGCACCAAAGATGAGTTGTGCCTATTGATACCATAAAGAATTCCCTTGTCTGAAGTTAGGTCAAAGGAGGTGAATGGGAAAAGAGAGGAAAGTGGAGAGGAGTTGAGCTTAGAATGCACCTCAAGAAGGTCGTTGCCAAGAGGAATGGTGCTTTTGTATCCCTGTTCTTGTTGGAAAAGAGCCGGTTTTACATAAATAAGTTTTGCTTCAAGAATAGATTTAATTTCTGACTCAACCTTATCTAACTCTGCGGCACTATCACCATAAATAGTGATATAAAGACCGACGTCAAAAAGTTTTTCCTGTGCTTGTTGAAGCTGGTCTCGCAGATTCTCAAGGTCTTGATAGGCAACGTCAAGCACTGGGTCACGCACCAACCCCTTTTCTTCTCTGCCGTGGATCTGACTTTGCACCTCGGCAACTTTTCTCTGGAACTGGCGCAACACCTTTGAAGTCTCAATAGGGTGAACAAAGATTGAGACATCAAAAACCTTGTCCATGTTAATAATGGGAGAAAACCAACCCTCGGAAAGAAAACGCGGATACGAAATAACAAAGAAACTTCTTAAAACCTTCTCACCAAGATTAATCTCCTTAGGTGTGACCTTGAGGGCCGATGGCGCAATAATATCTTTGAGCTCCAGCACCCCTGCTTCAAAAATTTCTTTAGGCAAAATAGAAGAAATATCAGTCTTTGTTTCTTTTTTCTTAAATAATGAATCAAAAATTGCCATATTAGGTTACTTTAATCGGCTTCTCTGTCTCGCCCGGGTTAAATGCTTTGTAGAAAAGCTCAATAACTTCTTCTGTACCAAGACGAACCACACGAATGCCGGTTCGTATTAGTCCTTGCTCTACCACTGACAAACGTTCTTCAAGCTGGCTTCTGTCCTCGTCAAAACTTGCTTCAGTCTTACTGGATTTATCATTATCGGTACCAAGTCCTAGACGTGAAGTAATGCCACTGGCAATACCTCCGCTTGACTGGCTGGTTGATAAAATGGCGGGACTATAAGGCACCACGATAAAGAAGTGTTTGGTCATAATGTTTGTGTTCTCGGTGAAGTTTTTGATGAATTCAATGTATTCTCTCACCTGAATCTTCATTAAATTGTTCGTCTGGTTTTTCTCTTGTCCCTCTAGAAGAGCGATGTAGGGGCGGATATCAAGTTTGCGAGATTGCACCACTATCTCAATAGAGAAATCAAGAGAATTTAGAAAATCTTGGAATTGGAAGAGAATTGCCTGCTTCTCATCTTCCGATTTTAGAGAAAAGTTTAAGGACGAGCAGAGAAGGATAGAGCGCATGCCTCCGTCTTTGAGGATGACAGTACCGTCCCGCACCTCTTTGATGGGAACAAATTCTTGGGTAGCGTTTGTAGTAGGAGCCATGCCTCAATTATACCTTATCCTCGGTGTTTTCCGTTGTAGGATTAACGTTTTCTTTAATATCTAGGCTCCAACTAAGATCTCTAAGCTTTGATTCCGATAGTTTGGGTACATAGACTTGGTCTAAAGGTTTTGCATCTCTTGGTCCGGCAACTGGCTTCTTCTCTTCCTTCTTCCAGAGATAGAGCTTGTTGGTCAAGGTGTATTTAACAAAAGCTTCTACTACGTTTATAAACGGTTTGCCGTTGATTTTGTAAAACGCCAATGCTCCAGCGAAGGCAAGTATGGGTAATGCAATTAAAATCGCTAAAAATTTTGGTAAAAGAATGAACAAAACGACAGCAATACCAGCTCCACCAGCAACATAAATAAATTGCTTAAAGGTCATAGGGCCAAAAATCTTGTCTTCAATCTCTATAAATTGTGGTACTTGAAAGCGCATAAATTTATTTTACACTAACGGCTCTCTATACGGATCCTTTCCTTCTCCATATCTATAATCTGGCAAAGACGTCTTCGTTTCTTTTGGTTTCGGCGGTTCTCCGCCCGACTCCAGCCCGACAAAGTCATTCTGGCGGGGAACGACTTCAGTCGTTCGGGCGGGCTCTACATGTGGCACGCTGTGCGCCACCTCACCCTCTTCTACCATGGGCAGGTTATCACCAGAAACTTTTTTCTCCCCAATACTTTTTTCCACAATTGGACCAAGAATTTTCTCAGCGACAGAGTCTCCAATTTTGTTGGCTGTTTCTTGGGACACACTAACTGCCCGTATAATGTTTTGTACAAAATCATCCGGGTTCTCAAACGCATATAGAACAAACATAGTTTCCTGTTCAAGAGAAACTATTTGTTCGGGGTCTAAAGCATTACTTTTACCAATTTCCTCTACCAACGCTTTCCAAGGCAGGGCACTAATTGCCTGTTGCAGATTGGAGGGCAACTTATCAAACTGTTCTTTTATAAGTTTTTCTTCTTCGTTCATGGTGTAGATGTTGTTCCTCCGGAAGGTGGTGGGGGTGTTGATGGTGGAGTTGCTTCTGGCGTTTCTTCTTCAGGCAAATCTCCTGATTCTTTGGCAACATCTTTATATGCCTCGATTAATTTGTCTTTTTTACTCTTTCCTGTTCTTATTCGAGCTGCCGCAGCATAGTTATAACCAGCAAGTTTTGCCCAAGGGGATCTTTCCACCATATCTGCATATTTACCTTTTCGTATTTCTGCCGCTGGTTGTATTTCCTTCAGGCTTTCTATTTGTTTGTCATAAGCAGCGGATATTATCTTTGTGTCTTCCTCTATTTTTTCTCTTGCCCTAATCGTCTCTTTCTTTAATGTCTTAAGTTTTTCTCTTTCAATGTCCAATTCTTTTAACTTTTCTGTTTTGACTCCAAAGTCAGCTGTTTCTAGTTCTCCTTCTAGTTTAGATATGGCATCAGATGATGCTTTTTCTTTTGCTTCAGTCGCCCTCAATTGCTCTTTATTTTTTTCTTCCTTTTTCTTTATATCCGCCTGTTTGTTTGTTTCCGCTTCCTGTCTTTTTTTCTTTATCTCCTCTTTGTTACCCAACAGATTATCAAGTTTTTGTTTAGCCTGAAGCGCCTGTGGCGAAGTTTCTCCAAATTTTGTTTTTGCGTTATCATATTCAGCTTTTGCCTTAGCCCTTGCTTTATCTGATGGGGCATATGATTCCGCCACCTTTGCTGCTTTTTCAGATTGTGCTTTTCTGTATCCAGAAAAACCATCTTTAGTACCCTTGAACACTTTAGAATCAGCATCAAGAACACCTCCCAATCCGCCAGGAGCATTTCTTGCATCATAGCTTGCTGACCCACCCTTTCTTCCTGCCCAAAGAGCAAGTCTTGCACTTCGACTACCCTCAGCAGCTTTTCCTTTAAAGTACTCGCTTTCAGATACTGCGGTTGCTGCTCTACCAACCGTTTGTCTACCAGCAAACGCCGCTGTTCCGACAACAGCACCAGTCAAGAATTTGGTTGCGTTCGTTACATTTGAACCAGCCTTGTTTGCCCACGATTTGGCGATACTAAGAGCAGCAAGGAGAAAGACAATCACAATCATAAAGTTCATAAACATAGCAAACGCTCCACTGGAAAGGGCAACTATCTCCTGCCCCCGCTCACCTACAGCCGCAAGAGCGCCAAACTCGGTAACGGCACCTCCCGCCGAACCCAAAGAGGTCCTAATACCCCTTAGAACCTCAACCGCAATCCAAAGAATCATAAAAAATATAGGGGCAAAAAACGCTTGCCCCACCAGAGTTTCTTTCCACTTATCTGCTGCTCCGCGTAGTGCCGGTAAAACAAAGGCAATAAAAGCTATAGGAGAAAGAATTAATACCAAAATTAAAACCACATAACGCACAATAAGCATGATTGCCATAGAGAAGAAGACAAAGGCGGAAATGACAAGCATGATAGAGCCCATCATAGTTATAGTGAGTATGGTTCCATTGCCGAGAGTGCCTCCGCTAAAGCTGTAAAGACTTTGCAAATTTAATTGTTGCATAAAAGCGTTTGAAAGACCGCGTGATGACAGGGCGGTTGTGAGGTCAGTTAGAGTTCCGGAAGGTATGATTAGATCGTGGAAAAAGAGAGCCAATATATTGGCGGCATCAATGACCAGTTTGGTGAAGAAGAGACTGAAGTTTATAAGTATGGCAACGATGATGACGTTAACAATTAGTTTCTTGGTATCGCTTCCTACTCCCAAGATGGTTCGTATCGCTGCATACAGGAGGATAAATATAAAACCCATGTTGGCGAGGTCACGGACGGCATCCCATGCATTATTTATGGCGGTTTCGTTAGCAGCATAGTTGTCAGACATGCTGATGACTGTGAAATAGACCACTGCATTTAAAACAACTCCGGCCAGGCCTGTCAAAAATCCCATAAACTGAAGGATTGACTCTGCCAAGGGAATGACAACCCATGACATTATTTCGCACCCAAAATCAAACACCTCTGGACACAGTCCCTCCGATGATGCCCCTGACGGTTGGTCAGGTATACAACCGGGCTGAGGATCGACAGAGCACGGTGGTGGGGCTTGAGCCAATGTTGTTTGAGGAGCAATAAATCCACTTGTAGTAAAAACAATTACAAGAACGAAAAATAAAGCCGAAAATTTTTTCCAATACTTTTTCATCAATAATTATCTTTGAACAGTGACATATTGTGTGGTCGCACCATTTCCGTTAGAACAAGTGAGAATGAAGGTCATTATAGGGTCTGTTACTCGCACGGACTCTCCTCCACTAAGAGCCTTAGGACCACTCCAACCCCCAGAGGCTGTGCAGGAAGTAGCGTTGGTAGCTGTCCAGTCAAGCGAAGCGATGGTAAAGAACGGAAGTTCCAGACGCTCAGCACTAAAGGTAACTACAGGGAGCGCTCCTCCGCCCCCACCTCCGAAACCTCCTCCAGGGACGGCGACATTAACGGAACGAGAAGTCGGTCCATAAGTATTTGTGCATGTAATAGAATATGTCTGACTTGCCGTTAAACTTGGAGTTAACTCTGTTCCACTTAGTGCTCTGGGACCACTCCAGCCACCGGATGCGACACAGTAGCTGGCATTGGTGGAAGACCAGGTTATGGTTGCTGTGCCGTTAAGTGCCACTGTGGTTGGGAAAGCATTGAGAGTCACCGTGGGTGCCAGAGGGTTGCTACCCACTGGTGGTGGAACACCCCCACCTCCACCTCCACCTCCACCTCCACCCCCACCACTTAAGAGTCCTTGGGCACCAAAGACAAATCTTTGCAGGAGTTGACCGATGAGCGCGCTCACAAGCTCGTCAAACTCGTCTGCCAACTCAAGCTGTCTCACGCCAGTTCCTAAAACATTTTCAAGTTGTTTCTCAATTACTACACCAGGTGTTTGGGCATCACCCCAATCTAGACATGTGTTTGTGCCGTCAGTACTTCGCCTTTCACACGGAGCGAATGTTAAGAAACCACTGCTCCAACTAAGTTGTTCTTTCTGAAGACCCAAGGCCTCTCTAAGTCGGGAGTTAAGTTCAATCCGAGCTTCAACATACGACCCATACGGGTTATTGGCCCTGTTTTGTGTCATGGAAAACCATCCGTCCCATCCTCCTTGGTCAAAATCATCGTAGAAACCTTCAATATTTCCAACTACGTCAGACAAAGTACATTGAAATTGATAGTCTGACGAACCGATTCCTCCGCTGTTATAGGAATTCCTAAGAGATAATCTAATTTGAGTTTGAAAAGGTGAGCAAAGAAAGTTAAGATCAGTACCGTCGATAAACTCTCCAGCAAGCCCATCAGCAAGGTTGGTGAAAAACTGTTCCGGATTTCTTACAAAGGCGGGGCTCCCTTCAAAACCTTCATTTATCCACTCAATAGTGGAGTTCAAAATGCTTTCTATCAGGGTTCTGGCAAGAGTTATCGCGACAAGGTCAAGAGTTAGTCCGGGGACAAAGTATCCGAACGCGGTTATGCCCACCTCTTTTACAGTATTTGCTTGGTCCACAGTGGGGATTCCATATTGCGCCCCGGTCTTAGTTGGTAGGATAGGAACAAAGAGTATTACGATTAGCAGGAGGGCCAAAATGCGATTTTTATAATTCATATATTACTGTTAAACATTATACCATTCGTGATAAGCACACTCTGAATATTTGTGAGAATATCTGATTCTAACTTAGTATTTTTCGCATAGTGATTCAGAGCGGCGTATGCTTTCGCTGGGTTTTTGGAACTGTCACTAACTAGTTTCAACGCCTCGGCATTTTCTAAGTAGTTATTTATAAGATCAAGATGATAAGAAGATAGAGAAACCGGCACTCCCACCAAGAGAAGCTCACTTGCCGCTGCCTGGAAGAACTTAGAAGTGGCTGACATGAATGAAGAGAAAGCAGGACTCGAAATATCTGAAAAATCGCGACCAGAAGCTTGGGCTGCCACCAAATTTTTATACTTACTGCGGATTGCCGTTAAACTTGCGCCATATGCCGCCATATTTTCTTCGTTATCGGGTACTACTATAACTTGATTTAAAAGGACTTTTGGTGCGGACAACTTAAAGCTTAGGATATCTTCGGCGTATTTATCGGCAAGGTTTAAGATATTTTCTCCAGAGATCTGACCCTGGGACTTAAGTGACATGTAGTCGGTAAAAATTTGCCTGCTTAAGAGTTCTTCTTGTGAAAGAGTAGTGGTGGAAAAAGCTCTCGTGGGTGTCGTAGAAGAACTTAAAAAGTCTTTCAAAAAGGCGTCGTCGGATGCAAACTCTAGAGGAGCTTGAACAGAGACCAAGGTAGCGGAATAAGGAGGAATTTTTATAAATCTAAACCACAGTGCCCCACCGATAAGAGCAAGAGACAAGAAAAGGGCGCCGATAAGACGAATTGACGGCATCATATTCTAGTATATCAGAGAATATTTCGCTAATTTGTGCATAAGTGTATAATTAATCCATGCGAAGCCTCCTTATTCTTACCACCTTCTCCTTAGTGCTTGCTCTCGGCTTGTTTAGTTCTACGACAAAGGCAGAAATCTTCACCTCAAACCTCACTGTAGGAAGTAGAGGTGTTGAGGTTTCGGCACTTCAGCAAATTCTTGTATCTGAAGGATATTTGGTTATGCCGACAGGCGTTTCTTATGGCTACTTTGGACCACTTACAAAATCAGCGGTAGCAATGTGGCAGTCAGCCAATGGAGTCTTGCCCACCTTGGGCTACTTTGGTCCAATTTCCCGAGCAACCTTATCAGCAAAAACATCTGTCAAGAATCCCGAACCTCCGACTCAGCCGACCATGCCCGTAGAACCGCCGTCAACGCCAGTTTCGGATTTGTCTTCCGGCATTTCGGCAAATTCGGACACACCGTTTGCTTTGGGCATGAGAGCAAATCGCATCCTATTTTTCCGAGCATCACCACTGGAAGTAAAACCCGGGGATATAGTTACTCTTGATGGTTCTGGATTTAGTAAAACTTCAAACAAAGTTTATTTTAGTGGTGGCAATGCAGTCGTAGCCACTTCTACCAATGGTACGGTTATGAATGTTGTTGTACCTCCAGGTCTCTCAAACGGAGAACACGAGCTTACTGTAGAAAATGTTTTGGGTTCTTCCGCCAATCCAGATTTAAAAATTATAATTAGAGTAACAGACAACCCACAGCCACCACCACAAATCACAAGCGCATCAATCTCCGGCGATACAGTCACTCTTATCGGTACTGGGTTTACTTCTTCCAACAATCTTTCCACCACCTTTGGCGACAACCCAAGCTCAATTTTGTCAAACGGGACTACTCTAACTTTTCGCATCACCGATCTTTCTATGTATGAGAAGATTAAACAATTTACCCAAGGCAAGTATCAAACTAGTCTTTGGATTTACATCTACAATGAACACGGTGCTAGTAGAGAGCCTTATCAATTGAACGTAAATATATGACTAAGAAAAAATTTCTTGCCCTCATTGTTGCCCAAACTTTTTTCTGGCTTTTCGCACCACTGACGCCAGTTAGAGCGCAAGTATCACCCGTGCCAGGTTTTGGTGGACTTATGAATTTTGATATTGCTTGCACCTGTCCTGCTAACATCGGTAATCTCTGGGTTTGGCATACACCCCTCTTTCTAACAGTAAGTCCCAGTCCGCTTACGGGTCCTCTGGCGTGGTCACCCTTTTACACAATTCATTACCCCATGTTTTCTTTTGGTGTGCCCGGAGCATATGATTTGGGCGCTTATCTTCCCGGAGTTCAGGCTTGTTGGATGTTGATACCCACCATACCACCATCTTGCCTTCCGTTGATAAACGCAGGGCTAATGACCCAAGATGGCACTAGTTTAAGTATTTAAAAGCGCTGCAGAGATTTTTTTCCAATTTTCAAGAGAAACATCTTCGGCGCGTATGTTTTCATCAAGTCCGAGTGTATTGAATGTCTCTAGAATTTTTTCTTTTTTAAACAAAGTTGAAAGATTTGAAGAAAGTTTTTTGCGCTTAGACTTAAACCCGGCGTGAAGCATTTCAAAAAAGTCTTTTTCGGAGAAGTTGTCAAAAAACTTTTTAGAAATATCTTCTATGGCGATAATAGCCGAGTCTACTTTGGGCACAGGCGAAAAAGAGCCCGCCAAAACTTTCTCCACAAACCTCGGCTCTCCATAAGCTTTAACTGAAACAGAGAGAATGCTTTCCTTCCCGTTTCTTGCCACAATCCTCTCCGCCACTTCTTTTTGTACCAAAAGTACCATTAGACTCGGCTGAAATTCGCTCTCAAGAAATTTTTTGAAAATAAGACCTGTAATGTTGTAAGGTATATTTGCTATCAGCTTATAACCCTTTTCTAAATTAGAGAGATTAAACTCCAAAATATCCTCATTAATTATTTCAAACTTGCCATTTTCTATTTCTTTTTTATAAATTTCTTTCAAGAATAAAGAAAGTTCATCGTCTTTCTCTACCGCCACTACTGTCGCACCAGTTTGTAGAAGTTTTCCCGTCAAAGCCCCTGTGCCTGGACCAATTTCAAGAATACAATCTGTGGACTCTATTTTTCCCGCTTCAACAATAGACTTCAAGGCCTTTTCTGATTTTAAGAAATGCTGACCCAGTGATTTTTTTGTTTTCATATTTAAAATTCTATCTCAAGTAAGGGCTTTCTTCGGAAATTTGTCTCATCAAAAACTTCTTGTTCCATGAGATTTTCTGGTATATCAAAAATAAATTCAGAAGGCAGGTTTGTCTGTCTCCTACCAAACATGTTACGAGTTTCAGTATATGTTAGAAACACTTTTTTTCTTGCACGGGTGATGGCAACATAGAAAAGTCGTCTCTCTTCCTCTCTTTCTTCGGCAGTAATGTTGTCATTTATTTTCTGGTGAGGAAAAAGTCCATCTTCAAGCCCAGAAATGAAAACAAAATCAAACTCAAGACCCTTGGCGGAGTGTACGGTCATAAGTCGTACAGAATTTTCTTCATCATTTAATTCATCTTGGTCACTCTGTAAACTTGCGTCTGTGAGGAAATTTAAAATACCCTCTTCTGGTGACAAGGCATCGTACCTAGAAGCAAAATTGGCAAGCTCGAATGCGTTTTCAAGTCTAGCCAAACCATCTTCTCCACCCTCTTTCCACTCTTTTTCAAGTCCGGTTTGGTTGATGATGAAAGAAATTGTTTCGCTTGGTTTGTTCTCTTTCAAGAACCTTTCAATTTCCACAAGAAGGTTTCTAAAATTTTTAAGCTTCGTCTTCATTGCCGGCGGGAGAGCTTCTTCGTCGCCCATAACTATTTTTAGAGCAGTGGTTTTACCTATCCCGCGTGTGGGTGTATTAAGGATGCGTTTAAGATCCGAGACACTGTCCGAGTTTAGTGCGGCTCGTATGTAAGAGATAATATCTTTAACTTCTTTGCGTTCAAAAAATCGTGTTCCTAGGAGCCTATATGGGACATTACGATTCATAAACGCTTCCTCAAGGGCTCGGGACTGAAAATTGGCTCTATAGAGCACCGAAATCTCTTTCGGAGGCACACCCTTTTTTATAAGACCTTCTGCTTTTGAGGCGATAAACTCCGCCTCGCTTACCTCGTCAAAACCACCGAAGACTCCAATCTTTTCGCCAAGAGCATTCTCGGTAAAAAGATTTTTCTCGCGTCTGATTTTATTTTTTTCTATCACTCTATTGGCAGCTTCAAGAATAGTTTTGGTAGAACGATAGTTTTCCTCTAAGATTATAACTTGCGCGTTGGGATAATCTTTCTCAAAGTCAATAATATTTTTTATATCTGCCCCGCGCCACGAATAAATATTTTGGTCTATATCTCCCACCACACAAATGTTTTTATTTTTCCCCACCAACATTCGCGCGATTTCAAACTGGACGCGATTGGTGTCTTGGTATTCATCTATGTGAATATATTTCCAAACATTTTGGTAATATTCTCGCACGGACACATCGTTACTTAACAAGTTCATCGTTTTTAAAAGCAAGTCATCAAAGTCAAGTGCATTGTCTCTTGCAAGTATTTTCTCGTATTCTGGCCAAACACTGTTTAAAACTTCTCGGAAGTAACCGTATTCTTTTTTTTCACCTACTTCTAGAACGTTTTTACCACCACCTTTTTCTTTAGATATGAGAGATAGGATGCGTCCAGGGTCATGAGTTTTTGGATCTAGGCCAAGAGTTAAGAGCGCTTCTTTAACCGCCTTTTTGCTATCATCTCGGTCAAAGATGGCGAAATGTTTTTTTATACCAACCTTATCCGCATGTTCTCGCAAAATATGAACTCCAAGAGAATGAAAGGTGCTAACAAAAGGTCGCTCGCTTGTACCAACAGGTCTATTGAGTATCAAACTTTCCTTGAGACCCGTCTCTATTCTCTCGCGCATCTCTTGCGCTGCCTTATTGGTAAAAGTTATAGCAAGAATCGCAGAGGCTTCCGTACCCATTTCAACAAGATGACGAATTCTCTCTGCAATAGTCTTGGTCTTGCCCGCCCCAGCGCCAGCCAAGACTAAGACGGGTCCTTCTGTGGAGACCACCGCCTTTTTTTGTTGAGAATTCAAGTTTGGAGAGTATTTTTGAGACATTTCAGACACTATAGCATATGTGGAGAGCATGGTTGACTGGTGTCTCTTTGGGGGAGTAGAATGGAGTAACAGGACGAAAGTACGCCGTAATATGGCTCAACAGAGCCATTTCTGATTGACAGACAGAGCCATGAGCAGTTTAACCACCCTATATTAGTAAAAGAAAGATAGTATTTAATAAGAAGAATTTTCAGGCGCTTCTGGTAGTTGCGCTTTTTATCTTGGCGCCCCTCTCTATGAGGGCCTATATCCCAGGGCAGGCTGGCAAACTTGTTCGTATGCCTGAAGTAGTCGGGTCAGGTAACTCTCAAACCATGACTCTTCTGGAAGGCTATTTAAACATTAATCCTACTGGTACCGGTGGAGCAGAGATTGCCATAGTTGATCGCATGGCACTTGAATCAAGTGGTGGCGGGAGTGAGGTGTTTGTTGACCTCGGTAAATCTGGCACAGGACAAATATCCGTCTATGTTGTGCGTAAGGGTGATACTCTAAGCGAGATTGCAGAAATGTTTGGCGTCTCCACCAATACGATTCTCTGGGCCAACAACATTAAGGCCAATTCTATTAAAGAAGGACAAGAACTTGTCATCCTACCCATCTCTGGTGTGCGTCACGTTGTAAAGAGTGGTGATACCCTCAAGTCTCTTGCCACAAAATATAAAGCGGATCTTGGAGACATCCTTTCATACAACGGACTTTCAACCGATAGCAAAATAAAAGCAGGAGACATTGTAATTATTCCTGATGGTGTTATTAGTCAAACCCAAGGTTCCATAGCCAAACCGTCTGGTGGGACAAACTATCCAACCTACGCTGGTTATTATATGAGACCAATAGTTGGTGGCATGAAGAGTCAAGGAATTCACGGCAACAACGGTGTTGACTTGGCTGCCTCTGTTGGCACACCAGTTCTTGCTGCAGCAGATGGAAAAGTTATCGTCTCGCGCACAGGAGGATATAACGGTGGCTATGGTACCTACGTGGTCATTAGTCACTCAAACGGCACACAAACTCTCTATGCTCACATGAATGCAAACAGAGTTTCAGTTGGCGAACAAGTTAGCCAAGGACAAAACATTGGTTCGGTTGGTAAAACTGGCCGAGTCACGGGCGCACACCTCCACTTTGAAATCCGTGGTGCCAAAAATCCTTTCTAGTTAAACATCAAACTTTTTTGGGCTAAAACCTACGGTTCGCCCGAAAATTCTATTACACGTCGAATTTTTTAGGGCGATACTCAATTGCTTCTAAGATGTGATTGTTGGTAATCTCTGGGGCACCTTCAAGATCAGCGATAGTTCGCGCCACTTTTATCATCCGGTGATAGACACGAGGAGAAAATCCGAGTCGCTCTGCAGCCAAGTCAAGAGTTTTTCTTGACTCTTTATCCAGGGCGACAAGAGAAACCATATCTCTGGCGCTCATTTCTGAGTTTCTTAATATTTTCTTACCTTTTTTACTGAAACGTTCTCTTTGTGCCTCTCGCGCTTTCTCCACTTTTGTTCTGAAAAACTCACTTTTCTCGCCTTCAGAGACGCCAGAGAGTTCAGACGGCAAAACCCTGTCTACCTCAAGCCAAATATCTATGCGGTCCATGATAGGACCCGACATTTTTCTTCTATATCTTGAAAGGGCGGAGGGTGTGCAGACACAAGGTTTGCCTCGGAAGCCAAAATTTCCGCAAGGGCATGGGTTCATCGCAGCCACAAGCGAGACATTTGCCGGAAACTGCGCCGTACCCTTGGCACGCGAGATAGATATCACCTTGTCTTCTAGGGGCTGCCTCAAACTTTCTATAACCCTCCTTTCAAATTCTGGAAACTCATCCATAAAAAGTACTCCACAGTGAGCCAGAGTAATCTCTCCTGGTCTTGGTGTTGTTCCTCCTCCGACAAGTGAGACGTAAGAAGCAGTGTGATGCGGTGCGCGAAATGGCGGGTTAGTAATAAAGGTCTCTGAAAGAATGCCCGCAACAGAATGAATGCTCGTTGCCTCAAGCCCTTCTTCAAAAGTAAGTTCTGGTAAGATGCCAGCAAAAGCTTTGGCAAGCATGGTTTTACCTGTGCCTGGTGGACCATACATTGCGCAATTGTGTCCTCCGGCTGCCGCGATGAGAAGTCCGCGTTTGGCTCTCTCCTGGCCTCTAATATCTGAAAAATCTATGCTCGCGATTGATTTTATTTTATCTACAACAGTTAACTCTGCTTGCGGGAGTTTAGTAGTACCAGAAAGATGTTTGATTAAATCTTCAAGTGAGGAGACTCCAAAAATACTTACGCCATCAATAATGGCTGCTTCACGAACGTTATCCGTCGGCACATAAAGTTCTTTGAAATCATTTTGCTTTGCAAATCTGGCAATTGGTAAAACTCCGGGTACTTTACGAACCTTACCATCCAGAGACAATTCGCCCAAGAATAACTTTTTCTCTGGGTCAAAAGAAATATCTTTATTAGCGACAAGATATGAGAGAGCAATTGCTACGTCAAACGAAGTTCCTTCTTTCCTCTGATCTGCTGGAGCGAGTGAAATAACAACCTTATGATTCTTTGATTTTGGAGAATCTAGACCGGAGTTTTTAATAGCTGCCGAGACGCGGTCACGTGCTTCTTCTACTGCTTTGTCTGGGAGACCAACGATAGTGAAAGCATTAAGACCACGAGAAATATCGGTTTCTACGGAAACAGGAATTACAGATAAAAGATTTGTTTGTGCGCTGTAGACCCTTGAGAAACTCATTTCATATGTTTACGACACCCCCTAGCAGACGGATTTGCTTCAAGTCTTTTTTCATCTATTTCTTCGCCACAAGTTTCGCACAAACCATATTTGCCGTTCTTAATCTTGTCTAAAGCGACTCGAAGGTCTTGGTAGCGGGTCTCTAGAGTATTAACGATTGCCAGGTTTTCCTCATATTCTTCAATGCTGTCAGCCATCGTGTTTTCATCAGCTTGAGAACTATCTTTATCAGTCGGAGTAGCCTCCCAATCAGAAAGATTATCGGGATTTCGTCTGCCAACTTTTGCCAACTCTTCTCTCAAGAGTTCCTTTTCTCCTTCCAGCTTCTTTTTAAAGTATTCAGTGTCTATTGCCATGCCACCATCTTAGCAGACCGAGCTCTAACGGGAAAGTTTCTCTTGAGTTAGGCGATCAATAAGCGTTCTTAAGGTCTCTAAACCATCTGTAATAATGAGCGTGTCATTATCAAAAAACGAATAAAGAATAACCGGCTGGCTCTCAAAGTAAAGCATTCTAATATCTTTGTTTCTGTCAGTTAAGTCCGCAAATACTGGCTCTTGTGGTAGTCCTCCCAAGTATTCTCTGGAAGCAAACAAGGGTAAGATATCTTGGCTCAAATTTTTCTCCCAATTAAGCATGCCGGCAAAAGCATTTTCAAACGATGAGAGTTTGATTATAAGAAAGATACTGTTCCCCAAGGCTCCATACATAAAGAGCGGGTCAAATGATCTGACTAAACTACCAGGAGCTCGGCTTTCAAGCATTTTAAGAAATTCGCTTATTGAAAGAAGCTCTGTTTCTTCTCCAATAATTTTATTCAAAACCACGTGCTTGAGTTCTCCGCGAGGTGTTCCTTCTGTTGCCCCATTTAAGGAGCTTATGAGAGTCTCACGAGAGGCACCGAAGACGTCAATCCTCATTTCGGTGTTGGCAGAGAGGAATCTGTTTTCTGGCGCAGCAATTTCTGGCGCAGCAGTTTTTCTCAAAAACTCGTTATAGGCATATTTGGCCCCAAACCCACCAAGGACCAAGAAGAAAAGACTGCCCAACAAAAGATAGAAAAACTGCTTTCTTTTCGCAATGATTTCTGGTGTGGCGGGGGTCCTTGCGCCAGAACCTTTTTTTAATTGTTCTGCTCGCTGAATAGAGACAAGAGACTCCCTCTGTTTCTCAAGGGCTTCCGCCACATCCCCTTGGAAAGTGCGGATTTGTTTCAGAGGAGTCTCTTTTTTGTCCATCTCTCTATTTTAACCTACTTGTAGTGAGTTGGTCGAACTATCGAGGGTTTTGTTCACGAACTTTTCCGCCACCCGTGTTGAGAAGATATTTTTTTGGACTCTGGTCTAGGTCAAGAAAATCATCAGCCGCCTCAATCAAGCGTGCAGAAGAAGATTTACCAAAGGCAACAACCTCTACTTGGCAACCATGAGTGTTTTGAAGATATTTGACTAGAGGCACATAGTCTCCGTCTCCAGAGAGAAGGACAATGCTGTCTAATTTTGGTGCCATGATGATGGCGTCAATTGCAAGTCCCACATCCCAATCTGCTTTCTTGGCTCCACCTAGGAATATTTGTAAGGGTTTTGAGCGGATTTCAATTCCGGCTTTACCTAAGGCGCCGAAAAAGGCGTTTTCTTCGCCAGATTCTGTGGTGACCACGTAGGCCATGGCGCGAATAAGAACCCTGCCGTCAAGAGCATCTCTTACTATTGCGGCAAAATTTGCTTTAGCATGATGAAGATTTTTGGCACTGTGATAAATGTTTTGCGTGTCTATAAAAATGCCGACCCGCTGGGCTTTATGTTTTATTACTGTCATTAAATTTTCTAATCTATTAAAACTACTTCTAGTAGTGAGCTAGTCGAACTATTTCTTCAAACCAAGTTTCTTTTGTAGAGTTGAAGCACGCTTCGGACTCTTCTTTTCCAAATATTTCATATGCGCCTGACGATCTGCCACCATGGCAAGTAGTCCTCGGCGTGAGTGATTATCTTTGGCATGCGTTTTGAGATGCTTTGCGAGCTCCTCTATCCGCTTTGTCAATATGGAAATTTGCACTTCAGGAGAGCCGGTATCTTTATCGTGTACAGCTACCTCCTTAATGAGTTTAAGTTTTCTGGTTTTAGAAATCACTTAATAATAATAGCACACGGAGACGCGGATTGCAAGAGTGTGGTATAATGTCGCACAACATGAGCCAAGTTAGCGAACTAGAACAATTAAAGCGAGAATTCCTTGAATATACCGAAATTGAGAAGGGACGCAGTCTCAAAACTGTTGAAAATTATGACCGATATTTAACTAGATTTCTTGAGTATTCTAAGGCGAGAAAAGCGGGCGATATCAAAGATGACACAGTGAGAGAGTACCGGCTTTGGCTTAATAGGCAGGCTACCAAAGGAGGCACCCTAAAGAAGAAAACTCAAAATTACTATCTTATTGCTCTCAGAGCCTTTCTCAAGTATTTGGCAAAACGTGGAGAAAAAACCTTGTCGCCGGAAGTTATAGAGCTTGCCAAAGTTGGTGAACGCTCCATAGACCTCATTACTCCAGAAGAGCTCTCACGACTTCTTGATGCTCCAGACACAACAGAGCTTTCTGGTCTGCGGGACAAGGCAATACTAGAAACCCTTTTCTCAACAGGACTGCGCGTTTCAGAAATCTGTGGTTTGCCGAGAGATTTGGATCTCTCTAGTGAAGAATTTTCCGTGCGTGGCAAAGGAGAGAAGGTGCGAGTAGTATTTCTCTCCCCCGAGGCAAAAAGCACAATAAAAAAATATCTGGAAAAGACCACCGCCTATGGCGGGGCCCCGCAGAAAGCGGTGGGAAAAGAAATCTATGATGAAAGATTGTTCCCAGTCACAACACGCTCTGTTCAGAGAATTATCAAACACTATGCTATCAAAGCTGGTATTTCCAAGAAAGTTACTCCTCACGTGGTACGCCATATGTTTGCAACAGACCTCCTTTCAAATGGTGCCGACCTGCGCAGTGTCCAAATGCTTTTGGGGCATGCCAATATTGCCACCACCCAGATTTATACCCACGTCACAGACAAGCAACTAAAAGAAGCGCACAAAAAGTTTCATTCTAGGAGGAAATAGGCACTCATTTGACAAAATTGAGGCGATTTGCTATGCTTAGGGAGTAATAGTTTCCAGGAGTGGGTTCGCCGCAAGGCGAACCCATTTCGTAACCAAAACAATATGTTTGATTTAAAAGTCATCAATTCAGTACTAGGCGAACTTGAAGAAGTGCGCGGTATTCCCCGTGCCTCTATTGTTGAAGCCATAGAAGCCGCCCTCGCCACAGCTTATAAGAAAGAATATGGCAAGAAGGGACAAATAATCCGCACCACCTTTGACCCAAACACAGGGGAAACTAACTTTTTCCAAGTAAAGATTGCAGTAGATGATTCACGCGTCATTTTTGACGAAAACGACCTGCCCGACGGCAAGGCGGGGGAGATAAAAGAAGGTGACGAGCGCGATATATATAATGCCGAGCACCATATTCTTCTTGAAGACGCCCGTAAGATTAAGAAAGATGCTCAACTTGATGAGGAGATAATCTTTCCCATTGAATCTAAAGGGGATTATGGTCGCATTGCTGCTCAGACCGCTAAACAAGTTATAACTCAGAAAATTCGTGAAGCAGAAAAGACTTCCGTGGTTGCTGAATTCGGCAAACGGGAAGGTCAGATTGTAAATGGTTCTGTTCAACGCCTTGAGCGTGGCAATATTTTCGTAGACATGGGTAGAGCCACTGGCCTTCTTCCATATGAAGAACAGATTCCTGGAGAAAGATTTGGTCAAGGAGAGCGAGTGAGAGCATATCTTTATAGAGTGGAGGAAAGTCCTAGAGGAGTATTCCTTCGTCTCTCACGCTCACATCCAAAATTTATTGAAAAACTTTTTGAGGCCGAAGCACCAGAACTCGCAAACGGCACTGTGGTTATAAAGGCTATTGCCAGAGAAGCCGGTTATCGCTCCAAAATTGCTGCCCTTGCCATAGACAGTCACATTGATCCAGTTGGTGCACTTGTCGGTCAGCGCGGAGTGAGAGTTTCTACTGTGATGTCAGAATTACGCGGAGAAAAGATAGACATTATTGAATGGTCGGCAGAACCGAAAAAATTTATTGAAGAAGCCCTTTCTCCTGCAAAAATTCTTAACATTGAGATTAATGAAGCGGAGAAGTCCGCAGTCGTTAATGTCTCAGAAGACCAACAGTCTCTTGCTATAGGCAAGGGCGGGCAAAATGTGCGCCTAGCAGCCAAGCTTACTGGCTGGAGGATAGACATCCAGTCTGCCAAAGGCGAAGAGCTTGCGGTTGCCGATGTTTCCGCTGATAATAAATAATATGAATCTCTGGCACGACATAGAACCAGGAAACTTTGAAGCGATGAACGTCATCGTGGAGATAAATAAGGGTTCTAAAAATAAATACGAGATAGACAAGAGAACAGGACTTATTGCCCTTGACCGAGTACTTCATAGCTCGCAGGACTTCCCTTTTGACTACGGTTTTATCCCTCAATCACTTTGGCACGACAAAGATCCTCTTGATGTGATTTTACTAACTACTTATCCTCTTGTTCCTGGGGTTATGGTACGAGCACGACCAGTGGCACTTATGAACATGATAGACAGCGGTGAAGGAGACGATAAAATTATCGCCGTACCAACGGACGACCCTCGTTTCAACACAGTTAAAGATTTGAAAGATATTAACCCTCACACCCTTAAAGAGATTGAGCATTTTTACTCTACATATAAGAAACTTCAGAACAAAGAGGTCAGGGTAGAAGGTTTTAAGGGCAAAGAAGACGCAGAAAAAGTCTTTGAAGAGGGTCTTAAACTCTATCAGAAAGAGCATTCGCAGGGCACAAAATAGTTCGCTATAATTAAAGCCTACGGAAACGGCTGAAATTAAGAACTAATTAGATATAAATGAAGCATAGAAGAATTGTTGTTTCTGGCATTGTACTTGCTCTCGTTTTTCTCTCAACCCCAGCCCTTGCTGAGGAAGGAGCAAACGCTGGCTTTAGTGCCGGAGGAAGTACGACACCACTTAAGGTGAAAGCAGAGATGAGGGCAAACATTGAAGCCAAGCGAGCTTCAAGTACAGAACGCCGAGAGGACACGCGTGAGAAAATGCTTGAGCGCAAGGCTTCAACCACTGAGCGCATACAGGAACGCAAGGCTTCCAGTACTGCCCGTAGAGTTGAATTCCAACAAAATCTTGCCAAGCGCCAAGTAGAACACGTTACGAAAGTAATGCTCGCCACCATTGAACGCCTTGAAAAGATTATTGTAAGAATTGAATCAAGAATTGCTAAAATTGAGGCTGAAGGTGGCAATACAGAAGAAGCAGAAGGATTTGTCGCTGATGCAAAAGTAAACCTAACTGACGCCGAAGCCTCTGTCAACGCTTTTGCCAGCATTGAACTTACTAGCGATAAGGCCAAAGAGAACTTTGAGAAGGTTCGTAATGCCGCAGCAGAGGCTCGGGAACATATTCGTATGGCGAGAGAGAATCTTATGAAAGCCATACGTTCACTGGGTTCTGTAAAGGCTAGTGTAAGATCAGATAATTCCGTGGAGTAAATTATTGACTAACCAGTAACCAACATGGATGGAGAAAATAACCTAAATTCTGGAGAAAAAAATGGTGGAGCTGGGCCAATCATTGCTGTAATCATTATTCTTGCTCTTGTTATTTTGGGAGCTCTCTATTTTTGGGGAGAGCGCAATGACAGGGACGAGTTACTTAACGATGATGCGCTTGAAGCCATAGAAATGCAGAGCACTTCAGACGAGACTGACTCTATTGAGGCAGATCTAGATGCGACAGATGTAGACAGTCTTGATAGCGAGATAAACGCTTCCTAACCATAAGTTTCTTAGATATAACAAAGAGTCCCAGAGTTGCACTCTGGGACTCTTTGTTATATCGTAAGTCCAATATGGGTTATTTAATACCAACAGTTATAGAAAAAAGTCAGTTTGGGGAGCGAGCATACGACATTTACTCGCGACTTTTGCGCGAGCGCATTATTTTTCTCGGTGGGAGGATAGATGATGATTCTGCCAATATTGTTATCGCCCAACTTCTTTTTCTTCAATTTGAGGATCCAAAAAAAGATATTTCTCTCTATATTAACTCTCCCGGAGGTTCTGCTTCTGCAACTCTTGCGATGATAGATACTATGAATCACATTAAACCAGATGTTTCTACTGTCTGTGTTGGTCTTGCGGCATCGGGTGGTGCGTGGCTTCTTTCTGCTGGCGCCAAAGGCAAGCGATTTGCCCTACCTAATGCTGAGATTATGATTCACCAACCTCTTGGTGGCGCAGAAGGTCAAGCAACTGATATTGAGATACAGGCCAAACAAATCCTTCGTCTTCGCGAAACTCTTGTTAAAATTATGGCTAAAAATACAGGGCAAACCGTCGCCCAAGTTCAAAGAGATATTGACCGAGACTTCTTTATGAATGCGGAGGAAGCCAAAAAATACGGCATCGTAGACAAGATTCTATAGCTGTAGTAGAATAACAAAGTTCATCTTGTAAAGAATTATTGAAACGTTTCATAACTCCCGTCTGACCTAAACGACCGCTCGGTTCCGGAAAACATGTCTGTTAAATTAGCTTTACTTTTAGCATTGCTTGCCGCATCTGCCGGTATCGGCTTCGGTTATTTGCTGCGTCTTCTAATCTCTCTTGGTAAGAAGGGCTCGATGGAGCTTGATATTAAGGAGATGGAGCTTTCTTCCAAGGAGGAGGCGCAGAGAATTATCTTGGAAGCAGAAGCTCGTAGGGATGAGATTATTCAAAAGACCCAAAAAGATGTTAAAGAACGCGAAGAGAGGGCGAAAAAGACTGAAGACAGGCTTGTTACAAAGGAAGAATTTTTAGATAAACGCCAACTTGATTTGGATAAGGAAGCAGATGTTGCCGAAAGGAAAATTTCTGAAGCAGCTTCTCTTAAAGAAAAGGCAGAAAAGCTTGTTCTGTCGCGCCAAGTAGAACTTGCCAAGGTCTCCGGGCTATCTCATGCGGAAGCCAAGAAAGAGCTCTTAAAAATTGTAGAAAAAGAAGCCGAAGAAGACATCCTTGTGCGCACCCAAAAACTTGAGGCCGAAGGAGAAGCTCGTCTTGAGTCCAGAGCCAAAGAAATTCTTGCCACAGCGATTCAAAGGCTTGCTGTATCAACTTCAAGTTCAATGATGGGTACCACTGTAAACCTACCTTCCGATGAACTGAAAGGAAAGATTATCGGCAAAGAAGGGAGAAATATCAAAGCTTTTGAACGTGCCACCGGTGTTGAGGTGATTGTAGATGATACACCAAACTCCATTACTCTTTCTTCTTTTGACCCTGTGCGTCGAGCGATAGCTAAACTGGCACTAGAAACTCTGATTGCTGACGGTAGAATTCAACCGGCCAAAATTGAAGAGCTTGTAGAGAAAGCTACCAATGAAACCAATAAAATTATTAAAGAAAAAGGTGAGCAAGCCGCTATTGAGTGTGAAGTTTACAATCTTGACCCCAAATTAATCTCACTTCTTGGACGCCTGCACTTCCGTTCTAGTTATAGCCAAAACGTTTTGGACCATTCTATAGAAATGAGTCATTTGGCAGGCATGATGGCCAAAGAGCTGGGAGCAGACGTCGCAGTTGCTCGAGCCGGTGCCCTACTTCACGACATTGGCAAGGCACTTGACCACGAAGTTTCTGGTACTCATGTTGAGATTGGTAGAAAAATTTTAGCCAAGTTTAATGTTTCCGAAGAAGTTATCAAGGCGATGCAGTCGCATCATGAGGAATACCCGTACGAAACCATTGAGTCTGTTATCGTTCAAACTGCCGACACTATATCGGGCGGAAGACCTGGGGCTCGTCGAGACACCGCAGAGCGTTATCTCAAGCGCCTTACTGACTTGGAAAACATTGCTCTTTCCTTTGACGGTGTGGAGAAGGCTTATGCTCTTGCTGCCGGTAGGGAGGTTCGGGTCTTTGTTACCCCAGACAAGATTTCTGACTTGGAGGCCAAAAAAATGGCTAGAAATATAGCCTTAAGAATTGAGAGCGAACTTAAGTATCCAGGTGAAATCAAAGTTAATGTTATCCGTGAGGCAAGGTCTATAGAATTTGCCCGCTAGAGAGCACCTTTCCCAACCAATGGCGTAAAAAAATGGCTTGGTATATAATCATATGAGTCTAAAGGTATTGTGTAGTCAGATTTATCAAATAAAACTATGAGTTATGAATAAGATAGATATTGCAAACGCAGTGCATGGGAAGCTCGGTGGCACCAAGGTGCAGGCTGAGGGAGTTGTCGATACAGTTATCGACTCAATCGTCTCCACTCTTAAAAAGGGTGGCGAGGTCTCCATTGCTGGTCTTGGTATCTTCTCAACCAAGGTTCGCGCAGCACGTCAGGCCAGAAATCCTCGTACAGGCGCATCCATCTCGGTTCCGTCTATGCGAGTGCCAAAGTTTCGACCAGCCAAAGCATTAAAAGAAGCAGTTAAGTAAATAAAACTTAAAACTTCAATAACAAAAACCCGCGCATGCGCGGGTTTTTGTTACCCTCCTATGAAACGTTTATTCTACTTTATACTCTTCTCTGATTTTACCAATCTCTTTTTCTTCCTCACCTTCATTTTTATCTTTTGCAATTTTACCGAATTTAAAGAGTTCTTGGGGTGGGAGGGCGTGTAACTCCAGCACTCTTTTTTCTAAGTGTTCTTTGGTATTGAGTTCGGGTTTTTCAAGCACTTCCGACAAAAGAATTTCTAATATGAAACCAATTTTTGGTCCTGCTTCAATTTTAACGAGCTTCATTATATCTGCTCCATTGAGGGCAAGTTGTTTTACAGAAATTGGGTCGCGTAAAACCTCCTCAATCATTGATTTATATTTACGCAGACGATAAGGTGTTTCTTTCGGCCTGCCGGTGCCAATGCGGTCAGAGGTGCGTAAGTCAACAAGATCCCAAATTAAATCTACTCCAACATTGCGCACGATGCGACGTACTGCGCTGGGTGTTATTTTTTCTGTGTCAGAAAAGAACATGTGCCAGCGCACTAGTTTAGCTGTTTTATCTATAGTTTCCTTAGGGAATTTGAGGGTTTCAAGAATCTGTTTGGCAAGCCGTGTACCCACCACCTCATGACCATAGAAGGTCCATTGGTTGTTTTTCCGAGCCCTGGTATGTGGTTTGGCCACGTCATGTAGGAGAGCGGCCAGACGGACATGGAAAGGAAACTTTTTCTTGGCGGAATGATTAAGTGTTCTTAGAATATGTTCCCAAACCGTATAAGCATGGGCCTGATTTTGTTCCATGCCTATCCCCTTCTCAAATTCAGGTGAAATAAATTTCAAAAGACCGAGACGAGCCGCCAAGTCTAAAGCAAGCGCCGGTTCATCAGAAATAATAATTTTACTAAACTCATCACGAATACGTTCTTTAGAGATATGTTCCAAGAGTGAAGCATTTTTTGTTATTGCTTCTTGAGTCTCATGCTCTATGGCAAAGTTTAATTCACTTGCAAAACGAAGAGCGCGCAGCATTCTAAGCGCATCTTCTCCAAATCTTTCCTCTGGGTTTCCCACAGTGCGAATAAGTTTTTTCTCAATATCAACTTGACCTTGAAATGGGTCAAGCAGGTCTCCAGTTTCTACATTGTAAGCAAGTGCATTCATGCTGAAGTCTCGGCGTGCCAAGTCTTCTTGTATGGTTTTGCCCCAATGCACCTCGTCTGGTCTGCGAAAATCTGAATACCCTGACTCAAGACGATAAGGTGTCACTTCAATTGTTTTGAGACGCACATCTTCTGTCCCCTCATTAACAACTCCAACGGTACCGTATTCATTTTCGTAAAATGTTTTTGGAAAAATCTTTATTATCTCTTCTGGTTTGGCACTTGTGGCAATATCCCAGTCTTTGGGATCCCTACCCATGACCAAGTCACGGACACAGCCTCCGACCAAAAAGTTTTCAAATCCGGCGCGTGAAAGTACGTGCGAAACACTTTTCACCTCTTCGGGGACCTCAAATTTTTGTTTTGTTTTAGACATAAATTAGGAGTTTAGAATGGTGCCCCCAGCAGGAATCGAACCCACATCACCTGTTCCGAAGACAGGCACTTTATCCATTAAGCTATGGGGGCGTTGAATTTATCGTACAAGAGATTTATCTGTGCGACTAGGGAGAATCGAACTCCCATCTCGTCCTTGGCAAGGACGCATTCTACCACTAAACCATAGTCGCAAGTGAAGAGATAATAACTTATTTGGGGAAAAAAATCGAGATTTTGAAATCACATCTTCGCGTGATAGGATGGACGATTACGGGCTGTATGAGTACATCAGCCCGAGCATTCAGAACGATAAGTTATGCTAGCATAACTTCTGTTCTTCATTACGGGCTGTAGTACAGCGGTAGTATACACGCTTCGGGAGTGTGAGACCCGAGTTCGATTCTCGGCAGCCCGATGCCAAATAAAGTGTGTTAGCATAATTTCTGTTCCTAACTACGGGCCGTAGTATATCGGTAGTATGCATGCTTTGGGAGCATGAGGGCCGAGTTCGATTCTCGGCGGCCCGAAAGAACGTTTCTCACTACGGGCTGTATGATTACATCAGCCCGAGCGCTCGAAGCCCGTGCCCATGTAAACATGGTCACGACTTCTCACTACGGGCTGTAGTATAGCGGTAGTATTTGCCCATGGGGTGGGTAAGGCCCGGGTTCAATTCCCGGCAGCCCGAAAGTAAGTTGCGGGATTAGTTTAGTGGTAAAACGACAGTTTTCCAAACTGTAGTTGGGAGTTCGATTCCCCCATCCCGCACCAGAGTGCGGTCTAAAATTATCTAAATATATTTAAGTATTCCAGCTTTTTTCATTTCCTCTAGGGCTAAGTTAAACAGTTTTACAATCTTTTTCTCACGATAGTGAACCATAAGTATAAAAATGGTATTAGCTGGTATCAGGTTGAGACCAGGTATAAGTTCAATACACATAGCTAATGCATATCTAATCCACAGATATCTTATGATTTTTTTCTTCCACCAACCACCACTTGATTTACTAAAACACCACATAAACAGGGCAAGTGCCAAGACTAGTCCCACAATATAAACAAAAATCCAAACAATAATTCCAATAATCGTAAGAGCAAGGGCGGTTCCCACCCAGTCCAAAGTATCCTTAGCCATGGCCACCACAAGTATCATAAACGGGAAGTCGGAGTGTTGAGGAGGATCTTCAACCAAACGCTTCGCATCACCATCCTCAAACGTCTCACCTTCTTTACGAAATATTTTTCTCGATTTTTCCATAACATCACCCACAGCCCTTTCAATTTCGCGCGCCCCTTTCTCTAAGGCAATGCGACTTATACGCTGTGCTTGTTCCAGCTCTTTTTGTTCTAATAATCGTTCGGCTTCTTCATTCATAAATTAAGGCTTATCCTCGGTCACTCTGTCAGTTTTCTTGCCGAGCAAAAGGTGAGAAACTGCTGTGCCAATAATGTGAATTAAGAATCCAAGGAGAATAAAGCTAACAAACCTAGCAACCATAAAAATGATTATACCTGCATATGTTTGAGGCATGGTGGTAGAGATAGAGCCACCCAAGAGTGCCTCCAGAATCCAGAGCATGCTTAAGGGAATGTTTTCAAAATTTGGATGTCCGTGTTCAAAGACATATACAAGCGTTCCAAGTGTCGTGATGGTGAAAATGAGTGCAGAAAAATAAATTTGGATATTTAAGCGGAGGATGGCAGACTTATCTTCTGCTGACTGTCTTTCTAAGTGTTCAAAGCGAACTACTTTAGCCAAGCGTATCATTCTCAAGAAACGAAGTATTCGCAGAGCCCTTATTGATTTGAAGAATGATAGGTTTGAAATACCTAATAAAGTCGGAAGTATTGATATTAAATCCACCAACCCAAAGAAACTGAAAATGTATGAAAGTTTTTTATGACTACCAATGATTCGGCAAATGTATTCAATAGAGAAAATAAAAACAGCCGTATACTCAATGACCAAGAAATATTGATTATAGTGAGAAAATTTGGATACAGACTCAAAGATGATTGCCAGAATTGAAATAACTATAACAATAGATAGAAAATCATTAACTCTAAGAAAAAATTTTGAGTTTGTTTCATAAAATGCTTTTTGGCAAAAGAGAGTTATAGGGTTAGAGAGCGCTTTCATGTAAGTTTTATTATACCAAGAATTTTTAGGCTCTAAATAATAATATTTTCGATTATTTCCGCTCTCGCTTGCCTATTTTTCTGGTCAATTTTTACCGTTATAAGATCAAGTTGCCAGTCTTGGTCCAGTTTTTTCTCCAACAAATATGTCTGGATAACTCTGGAGAGTCGTTTCAATTTCCACGGATGCATGTTGTCTTCTGGTCTAAATCCTCCATCTGTTCCATGGGAAACATTGCCAAAAGTTACACACGAAACGCTTTTTACCTCTATAAAGTGAATAATATTAGACTTTGTGGCGACAATATCTATCTCGCCCCACTTTCTAAGATAGTTTCTCTCTTTAACTTCAAATCCCCTTTTCTTTAGAAAATCACAGGCAACATTCTCTCCGATATCTCCCAATTTTCTCTTTTCCGTTCTATTATCAGCTTTCATTACAATATATTAAATAAGTTTCATATGAAACGTATAAGAGTATGAAATGGCTATAATTAAGGACATTTAAGTATTATGCCCTTTAAATATATGTCTTTTAATACCCACTTTCCACATAATTATCCACAGATTACCTAATTTATGGTCTAATCGTCTTTAAAATAAAGACTTTTTTACTTTTGGCCATATTTGTTTGATAATCAATAAAAGACTTTTTCTAAGACATTGAAACAAAAAACCGCCACGGGTTTCCGCAGCGGTTTCCCCGCCGAAGCGGAGTGAAAGATCATTCCAGAGAAGAGGTCGGGCTTACAGAATGCACGAGACCAAAAATAAAAAAAGTTGGGGGTTCGTCATCCTTATCCGAACCACTAAACCAGAATCATCTTCCGGTAGTTGGAACGGCCTCCCATGAACTATACTCGAACTCAAATCTCAATTAGAGAACCAAGAATATCTGTCCGAGCGTCTGCAAGTATTGTACTTTATAAAGGACAAATTTAGAAGTTGAAATCTGGGGATAAGAGTGTCCTTTTGTTTTATGGCTCTATTTAAGGGTTAATTTGATGGGGCAATGATCAGAGCCCAAAATATTGTCAAGTATTTCTATAGATTTAACTTTACTTAATATTTCTTTTGAAGAGAAAAAATAATCAATTCTCCAACCAACATTTCTTTCACGAGCAAAAGTTTTCATGTCCCAATAAGTATAAACCCCTGCTTTTTCAGGGTAAAAATGTCTGAAAATGTCTATCCAGCCATAAGAGACAAGTTTATCCATCCACGCCCTCTCTATGGGCAAGAAACCGACATGAGTCTCATTTTCCTTTGGTCTAGCTAGGTCTATTGGTTTGTGGGCCACATTTATATCTCCGCAAAGGATTATATTGGAATGTTTCGTGTGTAACTTATTTATGAATTCTAGGAAGTAATCATAGAAATCAAGCTTGTATCGCAACCTTTCTGGCGCACCACCACCATTCGGAAAATAGCCATTTATAAGGATAAAATCCTTATATTCAGCCATAATTAGGCGTCCTTCTTTATCAAGCCTATCTATTCCTATGTCACGTGAAACTTTTATAGGTTTCTCCTTAGAGTATATGGCTACACCACTATAACCCTTTTTTTCTGTGGGGAAGTGAAAATAGGCGTGATATCCGTCTGGAGCGCTTAATTCAGGAGGAAGTTGGCCGGGAAGTGACTTTGTCTCTTGAAGACAGAGAAGGTCTGGTTTCATGTCAAACACTTCTTTGATGTTTCCCTTGCGGTGTGCGGCTCTAAGTCCATTGACGTTCCAAGAAATGATGGTTTTCATGTATTTTCTAATTCTAATCTATGCTGTGGGGATAACAAGTTTGCGATTATTCAATTTTGCTTTAGAATCTCAGGTATAAGCATCCTCTTAAATTAATGGCAATTGTAAACATAAAGGGGGTTATTAAAATACTTGGTATCGGACTTGTCTCTCTTTGCTTTTTTCCTTCAATAAGTTATGCAGATTTTAATTGGGTTCAGGTTGGCTCCAATAGTGGTAACGGATTTGGGGAATGTGTTTCTGAAAATATATCATGTGATTTTGGTGTCCCAATAGCCTCTTGTCTTCACAGTAACAACATAAGTCCTACATACACCACAACGCATGCGTGTGATGCTGCGAATTTTGGTAATTATATAACCGAGGCGAATGGCACTCTTTGTTTCCCCGGCGAAGACACAGGATCGTGGGGCGAGGAATATTATGAATGTCAGTGGATTGGACCTGTGACTTTGAATGTTTCCATAAATTCTGGGCAGGGGACAATTTCCGCACCCGGCATTAGCTGTCCAGGGGACTGTAGTCAGAATTTTACATACGGAGATTGGGTGACAATTCTCGCGACACCAAATAGCGCTGGCGGTTTTAGTTTTGGTTCTTGGAGTGGAGCATGTCTCGGACAAACATCAAGTTGTTCTATACAAATGAATGGTAGTCAAAACACAAGTGTTAGTTTTAATGCGCCGTCGGCGCCAACTGTTAGTTTAAACGCAAGTCCCAATCCAGTTGTTTACAACACCGCAAGTTCTCTTTCTTGGTCCTCCACCAACGCAACATCTTGCACAGCCTCTGGGGGTTGGAATGGTCCTAAGGCTCTTAGTGGAACTCAATCAACCGGCAACTTAACTTCTAACCAAACCTACACTCTTGACTGTATCGGTCCAGGGGGTTCTGCCAATCGTTCTGTAACAGTGGCAGTTTCGCCGAGTAGCGCAATGTCTGTATCTTGTGTCGGTAGTCCTTCTGTTGCATTACTCGGACAAAACATAACTTGGACTGCCAGCGTAGATTCTGGTGGTGTGCCACCCTTCACTTACTCATGGAGTGGGACAAATATTCCCACAAGCCCTGCACCTACGACTAACCCGTATGTAAAAAGCTACAGCACTATTGGAGAAAAAACTGCTACCGTCACAGTGACGGGAGGGAATTCGGCCGAAGCCACTTGTTCTCCCGCAAGAGTTCAGATTAATTTTGACCCGGACTTTGAAGAATTTTAATAATCTAAAAATATGACAGATACACTACAAATAAATTGGAAGGTAAAAATAATTTTTCTTGCTATCCTTGTGACCTTGGGTTTATTTTCTCTAACAAACACTTCTTTTGCCGGAACATGGGGAGCTCCAGTACAGCACCCAAGCTATCCCACATCTGGAGCACAATGCGAACCGTTCCCCATCGGTCCGGGAAGTCCGTTTACAACAAATAGTTCGTGTATGACTGGAGCTGTACATGACTACGGCACAGTAAGCAATAGCACAACTCAGTGCGGCGGTTTTTCTAGTGAACCTGCGCAAGTTATGGCGAATAACTCCATAAAGCGACAAACGTGTAATCCGTCTCCAAACAATCCGCCTAATGCCAATGCCGGTATTGACCGCTCAGTCACTCAACCAGCTAGCTCTGTTGTAATAAGCGGCGCATCAGCGAGCGACCCAGATGGCGGTGTCTCCTCTACAGTTTGGTCTTTTACAGGCGGGCCCGGACCGAACCCAAGCATAACAAACAGCACAACTCTCACCCCCACCTTCTCAAACATGACTATGGATGGCGTCTACACTTTCCGTTTGCGGGTTACAGACACGGGCGGTCTGGTTACTACCGACACTATGACGGTCACAGTAAACTTGGCAGTTACACAATGTAATGATGCCCAAGAAAATGACTCCCCAACTGATAATCGTACAGACTCAGGAGACTGGGGCTGTCACTCAGATGGCGATGCTACAAACAGCTTCACCTATGTTCCCACGGACAACAGTGAAAGCAATACTTACTGCCTTTCTCCAGGGTGGGATACTCCGAGCGATTCAGCTTACGATGGAGACATAGACGGGCCAGCTGCTAATTATTGGTGTAGCAACCAAGCTCCTGGTGGACCATGTCCCTCTAATTTGTCCGGCGGACCAACTTCAGTGAGTGCAAAGGGGAGCGCCACAGTATGTTGTTATGTGGACTCAGTTGACTCTTATACTGGATATCTAAGACAGTGTGCCGGCTCATCACCTACACCAACCCCCGCTATTTGTGGGTCAGATAATGGGCAAACAATTTCCTCAGAACCAGTTGGTGGATCGTCAGCCTGTTACAGTGGAACTTATGTAAATAGCCCCGCAGATAATTCGACCACATGGAACTGGACTTGCGATGGTTTAAATAACGGCACCGACGCACCCTGTTCAGCAACCAAACTTACATACACTCTTACTACTGCAGTTAGCCCTGGCGGTTCTGCTGGAACTGTTTCTGCACCAGGTATAACTTGTGGGGCAGATTGTAGTGAAGTTTTTACAGCTGGCGCCCAACCGACGCTTATGGCAACGCCGACGGATCCTGGCTACGACTTTGTCAATTGGACTGGTGGGGATTGCGACGGACTTACCACAACCTCATGTCTAGTCACCTTGAACAGTAATCAAAGCATAACTGCTAACTTTGTTCCAGAACCCCCAGCATTTGATTACAGTCTTACGCCCAACACTCAAGTAAATACAACTCAAAATTCGACCGCCCAGAAGGTTGTGAGCAAAAATCTTATTTCTGGCTCTGGATCAGTTACTTTATCTGTCGGAGCCCTACCTACAGGAGTTTCTGTCTCTGGTATATCTGGCCAAGGCGCACCTCTTCCTAACTCCTCAACCATAACTTTTAGTATCTCCCCAACCGCCACAGTTGGGAATCACCCGATAACCATCACCGGGAATCCACTAAACAAACAACTAACCTTCAATCTGAATATTTCTCCCAGCACCAGTCTTTCAGTCTCGTGCTCTGGAAATCCTCCAACAGCGTTACTTGGTCAGAACGTAACTTGGACAGCTGTTCCAAGTGGAGGTACTCCGCCGTACTTCTACTCTTGGAGTGGCGATAATATTCCGACGAGCCCTGCTCCCACCGGTAGCACTTATGTAAAAAGTTACAGCACTGTTGGTTTAAAGAGAGCCAATGTTACGGCCACTGATAGCAGCCTTCCTACTGCCCAAACAACCCCATCCTGCGCTCCGGCCGCCGCAGAGGTACAGATTAACTTTGACCCCTCATTTGAGGAATTTTAATCTGCCTTGTTATATAATTAAACCACTATGCCACCAACACAAACACAAAACCCAACACCAGTACAAGGACAAACACCAAACAAAAAAACCTTTTTGGCGATACTTGTTATTATGGCGCTTCTCGCCCTAGGATATTTCTTGTCTCAAAAGTATTCTCTAGACAAAGGCCCAACTTCGCCAGAGGAGACCAATGAAGCCCTTCCCATGGAAGTGGTCGTGGAACACACACAAGCAGTCAACGGAGTACTGCCCACACCAAAAGATTTCCCCAAAGACATACCAGTTGAGAAATTTGACATCACAGAAAGCGCGACAACGGTCTACCCAAGCATAGGTGCCAAGCAGTTAAATATTAGTTATCAAAGCAACAAGTCATTAGATGTTAAATATAAAGAATATAAAGACTACATGACCAAAGCAGGCTACACTCTCTCTGAAGGCGGTACCGGCGCTAACCTAAAAGCTATCTTTGGTACCAAAGAAAAAGAGAATTTGTCTGTAGTTGTAAGCTCTGCGGGGGGTGGTTCTCTTGTTCAGGTTGCTTATCTTCTGAAATCTAGCAAATAGCCCAAGCGTGCCCACTTGTTTTGTCATGGTTCGACGTCGCTCACCATGACCCTGAGTATGTCGAACGGGTCATTCTCGTGATAAAATAAAGTGAAGTATGCATATTGACGAATCTAAGCTTGAGAGTTTTATGGTTGACTCTGGACTTGTCTCCAAGAAGGAGATTGAGCTTGCCAGAAGTGAGGCTAAGAAGAAAGACGTAAGTATCGGAACAGTACTTGTAAACAAAGGGTCACTGACAGAAGATGATCTTCGTCGGATGCAAGCCTACATTCTTGGCATTCCTTTTGTTGACCTAAAGAATCAGAAATTGGATTTCTCCGTGCTTTCTTTGATACCTGAACCAATTGCGAGAAATCACAATATTGTCGCCTTTAAAAAGATTAATGACCACCTTGAAGTGGCGATGCTTGATACCGAGGACCTGACTGCCATAGATTTCGTTAAGAAAAAGGTCGGATTAAGGATTTTGCCGCGCCTGACAGATGACGAGTCTATGAAGTGGGCACTCCTTTCTTATCAAAAAACTCTTAAGGCAGAATTTGGAGATATTATTCAAAAAGAAGCGGGCTCACTTACAGCTCTAAGTGACGGGACAGGTGACGAAGATCTTGCCGAAGGAGATTTGAAAAAACTAGCAACCGATATCCCCGTAGTTCGCATTGTTGACACTCTACTCAAGCACGCCATCATTCAAGATGCTTCCGATATTCACATTGAACCACAGGAGGATAGAGTCTTGGTGCGGTACCGTATAGACGGCATACTGCGTGACGCCATGATTCTACCGAAAAATACTGGTCCAGGTATCACCGCTCGTCTCAAGGTTCTCTCTAGTCTTAAACTAGACGAGAAACGTCTTCCTCAAGATGGGCGATTTAAAATTGATGTTGAAGGAGAAAAAGTTTCTTTCAGAGTCTCAACTCTACCAACTTATTATGGAGAGAAAACTGTGATGAGGCTTCTGCGCGAGACCGTTTCTGGCTTTACCTTAGAGAGTCTCGGGTTTCACAGTAGGGGACTTGAACAACTGCACAAGGCGCTCAAGGTTACAACGGGCATGATTCTTGCCACTGGTCCGACAGGTTCTGGTAAGACCACAACTCTCTACACCATGCTTGATATTGTTAATACTCCCAACGTTAACATCTCAACCATAGAAGACCCTGTTGAATACCAAATGACCCGCGTAAACCAAACGCAGGTGCATCCAGAGATTGGACTTACTTTTGCTAACGGTCTTAGGACCCTAGTGCGTCAAGATCCAGATATAATTATGGTCGGAGAAATCCGAGACAACGAGACCGCAGCGCTCGCTATTAACGCTTCGCTTACTGGTCACCTTGTACTTTCAACTCTTCACACTAACTCTGCTGCAGGGGCCATACCAAGACTTCTAGACATGAAGGTGGAGCCGTTTCTTTTGGTTTCTACCCTAGATATTGTTATTGCCCAACGTCTCATAAGGAAACTTGCTTCATCCAAGACCAAATATTTCTTGAACAAAGAAGAGCTTGCATCCCTTGGCAACGCTGTTTCTTTAGACAGAGTTTTGGGATTTCTTAGAGAAGAAAAAATTATAGACAAAAAAGATGATTGGGACAAAATTACTTTTTGGAAACCAAATCCGGGCAAGGATTCTGAAGACGGGTACGCCAGTCGTATTGGTATACATGAAGTATTAAATGTTACTCCAACTATTAAAAGCCTGATTATGAAAGGAGCCACGGCGGGGGAGATAGAAGAACAGGCAAAATCAGAAGGCATGATGACCATGATTGAAGATGGCATTTTCAAGGCAGCACAAGGCATCACCACTATTGAAGAAGTCCTAAGAGTAGTTTCCGAATAATTTAAAAACATGACTCTCTACAAATATAAAGCGAAGGATAAGGATGGCAACATCTACGAACGCAGTCTTGATGTAAAAAACCGTTTTGACATCTATAACGTTATTCGTGAGGAGGGCGGAAGCGTGGTCTCTATCCAGGAAGTCAAAAACTTTTTGTCTGCCATTGCCCTTGACCGGCTTTTCAGTGGCATACCAACACACCAAAAAATTACCTTCGCCAAAAACCTTGGGTTAATGATGAATGCCGGCTTGTCAGTAACGAGAGCTCTTGCCGTTATGGGCAAACAGACCAAGAGTAAACCACTCAAGAAACTACTTTCCGACCTTGAAGCCGATGTAAGTCACGGCCAGACACTCTCAGAGTCGTTGCTCAAACACCCAAAAGCATTTTCTCCTCTCTTTGTGTCAATGATAAAAGCAGGTGAAGAGTCTGGTAACGTCTCTGGCGCTCTCGCCATTGTTTCTAGTCAAATGGAGAAAACCTATCTTCTGACGAAGAAGGTGCGTGGCGCACTAATTTATCCTTCTGTCATTATTACCGTAATGATAGTTCTTGCCATTCTTCTTCTTATTTTCATGGTGCCAACTCTTACTGCCACTTTTGAAGGTCTTGGGGTCAAACTGCCTCTTCCGACACGTGTTCTTATAGCTGCCAGCGATTTTCTTATTGAAAATACTCTTGCTGTCCTTGTTGGGATAGGTTTTCTTATAACGGTATCAATTATGTTTTTAAAAAGCAGGGTTGGTAGAAATTTTTCTGATGCTGTCTTTATCCGGCTTCCTCTTATTGGCGAGATGGTCAAGGAGTTTGAATCTGCTCGCAGTGCTCGCACCCTATCTTCTCTACTTTCTGCGGGTGTAGAAATTATTGTTGCGATTGATGTCACTATTGATGTTTTACAAAACCACTTATACAAAGATGTGCTTAAACGCGCCCGCACCGCCATTGAAAAGGGCGAGCCGATGTCTAGAGTGTTTGTTGAGAACGACAAACTTTATCCGATATTTGTTGGAGAAATGGTTGCGGTGGGCGAGGAGACAGGCAAGATTTCAGAAATGCTTATGGGTGTAGCAAATTATTATGAAGAAGAGGTTGACCAGAAAACTAAGGACCTCTCCACCATCATTGAGCCCATATTAATGATTATTATTGGTGTTGGAGTAGGAATCTTTGCTGTCTCAATGCTTGGTCCGACATACTCTCTCGTAGATTATATTTAATTATTCATGAAACAAAGAGGCTTCACTCTCATAGAAATTGTAATTGCGACCGCAATTTTTCTTCTTTTTGCTATCGGGGTCTACCAAGCCTATACCACCATATTTAATGCCATTGCCAATGCGCACAACAGAGCTCTCGCCACCGACCTTGCCAATGTGAGATTTGAAGTTATCAAGAACCTACCGTACTCAAGCGTTGGTACAGTCGGCGGAACCCCCAGCGGACTAATTGCCGTGTCAGAGACTGTTACGAGTGACAATGTTTCATTTACTGTTGCGACAACAATCATGAACGTTGACGATCCTTTTGACGGACTTCTTGGTGGTGGAGATATTTTTCCTGCTGACTATAAACTTGTTGAAATAAGTATCACTTGTAACGGCTGTAAGAACCTTCCTCCAGTAGTGATTACAGGAAGAGTCGCCCCAAAAAATCTGGAAACTAGTCTTAAATGGATAAAATCAAATATCACATGAAAAAAAACGGCTACAGTCTCGTAGAATTTGTTTTCGCGGTGGTTATGGCAACAGTTATTGTTTTTATCGTCACTATCTTTGCTAAAAATGCCATAAATTTTAACTCCTCGTCGCAGTCAAGCATGAACGCCATCTTTGAAAGTAGAAAAATACTAAGCACCATGGTCTCGGAACTTCGTTCAACCGCTCCTTCTGCGATGGGTTCTTATTCTATTGAGTCTGCCGCTACTAGTTCAATCGTTTTTTTTGCTGATGTTAATTCAGACGATATTTCAGACCGCATTCGTTATTTTCTAGATCCGAACACGCGCGCTGTTCAGAGAGGCGTAATACTCGCAACAGGTGAACCACCTGGTTATACCGTAGCTGAAACATTTTCAACCATTGTTTCTGACATAGGGAACGGCGCTTCAACAGCACTTTTTGATTATTATGACGGCAATTATGCAGGCACCACAAGCCCATTATCAATACCGGTAAATATTGCTTCCATCAGAATGGTTAAAATCACCATTAAGGTTGAACGAGACCCAAACAAGCCATCTGAACTTATGACATTTTCATCTCAAGCGTCTCTAAGAAACCTTAAAGATAATTTATGAGAAAAAAAACTTTACAGAGCGACGGATATCTTTTGTTAGAAGTGCTGGTCTTTGGTGCGGCAGCAGTAGTCGTTATCATCGGGCTCATTGCTTTTGCTGCCACCAACGTCAAGATTGGCCGACGTGTTGTATTGTCAGAACAAGCTTTTCAGATGGCTGAAGCAGGTCTTGAATATTATCGTTGGCACTTAGCACACGATCCAACGGACTATACAGATGACACAGGACTCCCTGGTCCTTATGTTAAAAATTTCTATGATAGAAACGGAGTTCTCTTGGGTACCTTCACCCTCACGATAACTCCTCCTCCACTTGGTTCAACTCTCGTGACCCTAGAGTCAGTCGGTACTTCCGCAGTAGATCCTGCCGTTTCAAGAACCCTTGTTTCTAGACTTGCTGTGCCTTCTTTTGCCAATTTTGCTGCTGTTGCTAATGCTATTATGCGTTTCGGAAGTGGCACAGAAGTGTTTGGTCCAATTCATTCCAACAACGGTGTACGCTTTGATGGTCTTACGCACAATCTTGTTACCAGTTTTCTATCAAACTATGACGACCCAATACATACAGGTAGTAATGAATTCGCCGTGCATACGCACGTTAATCCTCCTCCAGGTAGTGGACTCAATAACAGCTTTCGTCCCTTAGAAGCTCCGCCAACGAGTCCTGTGCCCTCAAGAACAGATGTCTTTATTGCCGGAAGGTCATTCCCAGCTCCGGAAGTTGATTTTGACACCATCACAAACGACTTGGTCCAGATGAAAGCTGATGCGGAATCAGCCGGACTGTATTTCGCCTCCTCAACCCTAAGTGGCTACCGAATTGTGTTGAAAACCGATGATACCCTTGATCTTTATAGAGTAAACAGCTTGAGAGCCGTACCAAACAATTGTACTGGTTCTGGAACTGGGTGGGGTTCGTGGACTGCTAGTTCTACAGACCAAACATCACTTGGCACTTATCCTTTTCCCGCAAACGGTTTAATTTTTCTTGATGACAATGTCTGGGTTGAAGGAACAATTGACGGGGCACGTCTAACCATTGTTGCCGCTCGCATACCAGATGACGATGTCAACCAAAGAAGATCAATGACGATTAATAACGATGTTATGTATACTCACTACGACGGTACGGATGTAGTTGCTCTCATTGGTCAGAACAATGTTAATGCTGGTCTTTACAGCGAAGATGATTTGAGAATTGACGCCGCACTTGTCGCACAGAACGGCCGAGTCGGTAGATATAGCTACAGTGATAACG
>ERZ1292625.494-Hain-H41-01um-R1-494-length-59718-cov-10_pt1 | contig 59718 bp, 67 predicted proteins | sample MGYA00564400_ERZ1292625 | MGnify/ENA primary metagenome ERZ1292625 (study PRJEB36523, sample SAMEA6512639) | groundwater metagenome | collected 2019-01-08 | study: AquaDiva: Metagenomics assemblies of 32 groundwater samples | reverse complement strand
CAGACACCGAATGAAATTTATTCACAGTGTTGCATTCAGAGTTAGATTACGGGGTACTCTATAATCTTGAAGCAAAGTGTCGTTTTGCTCGCTCTACGTCGTCCGTAGAAAGGGACGCGTTCCCGTGCTAAAATGCCGCGCAATGGAAGGCGGAATTCATCCCGTTAGACATAGCAGACGCGCGCGCATAATGCGTACTATGAAAGTTAGAATTATCAGCGTCGGCCAAGGTATGTTTTAATTTGATAGTCTGCGTCTTATGTCTAACGGGATTCATGTCGCATTGGCTCCGGAAGTGGTGGGGACGCTTTTCGGTATTCCCATCACCAACACGCTCATCACGAGCTGGGCGGTCATCGTTATTTTGCTCGTGATCGGAGTCCTTGTCGGTCGCGGCGTGAAGCTCATTCCGGGCCGTTTCCAGCTACTCCTTGAGACGCTTTTCAGCTTCGTCTACGACTACATCGCTGAAACTTTGGAGAGCAGAGACTTGGCGCGGCGCTTTTTCCCGCTCCTCACGACGATTTTCCTTTTTATTTTCACATCCAACCTTCTCGAATTTACCCCGGGCATCGGTTCGTTCGGCATCTACCACTCATGGGGCGGGGAATTCATACCACTCTTTCGCAGTGTGAATACCGACCTCAATGTCACACTGATGCTCGCAATTCTTTCGTTCCTCGTCATTGAAATTTCGGGCATTGTTGCCATCGGCGCGTGGAGATACGGAGGCAAATTTCTCAACTTCCGTCACGGATTCATCGGATTCTTCGTCGGCATCATCGAATTCTTCAGTGAACTTGCGCGCATCGTTTCGTTTTCATTCCGACTCTTCGGCAACGTATTCGCGGGTGAAGTGCTTATTCTCGTCGTCACGTTTTTCCTTCCATTCATTGCACCGGTACCGGTCATGATGTTTGAAATCTTCGTCGGCTTCGTGCAAGCGGCGATATTCGCGCTCCTCACCCTGTTCTTCATCAAATTAGCTATCGCAGAACCGCACTGAGCTAGTAAGTAGAAAGTAGTTGTTAGTTTGTAGTGAAATATGGACATCGGATGTCCATATATTTATCCGAAGTTTGATTTCGGGGGGGGGGTGTTCCATTAAAAAGATTCACCGGCACCCCGCAACGAGGTGCCGGCTTAGCAAATTACGACCACGAGATATTGAAGGGTTCCGATTCGCCGAGGCGAAGATTCGTTTTAAGAGTGAAGAATTCTTTCGCGTCGCCTATCGGGAAGCAGCGCAATTCGATGAACATTACGTCGCTTGTAGTCATGCGTACGTGCGTTTCGACCCGATGAGCCTTCACGAATGCATCGCGGATCATGTCATATGTTCGCCCGCTATGCTTGAATATCGGTGCGTCACTTGGTCTATAGCGCGGTGGAATTGGGCCGTTCCAGCACGTGGCAAGCTCGTGAATCGACGCTAGGAAGCCGTGAACAACTGCAAATGCGCCGACGGGAACATCGCCCGCCGAAACAATGGTGTCTTTCTTCATTGCGATTCTCCATCTGGAATGGCTCGCTTGGGCCGTTACCAGCTGTTAGCTGGACCGACGCAACTATATGACACGTTGTCAATACAGTCAACACTCAAAATAGCGGGAAATCATGCTAATATGGCGAGGTCGAAATTAACATTACAAACAAGAAATAACAGGAAACTATGGATTTGGAATCAACAAAGACACTCGCCATGGCGGTCGCCGTCGGTTTCGGCATGATAGGACCGGGCATCGGCGTCGGACTCGTCGCGGCGTCGGCACTCGAGGCAATCGGACGTAATCCGGAGGCAGCTGGCAAGATTCAGCCGCTCATGTTTACGGGTATAGTATTCGCCGAAGCACTCGCGATCTTTGCCCTCGTTGTCGGCTTTATCGTAAAGTTCGTCTAAAAGCGTTGTAATCGTTTAAGACGTTCTATCCGTTCAAGTCGCAGAGCGAATCAACGCTTTCAACGTTTACAACAATTACAACGTCTACAACATGTCTGAGCTTTTCGCAGCATTCGGCGTCAATTGGAAACTGCTTCTCGTACAGGCGGTGAATTTCGGGTTGCTCTTGTCTGCGCTTACGTATTTCCTCTACAAGCCGGTCTTGCGGATGATTGACGAGCGACGTGAGAAAGTCGCCGAAGGCGTGCGTACGGCCGAGGAGGCCGACCGCAAGCTTGCGGACGCGAAAACAGAGAGCGAGGGCATTGTGGGAGATGCCGCGCGCGAGGCGGAAGGGTTGGTTGCGACCGCGCGTACCCGTGCCGAGGAGAAAGGCGCGGAAATCGTGAAGGCTGCAGAGGCCCGTGCGAATGCGACGCTCAAAGATGCGCAGGCGCGCGCCGAAGAGGCGAAACGATTGGCGTTGCAGGAGAGTCACAAAGAGATAGCGCGGGCGGCGATGCTCGCGGCGGAAAAAATATTGCGCGAGAAATCGGCATAGTTCAACTACGCTCTTTCGGTAAACTCAGGATAAATCACTATAAATAATCACTATGGAGCAAACATACGCACAGGCACTTTGGAAGATGGTTGAAGGCGGCATGTCGCCGGTCAAAGCGGTGCATGCCCTGCGTGATTTGCTGAAGCTGCGCGGTCGCGAAGCGCTTTTGCCGCGGATAGGGCGGGCATTCGCCCGCATTGCACAGCGAGAGGGGAAGCGCACGGGCGTCACGCTCTCTGTTGCGCGCGAAAAGGACGAGCGCGCGGCGAAGAGCGCGGTAAAGACAGTGCTTGAAGAGATTGGTGTCGAGCCGAAAGAGGTGAACGTCCTTGTGGACGATTCGCTTATCGGTGGTTGGCGTCTGGAAGGGAGGGAAACGCTTGTGGACGCCAGTCACAAGAACGAATTACAGAAACTGTACAATCGGGTTACCGGTGCTGTTTCTTCTATTAACTAACAACTACAAACTATTCCGTATGGATGCAACAACCGTAGAGAAGATAGTGAAAGAAATCGAAAACATCGCCCCCTCGCACGAGGGCGCGCATGTGGGCAAGGTCGTCGCGGTCGGCGACGGCGTCGTCGCGATAGACGGACTCTCCAAGGCCGTGATGAGCGAAATCGTTGTCTTTGAAGAGGGAAAGGGCAAGAAGCTCAAGGACTCGATGGAGACACAGGGCGAATTGTACGGCCTCATTCTGAACCTCGAAGAAGATGGAGTCCGCGCGTCCATTCTCGGTGAGACATCGCGTGTGAGCGAAGGTATGACCGTCAAATCCACCGGCCGTATTCTCTCTGTGCCTGCGAGCGAAGAGATGCTCGGTCGCGTGGTCAATGCCCTCGGCGAGCCGGCCGACGGCAAAGGTCCGTTCAAAAAGACGACCATGATGCCCGTCGAGCGACAGGCCGCCGGCGTCATCGACCGCAAGGGCGTTTCCGTCCCGCTTCAGACAGGTATCAAGGCGATTGACGCGATGATTCCGATCGGTCGCGGTCAGCGCGAGCTCATCATCGGCGACCGCGGTACCGGCAAGACGACCGTCGCCATCGACACTATTTTGAACCAAAAGAACGAGCCGAAAGACAAACGCCCGATTTGTATCTACGTCGCCATCGGACAGAAGGAGAGCAAGACCGCGCGCATCGCACAGCAGCTCCGCGAACAGGGTGCGATGGAGTACACCATCATCGTTGACGCTCCGGCCTCGACACCGGCGGCGCTTCAATACCTCGCGCCATTTTCCGGTGTCGCCATCGGTGAGTACTTTATGGACCAGGGCAAGGACGTGCTTATCATTTACGACGACCTCTCCAAGCAGGCGACCGCGTACCGCCAGCTTTCGCTTCTCCTCCGACGCCCGCCGGGCCGCGAAGCCTATCCGGGTGACATCTTCTACCTGCACTCCCGCTTGCTTGAGCGCGCATGCCGTCTTGAGAAGGGCGGGTCCATCACCGCACTGCCGATTATCGAGACGCAGGAAGGCGACGTGTCCGGCTACATCCCGACCAACGTCATCTCCATCACCGACGGCCAAATGTTCCTCATCGCCGACCTTTTCAACAAGGGCATCCGTCCGGCTATCGACGTAGGTATCTCCGTCTCTCGCGTCGGCTCGGCCGCGCAGACGAAGGCGATGAAGGGAGTCGCGGGCGGCATCAAGCTGGAGCTCGCGCAGTTCCGCGACCTCGAGGCATTCATGCAGTTTGCATCGGACCTCGATAAGGAAACTGCCGACCGCATTGAATCCGGCCGCCGCATGGTGGAAGTCCTCAAGCAAAAGAACGGCGCGCCAATTGCGGTGGAAAAGCAGGTTGCTATACTTTACGTCGCGGGCCACAAGTTTTTCGCAGAGGTGCCGGTCAACAAGGTCACCGCGGTTGAAGCGCAGTTCACACAATTCCTAGACGCACAATATGCGAAGACTCTCGCGGAGATAAAGAAGACCGGCCAACTGTCCGACGAGTTGAAGAAAACATTGAACATCGCAATGAATGAATTCCAACTCGCGCACAAGGAGTTGTTTACACAAAAATAGACATGTACGCACCGATAGACATAACCGCCTTTCCGCCTGATCGGGAGACGGGGTTAAGGAACATCAAGCGTTACAGAATGTTCGAGGTCATGTACTACCGGCCGACCGTCTGGGAACACACGCAGCGTGTGATGTGGATTGTCGAGGCGCTATCCCCGCACATACGGGATTTCTTGGATGTCAATGTAGAAAAGGCACGGGTCATGGCGCTGGTGCATGACGATGCGGAAATGATTACCGGAGATATTCCGGCGGGCCACAAGGCGCGCATGACTCCGGAAGAGCTCAAGAAACTCGACGATGACGAGTTTACCGCGATAGACACTCTGTCTGCGCGCTATCCCCACAGCGTGCACGGATACACATACAAGGACTTGGTCAGGGAAATGGTGCACTACACTTCCAACGAAGCAAAGTTCGTATCGCTCGCGGACAAAATTGACGCGCACTGCGAGTCGTACCACGAAGTATTTGCCGGCAATCTGACGCTTATCTCCAGCATGGCTTTTTATATCAATACGCTTCAGCGATTCGGGGAAAAGTTTCCGGAACTTGCATCGTTCGTACGGTCGAATGCGCACCCGCTCATTCAGGAAATCGGTCCGTTGCCCGCAAACGGGAAGGTGGGGCCGAAAGATTTTGAAGCATTCAACAAGCCGCACACGAGGGCGTCGCTAAGCGTGCCGTCGCGTTTTCCGTTCTATGATGCGTGGAGATCTATGGTGGTTGAACGCGGGGGAGAAGAAGGAGTGCGATGGCTGACAGAACAGCGGGAATCTGTACAATAGCGTTATGGCCAATCTCAAGAGCATAAAATCCAAGATAATCTCGTACAAGAAGACGGGCACGGTGACGCACGCCATGGAGGCGGTCTCGGCTGTAAAAATGCGCAAAGGTCAGGAGCGCGCACTTTCCGGCCGCGCCTATGCCGCGGCAGCGCTCTCGGTGCTCGAACGCCTCTCCTCGACCGCCGATATCGCGCGGCACCCGCTCATGCGCGAGCGTGAAGGGAAGACCGCGCTTATCGTCGTGACGAGCGACAAAGGACTCGCGGGAGCCCTCAACAGCGGCGTCATTCGAAAACTCGAGGCCGAGTTGCGCGAGCGGGGTCTCGGAACACAGGACGTCGTCGTCTACGCCTTCGGACGCAAGGGCGGTGAATATTTCACCTCGCGCGGGTACTCGGTGGAGAGCGTGCGTACCAATGTGAGCGACGGCATTTCGGAAGGCGAAATGTCGGAGATGACCGCCGCCATAATAGGCCGCGAAGATGTAGACGGGGTCCTCGTCGCGTACCAGAATTTCATTTCGACATTTGAGCAGCATCCGACGGTGCGGCAAATAGTGCCGATACGGCCGGACACCATGCAGGAGATTGTCAAAGGCATCCGGCCGGCCAAGGGTAAATACGCGCCCCAACATTCCGAAGACTTCGCGCATCTTGCCGTCTATACGATAGAGCCCGACGCCGACGCGGTGCTCTCGGTCCTTCTCCCGAAGCTGCTCAACATCGCGGTATTTCATGCGCTGCTCGAAAACAAAGCGTCCGAGCATTCGGCGCGCATGGTCGCCATGAAGAGCGCGACCGACAAGGCCAAAGAAATGGCGCACAGTCTCACGCGCACGTTCAACAAAGTCCGTCAGGCCGCCATCACGCGCGAAGTCTCCGAAATCACTTCCGGCATCGAGGCGATGAAGTAGAACTTATGGAATATCCTCGAGTTGGTGTCGGTGTATATGTGCGAAGAGACGGGAACATTCTTGTAGGCAAAAGAAAGGGAAAACACGCAGGCGGCACGTGGTGTGCTCCCGGAGGACATTTGGAAACAGGGGAATCATGGGAACAGTGCGCGCGTAGGGAGGTGACGGAAGAAACTGGAATCGAAATAGAAAATATACATTTTGGAAACGCCACAAACGACGTCTATGAGGATGGGAAGCACTACATCACAATTCAAATGATAGCTGACTGGAAATCGGGAGAACCTCGCACCATGGAACCTGACAAACTCGAAGGGGAATGGGAGTGGCGAAGCTGGAGTAACATCCCAGAACCACGAATGCTCTCGTTTGAGAATTTCTTTAAAAGCGGCTATAATCCAGTGGATTTATGACAAAAGGAACAGTTACACAGATTATAGGTCCGGTCGTTGACGTGCGCTTCGACACAAATTTGCCTCCTATCAAAAACGCGCTTCGGGTTAAGCACGGTGCTTCTACTATCACACTCGAAGTTGCTCAGCACCTCGGGCTCAACCGCGCGCGCTGCATTGCCATGCAAGATACGGCCGGATTGGCGCGTGATGCCGAGGTTACGGACACCGGCGCGGCAATTTCCGTCCCCGTCGGCTCTGTGGCACTCGGCAGAATGTTCAACGTCATCGGCGAGCCGATTGACGGCCTTCCTGCGATACCGCGAGGAGACACCTCCAAGGAGGAGTCACCTCGCTGGCTCCCGATTCACCAAGACCCGCCGCCGTTCGCCCGTCAGTCGACCAAGGCTGAACTTTTTGAAACAGGAATAAAAGCGGTGGACCTGCTCGCGCCTTTCATCAAAGGCGGCAAAGTCGGACTTTTCGGCGGTGCAGGCGTAGGCAAGACGGTGCTCATTCAGGAACTTATCCACAACGTCGCTTCCGAACACGGCGGTTACTCGGTGTTCGCCGGTGTCGGCGAGCGTGTGCGCGAAGGCAACGACCTCTATCATGAAATGAAAGAATCGGGCGTGCTTGCAAAGACCGCGCTCGTGTTCGGCCAAATGAACGAAGTGCCGGGTGCCCGTGCGCGTGTCGCACTCTCGGGCCTTACCATGGCCGAGGCGTTCCGCGATGAAGGCGGCAAAGATGTACTCTTTTTCATGGACAACGTATTCCGCTTTGTGCAGGCGGGTTCTGAAGTATCGTCTCTCCTTGGTCGGGTGCCGTCCGCCGTCGGATATCAGCCGACGCTTGCGGAAGAAATGGGACTCCTCCAAGAGCGCATCACCTCCACCACAGAGGGTTCCATCACCTCGGTGCAGGCGATTTACGTGCCTGCCGACGACCTCACCGACCCTGCGCCGGCGACGACATTCGCGCACCTCGACTCCACTATCGTGCTCTCACGCGCACTCGCGTCACTCGGCATCTATCCCGCGATTGACCCGCTCGAATCGGGCTCGACAGCGCTCACGCCTGAAATCGTCGGCGAGGAGCACTACCGCGTGGCCAACGAAACGCGCCGCGTGCTCCAGCGTTACAAAGATTTGCAGGACATCATCGCGATTCTCGGTATCGAAGAGCTTTCCGACGAAGACAAAAAGCTTGTGTACCGCGCGCGCAAAATCCAGCGTTTCCTCTCACAGCCGTTTGCGGTAGCCGAGACGTTCACGGGGGCTAAAGGCAAATATGTATCGCTCGCCGACACGGTCCGTTCGTTCGCCGAGATTCTCGACGGTAAGCATGATGCTCAGAATGAGCAGGCGTTCTACATGAAAGGCGGAATAGCAGAGGTAAAAACGCAGTAACGTTCTAATCGTTCAAAACGTGCACGCATTTTCGTCTACAACGCTTACAACGACTATAACGATTTCAACATGAGCGAAGCGAATACTTTCCATCTCACCATAGCATCGGTCGGCGAGACGCGCTTCGACGGAGCCGCTGTTTCTGCCACACTTCCGACGACAGCCGGAGAGGTGACCATACTGCCGCACCATGAACCGCTCGTGAGCACGCTGAAGCCCGGCACGATTACCGTACGCAAGACACTCGGCGACCCGCAGCAGTTCCAAGTGGAGAGCGGTGTGCTCGAAGTTTCAAACAACCGCGTCGTCGTGCTTCTGTAGATTCGGGAATTATTTACAACTCCAGTAAATTCACCAATTGGTTAATTTACTGGAGTTGGTGTTTGAAAGGTTTTCAACACAACACGGCCCGCATCGACCGATTGCGGGCTACAATGAGCGCAATGCGACACCTCGTGCCTTTTGTTGCTGTACTTGTTCTGAGTCTGCCGTACGCAGTAGACGCCGCCGCGCCGAAATGCTTCATGTCATCGAAGGTTGATTTAAGCGGCACGAAGTCGTTCAACCTTACGTCGCCGACTGATGTCAGCGCATATAAAACCTTTGTGATGAGCGGACTCCTATGTCCCAGTGCCTGCTACGACGCGGCGGCCACCTTTACGTTCAAAGGCACCAGCGTAGTAGTGCAGGTAAAAAATAGTAACAAGTGCGATCCGAGCAAGGAGCCCACCAAGGAAACAGCAACAGCCGCGGGCCGGGGATGCAGTAGCGGACAGAAGCCACCCTCCATTGCTGTGAAACTGGTTGGTTCGGCTCGGAAGTTGAGTCCGATAAAGGATCGATGTGACGTCGACGCTATTACAAAAGCAGTCGACGGGACCCCGAGCGATAGCGCCAGTGTAAGCTCGGCATTTGTATTGCAGGCGCAGTTGTCGGAAAAGATAGCCGGCGTAGACGTGGACACTGAAGCGGGCCGTACGCAACTTTCAGGAATCTTACAAAAATTGGGGAGATCCGAAGCCGAAGCGGCTGCGCAGGTCAGCGATCCGGACAAGGCGAGCCGCGTGCAAAGCGAGCTGTTGGCCTTTGTGTCGGCGGATAAGAAAGCTGCACAAGAGGCCGCTGACACTCTTGGGCTAAGACTCAACGGTGACCTTAGCGATCAAGTTCGTCTTGACCCGAAGAATTTTGAGTCAGTTCTTACGAAGCCGGAGGAGAGGGAGTCTTTAGAGCAAACATATGCGCAGTTTACGGGATTTAACGCGCCCGATGACAGCGAGAACAAAATACCTGATATCGCGGAAAAGGTTGGCTATATGTGTGAGCAAATCCCCGGCGGATGCGGAAACGCATGTCTATCCCGTCCGGACAGGCTTGTCTGCCGGACGAACAACCCGGGCACGATTGTCGATAGTCCGGTTACGAGAAAATATGGGTGCGTGGCATGCGGGGCGAGCAATAATACCGCATGTTGTCCTTCCGTAGAGGCCGGAGTTGCCGCTCTCAATGAGCTCATTACCGGACCGGGATATTTTGGCGGCAACAACAACACGCTCATCAGTGCTATGTGCAAGTACGCGCCGGCTTCGGGCGGCAATAATTGCCAACTGTATGCGGCGACTGTCGCACGACAGATAGGCGTATCGCCGTTCCAAACGCTTGACCCGCGAAACTCCGCACAGATGGCGCAAGTGATGATGGCAATTTCTAAGTACGAGCACGGCGGAGGCGTCACATTTTCTCTTGCCCAGTTGCAGGCCGGTCTCGATGCGCGATACGGAGCCGGTAACTTGCCTGCGGGCGATCCGAACTTTGCGTCACGTTTTGTTCCGGGCGGGGCACCTAATACGGGCTACTATTCGCCGTTCGCGTTGGGGAATGGAACCTCATACCCGGGACCGGTCTCAACAGGCTATCCTGTATCTACGGGTTATCCGGTGTCTACCGGCGGTCAAGTCTCCACGGGTGGGCAAATTTCCACCGGTGGCCAAATCTCGACTCAGTCGGGAGGACTCACGGACGCGCAACGGCTCGCGCAGTACGCGGGTGGGACAAGCGGCTCGGGAAGCACGGGAAGAACGGTCACCACACCCGTGCCGCCGGTCGCGACACTCATCGCCCAGCCGCAAACGGTATTCAAGGGCAATCCTCTGACTGTCTCGTGGTCTACCGTCGGCATGCGTGCCGACCAGCCGTGCCTCGTACTCGTCCAATCCGGCAATACGCCCGCGCGTCTCGCGCAGGGGAATGAAGGCTCGAAAACCATACTTGCTACTCCCGCCGGAGTGCTCACGTTCACACTGCAATGTTCCGCTATACTCGGCGGGCAAGTGACGAAGACCGTATCGGTTATAGTTCAGTAACTCCATTAGAGACCTTACGGCTCTAATGGGGCAAGTGACGGAATATATGAGTTTTCAACGGAAAATAGAAGACTTTACCTGTGAGCATTGCAATGCTCTTGTAAAGGGCGACGGATATACGAACCATTGTCCGAAATGCCTGTGGAGCAGGCATGTGGACGTGGAGCCGGGCGATAGAGCCGAGGATTGCGGCGGCATGATGGAGCCGGTCCGGCTTGAAGGCTCAACACCCGCATATCGCATCGTTCACCGATGTGTGAAGTGTGGAACAGAGCGAAACAACAACGTCCGCAAAGAGGACGATCCGGCGGCACTGGTCGCCCTCTCCGGCAAAGGAATCTCTTCATCATAGCTTTACATCTCGGGTCCATAGTGTGCACATGGACCTGACCTATGAAGCATTTATGAGGTTGCTCTTGATGGGCGAAGACATCGAATTTCCGGACGGTCTGCCTCTGCACCGTAAGGGGTTCGACGAGCAAGAGGAGCATGTCGATGACGGATTCGACGCATTGGGGGGAAAAGCCGCTCATGAAGTCCCCGGAGGCAGCGGTTGAGGCTTGCACACACCGGTTCATGTGTCATAGTTAAGGCATGAATCCCGTTAGAGACCACGGAAGACAAAGCCGTATTTCACTAGCGGTAGGGAGCATGTTGTCGGTCGGATTACCCACCCATAGCCGAGCGGGAAGCGTAGCTGCTTCCTGTCTCTAACGGGATGAATATGCACCGCAATGAGCAGGAAAACTGGCTCTACAAATACCGCCCGCACTATCCGCGCTTCGAGCAAATACCGCACTACTACGGCGACGCAGTGCGCATGCTCTTTCTGGTCGCGGCCGTCGTCATGCTCGGCGGCGCGCCTTTCTACGCCGACATGCTCAAACAGCAGTTGCCGTTCCTTATCGCGGGTGCCGCAGTCATGGTGATGCTTGCCGCCACCACCAGTCCGTGGAGCGTAATGGTCATGCGACTCAATGCAGTCGTCTCCGGGGTGGGGGCCGTCGTGTTTGAGTACTGGGCACTGATGAATTATCAGACCGGCACGCCGGTTGAATTTGCTCTGAGGCAGGCAATCGCACTCATGTGCATGTTCGCGTTTTACTTTGCCCTCAAAACCCTGCGCTCGATGCTGATGGGGACAGTGGGCAAGGAGGCTGACCTGACCGAGTTTGAGGACAACGAGACTAAGAGGGAGATAGAGGACTTGGAGCAGTTCAGCGAGCCCGTCCCCGAGGATGGCCTCGGTCACGTACCCGCGCTTGAAGACGACCACGGTAGCGACTGATTGCACAGATGCACATTTGCATGATGGCGAAGAAGATTTTCATATTGTATGGTCATCCCGATTCGGTCGGGCTTTGCCATGATATCGCCGAGGAGTATGAGACGAGCGCCAGAGCGGCCGGACACAACGTGAGCCGGCTGAACATCGGAGAGATGCGATTCGACCCCGTACTGCATCACGGCTATCGTTCGCGGCAAGAGCTCGAGCCGGACCTCGTGCGCTTCCAACGGCTGGTTAAAGACTGTGACCATTTCGTCATCATCCATCCCGTGTGGTGGGTCGGTATGCCGGCGCTCCTCAAAGGGCTTTTCGACCGTGCGTGGCTTCCGGATTCAGCATTTCGTTACATCAAAACGAAGCACGGGAAAAATACGATTTTCTGGCACCGGCTTTTCCGCGGGAAAAGTGCGCGCATTATCATCACGAGCGGCACTGCGCCGTGGCTGGTCCGTGCGCTCCCCGGCAACGTGAACGCACAACTCAAGTGGGGGATATTGTGGTACTCGGGCTTCAGTGTGCACTCGACATGGCTTGGTCCCGCGGAGCAGATTCCCGAGCAGACAAAAGCCCGCTGGTTGGAAAAAATCCGTAAGCTTGGAACAAAAGGCAAGTAGCTTCCTGATTGGTTTTCGGCTAATATTGCGCTCTATGGCCCTGAGTATCGGTATCGTCGGATTACCCAATGTCGGCAAGTCCACGCTTTTTAATGCGCTTACCAAGAAAGGCGTGCCCGCCGAGAACTATCCGTTCTGCACGATAGACCCGTCGGTAGGCGTCGTTGCCGTTCCCGATATCCGGCTGCAGCGATTGAGCGAGATGTCGCATTCTGCAAAGACAGTTCCTGCTGCTGTTGAATTCGTCGACATAGCAGGGCTTGTGAAAGGTGCTTCGGAAGGGGAGGGACTCGGCAATCAATTTCTCTCGCACATTCGCGAAGTGGATGCGATAGCGGAAGTTGTCCGCGTATTCGACGACGAGGACGTGCATCACGTGGCAGGGCAAGTGGACCCGCGTCATGATATCGAAATCATCGACATGGAACTGGTTCTTGCCGACATGCAGTTGGCCGAGAAGCGGCTCGACCGTGTGGAGCGCGATTCGAAAGGAGGAGACAAAGCGATTGTCGCCGAACGTGACGTTCTTCGCAAAATAGTTCCGGTCTTGCGACAGGGAAAAGCGGCGCGCACTGTACAGCTTGATGAGAAAGAAAAAGCGGCGGCAAAGGCTCTGCATCTCCTTACTATGAAACCGGTTTTGTATGTATTGAACAGGAAGAGCGGGACAGTGAACGTGGACGCTGAAAATGGCGAACGATGGCGCGAGCTCAAGGATTTTTTTGAAACAGCCAATGCGAGCTATGTAGTGGTGGATGCCGGTGTCGAGCGCGAGCTCTCGGATGTGCACGACGATGAGCGGGCGGATTTCCGCCGCGAACTCGGTGTGAATGACGACGGTATCAACGACCTTATTAAAGCGGGGTACTCGCTTCTCGACCTCATTTCATTCTTCACGACAGGGGAGGACGAATCACGCGCATGGACTATCAAACGTGGTTCGACTGCGCCTGATGCCGGTGCGGCAATCCATACTGACTTCCGTGACAAATTCATCCGTGCCGATGTCATCCGCTGGGATAATCTTCTCGAAATCGGTTCGTGGCCAAAGGCGCGCGACAAGGGACAGATGCGCTCCGAGGGCAAAGACTATGTGATGGAAGATGGCGATGTTGTCGAGTTCAAACACGGCTGACAAGAGGAGATGCCTGCCCCGTTAGAAGCGAACCTTTCTAATGGGGTGATGGAATTTAAGCACTCCTAGTCGCTACTCGACAGAAGGGGGTCTTGTGTCATACTTCCCGCATATGGACAAACCTAAGGTTACGCCCAAAGACTTTGTGCTTTGGCTCGGTGCGATGGCCGCCCTCTACGGAGGCGTGGTCTCGTTTATCACGCTCGTGTTTGACTACATTAACCATGCGTTTCCTAATCCCGTCACGAATTACTACGTAGACCAGTCTTCGAGCATAAGCTACGAGTCGGCTTCGCTTATCGTGCTGACGCCGGTATTCCTCGTCCTGATGCGCGTCATCCGCCGCTCCATTGCGGCCGACCCGTCGCGCAACGAGATTTGGGTGCGTCGCTGGGCACTGTTCCTGACGCTTTTCCTTGCGGGTGCGGCGATGGTCATAGACCTCATCGTCCTCCTCAACACATTCCTCCAAGGCGAAGACCTGACCACCAGTTTCCTTCTCAAGGTCCTCACCGTGCTTCTCGTGACAGGACTCGGCTTCATGCACTTCATGGCCGACCTATGGGGGTACTGGGACCGTGAGAAAGCGCGTGCACGAATGATAAATTGGGCTGTCGGAGTGCTTGTGCTCGTCACCATCATTGCCGGATTCTTCATCATCGGCACACCGCAACAGATGCGCGCACAAAAACAAGACACTATCCGTGTGCAGGACCTGCAGAACATTCAGTGGCAGGTTGTGAACTACTGGCAGCAAAAAGAGAAACTTCCGGCGACTCTCGACAGTGTGAGCGACCCGATAAGCAACAATCCCATTCCGAATGACCCAGAGAGCGGTGAAGCGTATACGTACAAGACGACGGGCAAGATGTCCTTCCAGCTTTGCGCTACGTTTGCGACAGCGGGAGGTGGTCTGCAATATGGTTACGTCGAGCGCGCCGTTGAACCCATGGCCGTAAATGGCAAACCTACACAAGACAACTGGCAGCATGATGCGGGCGAAGTTTGCTTTGACCGCACGATAGACCCCGAACGGTACCCACCGTACTCGAAAACGCGCTAAACTCCGCCGAAACGCCACAAAACGCCCCTTTTAGGGGCGTTTTGGGCGTGATACTCTGTCTGAATCATGCAGTATGACCACAAGAAGATAGAGAAGAAATGGCAGAATTTTTGGGCCAAGAACAAGATATACACCACGCCCGACACTGCGCCCGGCAAGGACAATTTCTTCCTGCTTGTCGAATTCCCGTACCCCTCGGGCAATCTCCACGTGGGGCATTGGTACGCATTCGCCGTGCCAGACATTCTCGCTCGCTATCAGCGGATGAATGGTAAGAACGTGATGTATCCGATCGGGTTCGACGCGTTTGGCTTGCCTGCGGAGAACGCCGCGATAAAAAACAAACTCAATCCGCGCAAGTGGACGGAAGGGAACATCGCATACATGAAAAAGCAGATACAGTCGATGGGTACGTCGTTCGACTGGTCACGCGAGGTTGCCACCTGCGACCCCGCGTACTACAAATGGACGCAGTGGCTTTTTCTTCAGCTCTACAAGAAAGGGCTTGTCTATCAAAAAGAGACGGCGGTCAATTGGTGCCCCAAAGACAAGACCGTGCTCGCCAACGAACAGGTCGTAACCCGTTCGACAGGCTCAGGGCAGGCGGCCGTGTGTGAGCGCTGTGATACGGAGGTCCAGCAACGACAGATGTTGCAGTGGAATATCAAGATAACCGACTATGCCGATCGGCTCATCGACGACCTAGCGCCTCTCGACTGGCCGGAGCAGATAAAAGAATCCCAGCGCAATTGGATAGGTCGCTCAGAGGGTGCGGAGATTGATTTCTCACTCGATATTGATAAGAGCATCAAGCGGTTCATCATTTTACACGCGAAGGGTGCAAGTCCGGACACAGATTTTTATCAATGGCTCAAAAAGCAACTCGAACAACGCGGTTATGAAGTTGATGTTCCGCTTTTACCGAACGCAGAAGCTCCAGATGACGACAAGCAAACCGAGTTTGTTCTTAAGAACTGCAAGATTGATGAGACTACCGCTCTCGTTGGGCATTCGTTTGGTTGCATAGTTGCTCTAAGGCTCTTGGAGCGTGGTAAAAAAGCAGGTCGCGTGACTTTGGTAGGACCCGGCTTTTACGGAGAATTTGTCGACGGCAAGGAACGCCCGACAGTCACTGCCGCTCTCAGGAAAGGATTTGATTTCAGATTAATTAAGCAGAATTGTAAGGCTTTTGTGGTTTTGCATGACATCAATGACCCGGTAATACCGCCGAAGGACGCAGAAGCTATGTCCGAACATCTTGGTTGCACGTTGCTCAAGGTGACCGCAAACACAGGTCATTTCAACAGTGCAGTTGAGCCGGAGACGCTTTCCGCAAGCATCCCCATAATCCGTGTCTTCACGACTCGACCCGACACGCTTTTTGGTGCGACATATCTGGTGCTTGCACCGGAGCACCCCCTCCTTCGCCAAGGCTTCGGAGGGCAAGCGTGGGTGAACACTCTGCAAAATAGAGATGAAGTTGAGAAGTACATTGAGCGGACGGAAAAGATGTCCGATATGGACCGTCAGACCACGAAAGAGAAGACAGGTGTCCAACTCAAGGGAGTAGAGGCTATTAATCCCGCAACAGGAGAAAAGATTCCGCTCTACATCGCTGACTACGTTCTGGGCCACTACGGCACAGGCGCCATCATGGCCGTGCCCGCACACGACGAACGCGATAATGAATTTGCAAAGAAATTCAACCTGCCTATCAATCAAGTTATTCAACCAAAAGGAACATCGGCCGAGGGGGTGTACACAGGCGACGGAACCCTGGTCAATTCCGGCAAGTTTGACGGCATGCCGGTGGAAGACGGTAAAAAAGCGACGACCGAAGCGTTTGGGCGTAGCAAGAAGACGTATCGCCTGCGTGATTGGATAGTGTCGCGCCAGCGGTATTGGGGCGTGCCGATACCGATGATTCACTGCGAGAAATGCGGCACTGTGCCGGTGCCGGACAAAGACCTGCCTGTCGAGTTGCCGGAGGTAAAAGACTATTTGCCGGAGGGAAGCGGAAAGTCTCCTTTGGCGAAGGTGAAGAAATTTGTAGACACGAAGTGCCCTACATGCGGTGAGAAAGCCGAGCGCGAGACGGATACACTCGATACCTTTGTGGATTCGTCGTGGTACTACCTGGCTTACTGCGTGCCGGAAATCCTCAAATCACAAGCCCCAAGTTCCAAACAATTTCTAAGCTCCAAAGTTCAAAACAAACTCAAAAATTGGATGCCTGTAGATTTGTATTCGGGTGGGGCCGAGCACACGACGATGCACCTGCTCTACAGCCGCTTCTGGCACAAGGCGCTCTACGATATGGAACTGGTCGCCGACCCCGAGCCGTATACACGTCGCATGAATCGGAGCATTATTCTCGGCACCGATGGTCAGAAAATGAGCAAATCGCACGGCAATGTGGTTGACCCCGACGAGGTGGTGGCGCGACTCGGTGCCGACACGGTACGCCTGTATTTGGCCTTCGTGGGGTCGTATAACGAGGTTTCCAGCTTCCCATGGAACCCTGACGGAGTGGTGGGTGTGAGGCGTTTTCTGGAGCGTGTCTGGAGGCTGCAGGAGAAAGTCGGCACAAAGGACGCCGGCGTTCTTTCCACCGCTTTGCATAAGGCCGTCAAAAAAGTGGGGGAGGATATTGCGGCGCAGAAGTTTAACACCGCGATAAGCCAGCTCATGATACTGCTCAATGATATGGAGAAGCGTGATGTAATTGCCGCCAACGAATGGGCGACGTTCTTACAGCTTTTGGCGCCGTTCGCGCCGCATATGGCGGAAGAGTTGTGGAATGACGCAGGCAACAAAAAGTCCGTCCACATCCAGAAGTGGCCGCAGTACGACGAAAAGTATCTCGTCGATGATGAGGTGACGTACGGTATTCAGATAGACGGCAAGACTCGTGGGGAAGTGCGCGTCGCGACCGGCGCGGATAAGGCAGTTGTCGAGAAGGCCGCGCGCGAAGTAGTTGCTGGGCGACTTGAAAGCAAAAGAATTAAAAGAGTTATCCTTGTTCCGGGTAGATTAGTAAACTTTGTCTTAGAAATCTAACCTCATGTTTGCCCGTACTTATGTGTTGCTATAGCAACACATAAGTACGGGCAAATGATCAAACCTTTGTTATCGTTGGACCTGTGGGAGTGTCTTTGATATCGTAGCCGGCTTCGGCGATTTGGTCGCGAAGCTCATCGGCGCGCGTCCAGTCTTTGCCGGTCCGTGCCTCCTCTCTTTGAGCAACCAGTAGTGCGACTTCGGCCGACAAATCGTCAACCCTGACGGTGTCCGCAACAGGTACATTGAGCGCCTCAACAGTGCCGAGTCCGAGCCCAAGCACGCGGTCTGCATCGCGCACCGTGGCGGAAATATCCGCAGAAGAAAGTGAACTGTCTTTTGTCACGTCCCACAGCACGGCAAGTGCGCCAGGTGTGTCGAGGTCGTCGTTGATGCGCTCATGAAAACGAGCGCGGTATGTTTCCGCTACTGCACCACCCTCCTCCTGTGCATACTGCGCAAGACGGGAGAGCGCTGTCGAAGAGGCTTGCAATGCTTCCCAACTGAAGTTGGCATTCGTCCGGTAATGAGCGCCGAGGAACAGATAACGAAGCGCAAGCGAATGGAAGCCGCGTTCGATAACGTCGGAAAGATATACGACGTTGCCGGCGGATTTTGCGAGCTTGCCTCCCTGAAATTGGATATGCGCACGATGCAGCCAGAAGCGCGATAGGGGACGCTTCCCGATTGCTCCTTCCGACTGCGCTATCTCGTTGTTGTGATGCACCGGTATGTGCTCGATGCCGCCGGTGTGGATATCTATCTGCTCGCCAAGCGTCTTTCGTATCATCGCCGAGCACTCGATATGCCAGCCGGGGAAGCCTTGGCCCCACGGACTCTCCCAACCGATTTTCTTATCAAATTTCCACAGCACAAAGTCGGTCGGACTACGCTTACCGGCAACCGCCGTGACGCGCGCGCCCTCGCGTAATCCTTTGATATCAATGCCGCCCAGCTCGCCGTAGCGGGGGAAATGTGCGGTGTCGAAATAGACGCCGCCTTCGGCCGTGTAGGCATAGCTCTTGTCCATCAGTGCGTGAATCATTGCGATTTGCGCCGGTATGTAATCGCTCGCACGCGGGAATTCTATGCGCGCGGTATCTATATTGAGCGAGCGGAGGTCGTCCAGAAATGTCGCTGTGTATTTTTCACCGAGCGCGCGCATGTTCTTGAGCGTGAATTTCATCTTCTCGCTCTTGAGTCCCTTCGACATTTTGTCTTCGCCCTCATCGGCGTCCGATGTGAGATGCCCGACATCGGTGATGTTGATAACCTGTTTGACCTTAAAGTCGTTATATTCTAGCGCCCGCTTCAGTACGTCGGTGAAGACGAACATGCTCAGATTGCCGATGTGTTGCCGGCCGTAGACAGTGGGGCCGCAGTTGTACATGCGCACGGTGTGCGCGGCGGGGGGGAGGGTGAATTGTTCATCTTTGCCCGACAGAGTGTTGTGGAGATACAGCGGCAATTTTGCAGTCGAGACCGGAGCCGGGGCGAACAACGTTCGCCATTTTGAGAAAGGCCACATACCTAGAGCCATTTTTTGTGTTTAAAGAAGGCAAACATGGCAATGCCGACGGATACGACCGCGCCGACGACTATCCAGAAGTCGTGCGTCGACCCGAGAACAGGATTTCCGGCCGCGTCCATGCCGAGGATGGCGACGAGAAGCGCGAGCGGGAAGGTGAATAGCGCCATGATGGTCAGCACGCGCATGGTCTCGTTTTGCTTGGTAGTGAGAAGGGAATTGTTGGTTTCGCGAAGTTCGTGGAGAAATTCGGTGCTTCGCATGATGTGATTGTGTACGCGGTAGTACTCGTTGGAGAGCGTGCGCAGGAAGGGGCGGAATCCCTCGCCCCAAAAGACAACGCCGCCTTCTTCGAGGTCGCGCAGTACTTCGCGATGCGGTTCGATGGTCTGGCGCAAGTTCAGCAAGTCGCGCGAGGTACGCGAAATTGCCGCCACCATGTGCACCTCGTCACCCGCAAACACATGGTCCTCGATACGCTTGAGGTCGTGACGGACGTATTCGAGCTCATGCTCGACGGCGCGGTACAGTTTCTTGAGCATATACAAAAACAGATACCCCGCGTGCTCGCCGATGGTGCTTTTGTCGAGCACCGCGTTGACCTCGAAGACTTTGGAGAATTTGTGCAGCGGGTCCACCGTGTCGTAGCGGGTCGTGATGATGAAATTTTGGCCGACAATGAAATCCACCTCCTGCTCTCGTGTCTTGTGCGAGTGACGCAGGGCAGGGAAGTGGAGCACCGCGTATACGTAGGTGCGGCGGAATTCGGTGCGGGGTTTACTCGCGGGCAGGAGGAGCTCTTCGGCGATATGCGGCTCTATATCAAACTCCGCCGCCACGCGCACCACCTCATCGCGCGTAGGCGACTCCAAATCTATCCATGTGATGCCGTGGTGCTCGAAGCGGGTTTGCATTCCAGACATTATATCAAGTCACAGACCGATATTTCCGGTCCACTGGTATAGTCGCTCCGCTTTCGTTAAGTTATAGTCACTACGTTCGTTTAGCCTGCGCTCGCTCGGAACCGAGAAAAGGTTTCTCGCCTCACTCACTCCGCTGGGCTATAATCACGCGATGTCTGAAGACCGTCATGTATCACTTCTCAATGCAATCGGGGCGGCAATAGTAATCGGTCTTCTTGCGTTTTCGGGAGGCGCGGTATACGGAAGCCGCGGTGATTCCCCGGCAGGCGGGACGAGTAGTGACATGCCGGCGAATGTTGATTTTTCGCCCGTTTGGAAAGCGTGGCACACGATAGACGAGAAGTTTGTGCCGGCCGCAGTTTCGAGTACGACGCCAATAGCAACGACGACGGCGCAGGCAGAACAGGATCGCGTGTGGGGCATGATAAGCGGCCTTGCGGCCTCGCTAAACGACCCGTACACATATTTCCTGCCGCCCGTGGAAAACAAGCAGTTCGGCGACGACATGAGCGGGCAGTTTGAGGGCGTGGGTATGGAAATCGCGGTGAAGAGTGAGGTGCTCACCGTAGTCACACCGCTCAAAGGCACTCCTGCAGAAAAAGCCGGCATCAAAAGCGGCGACCACATACTGAAGATTGACGGAGTGAGCACGCAGGGCTTGGAGGTAGATGCCGCTATCAAGAAAATCCGCGGGCGCAAGGGAACGCAGGTCACACTCACGATGCTTCGCCAAGGGTGGGCGGAAGCGCGGGAAATAAAAGTGACGCGCGACGTCATCAATGTCCCCATTATTACGACGACTGCGCGAAAGGACGGAATATTTGTCATCGCTCTCTACAGCTTCACCGCAAATTCTCCCGATTTGTTCCGCAGTGCCCTGCGGGAGTTTGTGGAATCGGGAAATACGAAACTGATACTTGATTTGCGCGGCAACCCGGGCGGATATTTGGATGCCGCCGTGGACATGGCGAGCTGGTTCTTGCCGGCCGGCAAGGTCGTGGTGACGGAAGATTATGCGGGGCACGAGAGCAATATCGTTCATCGCTCGAGCGGCTACGATATATTCAACGAGAACCTGAAAATGGTCGTCCTCGTCAATCAGGGGTCCGCCTCGGCTTCTGAAATCCTTGCCGACGCATTGCGTCATTACAAAGTCGCGAAAATCATCGGTACCAACACCTTCGGCAAGGGTGTGGTGCAGGAACTGGTGAGCGTTACGCCGGAGACATCGCTCAAAATCACCGTTGCACGCTGGCTTGGTCCCGACGGCAAGCAGATACCGCTCACGGGCCTCATTCCCGATGTGATGGCCACGACCTCCGACGAAGCTATCAAAGCGGACAAAGACCCGCAGATGGATAAGGCGCTCGAGATTTTGAAAGGGGAGTAAGGGCGCTCGAACCTGATACAATAATGGCATGGAAGACAAAGATTTCATGAGCGAAGCCCTTGAAGAAGCTCGGAAGGCGTACAAGAGAGGAGAGTGTTCTGTTGGAGCCGTACTTGTTCATGACGGAAAGATTATAGCTCGTGCTGGCAACAGGGAACTTGAGTTAAAGGACCCGACGGCTCACGCGGAAATCTTGGCGTTGAGAGAAGCTGGTCAAATACTCGGTAAACACACTTTTCCAGACTGTACCGTCTACACAACCCTATGGCCTTGTCCGATGTGTGAAAATGCCATGTTACGAGCCAAAATCACAAAAGTTGTTTGCGGCGCACGGTCTTTTAAATATATTTTTGAAAATACATTCAGCAAAACGAGAATGTCAAAGCTCGGTCCTATCATGGAAAAAGATTGTCAGGAAATTTACATTAAATGGCTTAATGACAAAGGATTGCACGAAATAATTGACAGTGGCATCTATGACGAGACGCAAGGCTAGCATCATTACATGCACGAGGTCGAACTTCGTGCGAAAGTGGACTCGGATATCGCATTTGGTATAATAGCCGCATGATTCAGGATTTTATAGACACATTCTTGGCTCAGGCGCAATACGAAATGATTGACGACGGGAAGCGTTTTTACGCCGAGATTAAGGCTCTTCGGGGTGTGTGGGCGACCGGCCGGACGCTTGAAGAGTGCCGGGCCAACCTGCTTTCCGCGCTGGAGGGATGGCTTGTTTTTCGACTGCGCAATCGATTACCGGTCCCGCATTTTAAGGCGCCCGCTAGTCCAAAACTACATAAGACCTATGCCTAGATTGGGGCCGATTTCTTTGCGGGTTTTTATCGCCCGCATGAGAAAATCCGGCTTCGATGGCCCATACCAGGAAGGCAAGCATCCGTACATGCTCAAGGGTTCAGTTACGCTCACCATACCGAATTCGCACGATGGGGACATAAGCCAAGATTTGCTAGTACGATTGCTTCGTCAGGCGGGCATTACCAGAGCGCAGTGGATGAGTAAAAAATGACATGGCTGCGAAATCCCGCATTTCTTTCTCAAAATATGATGCCGCTCATGTATATGAGTTGGCGTTGGAACATTTTTGCGTTTCGAAAAAGGAAGGCGTGTGCGCGATCTGCCTTGGTGTGAAGAAGCGGCTAGAAAAGTTCATCGGAGAGAAAGAGGTTACATGTATACGACGGCAGATTAAAAAACACGGTTATTGCAAATAATTTCGTTATAACTTCTATGAAAGTCATCATGCTCAAGGACGTGAAGGGGGTAGGGCAGAGGGGGAAGATTGTCGAGGTCAAAGACGGGTACGCGTACAACTTTCTCATTCCGCACAAAGCGGCCGAGCAGGCGACACCGGAAAAAATTGCTTCTTACAACGCAAGAGTGAGTCAGGAGAACGCCGTGCGAGAACAGCAGGGTGCGATACTGAAAATGGCGGTGGAGAGTCTCAATGGCAAGAAAATTTCAATCTCTGCCCGCGCGACTGAAAAGGGCGGGCTTTTTAAATCTTTGACGGTGTCCGATGTGGCCACAGCGATACTGAAACAGCTCAACATTCAGATTCCGGAGACTGCTATCGCACTGGAGAAGCCCATCAAACAGACCGGTGAGCACGCCATAATGATAAAAGCCGCGGATGCCGCGGCCCCTATCGTACTTTCTGTGGAAGCTATTTAGACGACGTCGACAATGCGGCGGACTACCGTGCGACCGTCGAAGTTGGTCTTGCGCTTTGAGCGGAATTTGACCGCGCCGACGGCGAGCGCAAAAAGAGTGTGGTCTTTGCCGACGCCGACGTTTTTGCCGGCCATGATAGCAGTGCCGCGCTGTCGGACGATAATCTCGCCGGTCCCCACCTTCTGGCCGTCCGCGCGCTTAACACCGAGGTATTTCGGGTTTGAATCTCGTAGGTTTTTGGCTGAGCCGCCTGCTTTTGTATGTGCCATATAGATTAGGGACTAGGGAATAGGTGCTAGGGACTAGGAAATACAGTAAAATTCAATGCATGAGGAATATACAGGAATACGGGCAAAAAATCAAGACTGTGCTGGATGCCGGAATAGGGGATTGGGGCCTCGTGGCCATCATATTCCTCACCGCCCTCGGTTCCTTCGGCCTAGGGCGCCTTTCGGCACTTGTGGAGGCCCCCACGCCCGTATCCTTGACCCAAAGTCCCGAGAAAAGCGCCCCTGCCGCTTTGGCGCTCGGCGGGCTTGTGGTTGCCTCATGGTCGGGAGCGGTCTACTACTATCCGTGGTGCAGCGGGGCAGGGAATATCGCTCCGCAGAATCAGCGGTGGTTTAAGGACGAAAAAAGTGCCCAGACAGCAGGCTACCGGCCCGCGAAGAACTGTAAAGGCCTTGCTCAGTAACTGTTATGACAAACAACGAGCTTTTGGACGAGATGCGGCGCATACGGAAGATGTATGTGCTGAAAGGCGTGATGCGATATCAGAGCGTGCGCAATCACGATGTTCATTCCGAGTCGGTTGCCGAGCATTTGTTTGGTATGCAAATTATATCGACTTATTTCCTCCCACTGGAAGACCCATCTCACACCCTGGATTGGGCGAAGATTTCCGAACTTATACTTTTTCACGAAATAGGGGAGATTGAAACGGGAGATATCCTATTTCACAAGAAGAATGCGGACCACGTCGAGGAGGAGCGGCGCGCAGCCAAACGGGTCGCTGCGCAGTTGCCGGAATCATTGAGAACATTGGCGCTCGAACGGTTTACCGAGTTTGATACCTGCGTCACACCGGAAGCGGTGTTTGCCGATGCCATAGACAAAATCGAGCCGATTTTCGAGTTACTCGATGACAAGGCATACGGATGGTTGAAAAAGCACAACATCACGAGAGAAATAGGTACCAACGGCAAGCTTCTTGCGACGGAGAAATTTCCGCACATGCGGCGTTTCTTGGATGCGTGGATTGAACACATGGTTTCCAAAGAGGTGTTTGCCACGTTAGAATAGGACCATGATTGTATTAGACGTCGAAGCGACAGGCACAGAGCCGGCCAAACACTCCATAGTAAGTATCGGGGCACTCGACTTGGCGAATCCGACTAATCGTTTCTATATGGAATGCCGCGCGTGGGACGGTGCGCACATCATGGACGAGGCGCTGGCGGTCAACGGCTTCAGCAGGGAACAGGTGACAGACCAATCAAAACCCTCGGAGGCGGACCTTACGCATGCGTTCAAGGCGTGGAGCGAGAGTGTGGAAGAGCGCACGTTTGCCGGACAAAATGTCTCGTTCGACCGAGATTTTCTCCGCGCAGCCGCCGAGCGGGCAGGGCATACCGACTGGCCGTTTGCACACCGCACACTCGACACGCACACGATGTGCTTCATGCATATGGTAGAACGGGGGATTCAACCACCTGTTGCCCACAAGCGCTCTGCGCTCAATCTCGATGCCGTTCTCAACTACTGCGGCATTCCTGAAGAGCCGTCGCCGCACAACGCGCTCACGGGCGCGCTTTGTCACGCGGAGGTGATTGCGCGCCTGCTCTACGGCCGCAAGCTTTTGCCGGAATTTGCTCAATTTGAAATTCCTTGGAAGAAATAATCTCTGTATGCAGACAGTGCGCCGCATCGGAATGTACCTGTCGCTTTCGCTTATAGGCATCGCACACGGAGTGCGGTACTGGCTTACGCGCTCCACAAACACCATTCAGGGTGTTCGTGTCATTCTTGTTGACGACAGGCGCGTCCTGCTCGTTAGTCACTGGTACGCACCATGGGCATGGACTCTTCCGGGTGGTGGCGTAAATAAAAATGAGTCTATCGACGACGCGGCGATACGCGAGGTGAAAGAAGAAACGGGATTTAGCATACAATCTATTGCAGGAGAAATTGGGGTATATCAGGGTAGGTGGGGGAGAGCAGACCGTGTCGCGGTTTTGTACACTGGTGCATTCGAAGGTTCCCTATCACTAAAACCGAATTTGGAAATCATGGCGCGCAGCTGGTTTGACATAGACAAGTTGCCGCAGGAGATATCGCCGGCCAATCGCCGCCGCATCGAAGCCTATCGGGATGGCATCAGGGGAGAGCGTGGTCGTTGGTAGCGTATTGACGCCTTCATGGTCTAATCTAGGTTATCCTAACGTCGCACAATATATCTTTTGCGCGGGTGTGATGTGCGACATATACCCGCATAAGCCCGTAATGCTTAGGCCGACCGCTTCTTGCTGCCTCCACTGAGTATGCTGAGCGGAGTCCTGCCCTTACAGAAGCCGACGAACGTTTCCCAGCTCATAAGCGTCTGGCGCTTCCCCAGACCCCGCTTCTTGTTTTCGACGAGCGTATCAAGGTCGATTTGTGATATGTCTGGATTCACCTGAAGGAAGACTATTGGATACGTCATGAACTCTGCCACATTTGCGTACTTCTTAAGTTTGATGTTGAGGCAACCTGATACGTTGCGTAATGACTGCGCGTAGAAAACATCCACACAAAATCCGTCTGTATTGTCATATACAAAGAAATCAGCGCGAGTGCGATGGTCGTCCGTGTAGAAGTACTCCCGGTGCACGAATTCCCGCCCAAACCGCTTTATAAGGAAGTCGTATACCTTCTGCTCCTCGACGTGCGCGCGTTTGCTGATGTGTTGGGCAAGGTCCGACCGATAAGCTCCCAAACGCAGGTCATGGGTCGTTTCCAGTCCCAGCTTTTTGCGCAGAGCAACAAGGCCGCCAAACTTTCTCTCGGCCGTTTTTGCCCTCGGCAAATAGGCGTATTCGTCAAATTCCGTCGCGGTCGGATACCTGCCGTACTCCTTGAAGAAGCGCTCAAGACCGTTTTTAATCCGCTCAACCGGCCAAATCTCTCCTCGAGCCATTGTCGCAGAATAGCACTAAATGTCGCATAAGCTATATCTGCCTGTGGAAAAAGACAGCGCGCCTGCGCCCGAATTGGATGTTACAATCAATTTTTAGCCGGCACTGAACACGTCGTTCCGTGCTGGACCCCAGTACGAGAACTGTTTGCCCCGAAACCTAACTTCGACAATTTATTGTTGAATAACGGTCTTCGGGGCTGTTCTTTTGCCGGACTGGTGCTATGCTTATTTGTAGCTGGTTGGGCTACCCCGCTTGGCCAGTCGCTGAGCGCGCTGCTCAGCTTTGTTCAATCGTGTTGTCGACACTTTGCAACCCCGGCCCCCTAATTCCTTTCAACTGGGGGTCGGGGCTTTTTCTTTGCGGGCTATACTGGAGAGCATGTACAAAGAGCGCATCAAAGCCTTGCTCACTCCGGCCGAGCAGAAGATGTTTGCACGGCTGACTTCCCCGCAGAAAATTCAGAAGTATCTCGATACCCTGCCGATTAATTTTGAACTCAAGGGCGAGACATACATGTCGCCGCGGCGCATGTTGAAAGCAAAAACCGCGCATTGTTTCGAGGGCGCACTTTTTGCCGCCGCTGTGCTTGGGTACCACGGCCAAAAACCGTTTCTGATGGATATTCAAACAATTCCGGCCGACGAGGACCACGTACTGGCGCTGTTCCGGCAAAATGGCCGCTGGGGTGCCATAAGCAAGACGAATCACACAATATTGCGGTATCGCGACCCTGTGTACGCCTCGCCGCGCGAGCTCGCGATGTCATATTTCCATGAGTACATTATGAACAGCGGCCGGCGCTCCATGCTCACCTTTTCCGCGCCGTTTGATTTGAGCCGCTTTGCGCCGGAGAAGTGGGTAACAGCCGTGGATGACCTACATTGGCTCGTGGAAAAGCTCGATGACTCCCGCCACTTCCCTATCGCGCCCAAGAAAAATCTACGACTCGTTCGCAAAGCCACGCCGGTTGAACGACAAGCACTCAATATCACCGAGTGGCATCCACGCGGTACAAAAACGCGTCACGGAAAGTAGCGAGGGACAGAATGACCGCTCGCGGTAATTTTACCCGAGCGACCTTTCCGAAAGCTTCGCTTACGGCAGATAATTGACAGGATTGAGGTAGCCGTTGAAGGGCGAAACAGGCACTTTGACGCTTTTGCCGTTGTTGCATTTGTAATTAATGAAGCTTACAGCTGAGGAGACGTACACGGTGAAGTGCAGGTGCGGGCCGGTTGCATAGCCTGTGTTGCCGCTGTACCCAATCAATTGACCGGTGGATACGCTCTGACCCTTGACCACGTTGACCCCCGAGAGGTGCGCATACAGTGTTGTGAGGCCGTTGTTATGCCTGATAAGGGCCCATTTTCCATACTGACAATTGGGTGCAGTCCCGAGGTTTGTTTCTTCCACTACACCGGTAAGGGCGGCGAATACAGGAGTTCCAACGCTCGCCCGCAGGTCGATGCCATTGTGACCTTTGCCCTTGTACGCCGCCGTCCGCGCAAACGCCGTATCGCCAAAGTATTGAGTTACGTGTACGGAGCTCAGCGGCCAGCGCAAGACACCTTTGCCCTGCGACGGTATGGCGGAGATGTCGGCTGATTGCAGCTTGGCCTGCAATTCCCGCAAGGTATCCTCGAAATCCTGTTTTGCAGCCACTTTCTCGGCGATGACCTTCTGATAGTTACTCTCCTGATTCTTGGTTTGTGCGAGCAGGTCGCTCTGCGCCTTTTTGGTGGCGTTGAGGGAGCCTTGCTGGGTGTTGAGTGTGCGCTGTTGGGCAAGCAGTTGCGCACGCTTCCCCTCCGCCGTGGTTTTATTGGTCGTCAGAGTTTGCTTATCCGCGGAAAGCCGGACAATGGTCGCCTGCATAGCGCTCTGCAGGGATGCAATCGAATCTATATCCTGCCACGCATCGGAAATCGTCCCGGCCGCAAGGAGAGTGATGGAAAGTGGCGTCTGCTCGATAGCATCAAGACTGCGCAAAGATTCAGCAAGTCCGGCCTCCTCGTCGTCGATAGTGGCCTGCTTCGTGGCGATACCCTGCGAGAGCTGTTGTATTTGCAGCTGTGTCGTCTTGATCTGGCTTTTTGTGACGTTAATCTTTGCCGTAAGTTGCTTGCTTTGAAGAGCCAGTTGGTTGACGGTGTTTTGCAACGTGTCTTTTTGTTTTGTGGTGGAATCGAGTTGCGCCTGATAGTTCGCAATTTCGTTGTCGAGCTGCTGTATCTGCGCGTTGTTGCTGTCTATCTGTTGTTGCAATTCGTCGGCGGTTTGTGCCGCGACGAGCGCCGGAAGAACGGCAAAAACACAAACCAGCGCGAGTACTGAAAACTTCACCATCCTCATAGAAACCCGACGGCATTTTCGATGCGCTGAAGCGTACGCTCTTTGCCGATGAGCGAAGCAATAATGAACGGGTCGGGGGATTTCTCACGGCCCGAAAGCGCGACACGAAGTGGCCATAGCACACTTCCCCTCCCCTCCTTTGTCGCATACGGAAAAATCGCGTCCTTGACCTTTTCCGCAGAGAAATCCTCCGCGGACAATTCTTTCAAAATACCGGAGACCGCCAACAAGTGTTTTTTTGCAGTCTCCGCGTCTGTCTTTGCGCCTTTGACCAACAAACTTGCGTCATAAGAAATGTCGGCGGACATAAATTGGAACTCCCTGTTTTTGATGAGCTCAACTGCTTCGGCAAATGTGCGAGCACGCTCTTTGACGAGCGCAACGGGCAATCCGTCCAATTTAGCCCCTCCGAACTCCTCGAAGCGGCGTGAGTATTCGGCGTCGGTGAGTACGCGCAGATGTTGATGATTTATCCAAAGCAATTTTTCCGCGTCGAAAACAGCACCGTGCTTGTGGACGCGCTCGATGGTAAATGCCTTGATGAGCTCCTCAAAGGAAAATATCTCCTGCTCCGTGCCCGGATTCCAGCCGAGAAGTGCCAGATAATTCACGAATGCCTCCGGCAAAAAGCCTTGCAGGCGGTACTCGTTGACCGAGACAGCTCCGTGCCGCTTCGAGAGCTTGGAGCGGTCGGGCGCGAGAATGAGGGGTATGTGGGCGTAAATCGGCCTGCTGTAGCCGAGTGCTTCGAGAATAAGGATTTGCCGCGGCGTATTGGAAATATGGTCTTCACCGCGTATGACATGCGTGACACCCATTTCATGGTCGTCTACGACAACGGCAAGGTGGTAGAGCGGGTCGTCTACCGATTTCGCGATGACAAAGTCTTTCAGGTCGGTGGTGTCGAAAGAGACTTCGCCGCGAATAAGGTCGGTGAACGTTATCCGAACATTCGGATTCTTGAACCGTATGACTTTCCTGTCCGGATTGTCCGTCGTCGCTTCCGCTTCGTACGCATGGCCGTTTTTAAGAAGAGTTTGTATGCAGGTGCGATATACGTCCGTGCGTTCTGATTGTTTTGTGATTGCTTTGGCATCGTATGGAATACCGAGCCACGTCAGGCCGTCTAAAATATCCTGCTCAAATTCTTTTTTATTACGCTCTTTGTCTGTGTCCTCAAAACGCAGATGCATCTTGCCTCCCGCATGTGCGGCAAAAAGATAGTTGAACAATGCAGTGCGCGCACTACCGATATGGAAGTAGCCCGTGGGACTCGGTGGAAATCGCGTGATGATTTTGGATTTTGGATTTTGCATTTTGATTTATTGTGGTTCGTGTTGAAGCGCGACCTCGAGCAGAATGGTGGCGATTTTGCGCGCAGATTGCGGCCGCGCGAATTTCTTTGCGGCCTGCGACATTTCGGCGACGCGTGCGGGGTCTTTGACGATTCTCTCGATTTCCGCATAGAGCAGGTGGGGCGTGAGGTTTCGTTGCTCGATGACCACGGCTCCTCCTGTGCGTGCGTACGAAAACGCATTGGAAGTCTGGTCGTGGGAAATGTCTTCGGGAATCGGCACAAGTATCGCGGGAGTACCCCATGTAGCGAGTTCAAATATTGTGCCGCTTCCGGCGCGGGCGACCACCAGATTAGCGACACCTGCGGCCATACGCAGAGCAAGAGCATTCAGAAGCCCGAACGGCCGGTACCGCTCTTCGTGCGAGGTGTTGCGCAACACGAGCTTAGCGAGCTTATCAACTTCATCGATATTCGCATTCCCCGCCTGATGAATTACGTTGTACGAAGACACAAGTTGCGGAAGCGCGTCGATGATGGCGTTGTTGATAATCTGTGCGCCCTGCGAACCGCCCATGACGAGAATGGTCGGCACACTTTTGTCGAGTTTCAAGAATTCATGGCCGCCCTCTTTGGCAGGTGTCTCGATTTCTTTTCTGATGGGATGACCGACGTGCGCGATGCGGTCGCGAATGGCGGCGGGAAAGCGCGCGGCCGCCTCCGGATGCGCGACGCCTATCCAGCGGGCGAATTTGGACGACCAAAGCGAGACTCTGCCGGGAGTCGCATCGGCGTCATAAATAACAACCGGAATGCGCAGGAGCTTTGCCGCATACAGGCTCGGGAACGCCGCAAATCCGCCCGTGGAGAAGACTACGTCGGGGTACAGGCGGTAGAGCTGAATAACGGAGGTGCAAATGCCCCAGAAGCTCGCAAAGACCCCCAGAACATTGAGAATGCTGGGGTAACGGCGCATACGGCCGGCCGCACCCGGAATGTAGGCTATTTCGTGTTCGAGGAGCGCTGTGCGCTCAAACGGCTCGGGGCCGATGTAATAGAGGTCCGGCTCAATGAGCGTGCGTTCCCGCGTAAGCTCTTCAAGTGCCTCCGCTACGGCGATAAGCGGATAGAAATGCCCTCCGGTGCCGCCTCCCAACAAAACGATACGCATCCCGTTAGAAATAGGACGCGGACGACCGTCGTCCGGACCCTAAAACGCTACTTGCTCGAATAAAAACGACCTTACTCATAGAGTGATTCTAGATGGCGTCCGCTATTTCTAACGGGACGCATTGCGCCATTTTATCACATTGGTTTCAAACGTCTGTTACGGACGACGTAGAGCGAGTGAAGCGCGCGAAAGCAGTTCGCGCGCTTCCGAGCCGAGGAGTTCGAAAACCGATAATCGGTTTACGAGCGGCGACGCGAGACACTCAAGAGAAGACCGGCGCTGCCGAGCGAGGCGAGCATCGCGCTTCCGCCTTGACTGATGAAAGTCAGCGGTATGCCGGTGACCGGTGCAACACCGAGCATCGAGGCGATGTTTATAAACGCTTCTATGCCAAGATAGGTCGATATTCCCACGGCGAGGAGCGAACCGAACAAATCCGGCGCGCGTGCCGCGATACTGTATCCGCGTAACGCAAACGCAAGGAAAAGTGCCACGATAAATACCGAGCCGACAAAGCCGAGTTCTTCTGCGGCAACTGCGAATATCGAGTCGCCCATCGGTTCCGGAAGATATGTGAATTTCTGTATCCCCTGCCCGAATCCGCGCCCGAACACTCCGCCCGAGCCCACGGCAATGAGCGACTGTTTGATTTGATACGACTGGTCGTGCTGACCCTGTGAAGGATAGACGAATGTGACGAGTCGCTCGCGAACGTACGGTTTGTTGTAAGCGACGAGCGCCAGCGCGACCAGACCCACGCATATCACGGCTCCGAGCTGTTTCCACGATGCGCCGGCGGCAAAAAATATCGCCAAGACTGATATGCAAATGATGCCGAGTGTCCCAATGTCCGGTTGCAAAACGAGCGCGAGCGCCGGCAGGGCGAGCAGAGCCGCAAACCCACCGAACCCGTAGGTAAACGAAGTGACCTTTGTTTTGATTGCGGCGAAATACGAAGCGGCAAAGAGAATGCTCGCGATTTTGAGAAGTTCCGACGGCTGGAACGACACGCCCGATACGACCAGCCAGCGGCGAGCGCCTCCGTGTGTAAAGCCGATGTAAGGAAGAAAAACCGCAAGCGTGGCGAGAATCGCGAGGGCATATATGTACGGCGCGTAGCGGCGCCACCTGTGGTAGTCCACCGTCGCACCGATGAGTAGCGCAACAACGCCCAACCCCACGCCAAGAACAAGATGGCTGAAGACCACCGACGACATATTTGTCGCGCCGCGCGCCAAAAGCCCGAAAGCGGCGGATGCGAATATCAGACAGCCCCCGACGAGTAGTATCAGTATCAAAAGCGCCAACGGTTTGTCGACGGAGGCGCGTTTCTTCATCCCGTTAGAGACAGGAAGCGACGACGCTTCCCGCTCGGCTATGGGCTGGTAATCCGACCAACAATATACTCTGTACCGTCAAAGAAATACGGTTTCGTCTTCCGCAGTCTCTAACGGGATTCATGGCTCTATGGTAGCACCGTCACGGGGAGTGCGGCGAGTGCGATAATCACGCCGATGAAGGCGAGTACGACGGAAAGGACCCAGTAGCGCATGACCACCTTGTGACCCGGCCACCCGATAGCCTCGAAGTGATGGTGCAGAGGTGCGACCCTCAGGATTTTCCTCCCGAAAAAGCGTTTCGAGACGACTTGGGCGATGTTCGAAAGCACCGTAGCGACCAAGAGCATTCCGATGACCGGCAGTACCGCGACGCCAACGCCGCCGCCGATGCTGTCGGTCATAAAGGCAACGGCCGCAAGACTCAGTGTGAGCCCCATGGTGCCAGTATCCGACATGTAGAAACGCGCGGGAGGTATGTTGAACCAGAGGAATGCCAGCAACCCCCCGACAATGGCCGCGCAAAATGCCGCGAGGTCGAGCTGTTGTTGAACAAACGCAATGATGGTGTATGAGGCAAAGATTGACGCAAAAACGCCACCGGAGAGACCGTCTATTCCGTCGATAACACCGGATGCATACAGTGCCAGGGAAAGCAGAATGAAGCACGGGATAATCAGAATACCGAGGTATACGGGAGCGGCAAACGGAATACTCAGGCTTACGACGCCGAGTTTTGCCCAAAACCACCAGCCGGTAAGTCCGGAAAGCGCAATAACAAACAGTATGCGATGGCGCAGGAGGATGCCGCCGCCGCCCGGCCGGATGACAAGAAGGTCGTCGACAAGACCGACCAGAGAGCCGGCCAAAAGAGCTCCGAGCGGTACCCATGTCTGACTTCGGCTCAGGAAGTCGAGCTGGAGCAGAGCGGCGTTGGGCATCAATCGTGCGAGCGCGGCGATGCAAAAGACGGTGAACAGGGCGCTTCCCCACACCACAATGCCGCCCATGCGTGGCGCGCGGACTTCGTGCTCTTTGTGAAGGCCGTTGAACACATGCGCCGCTGAGCCGTCGAGCGCTATTTTCCCCGGAGCTTTTTTCCACGCTTTGTATTTGTACAGGTAATGCGTGAGTACCGGCGTCGCCGCCATGCCGAATATGAAAGACACGGTAGCGGGAATCAAAATACGGATGATTTCGTAGAGCATACCGGGCATATTTATTGTTGGGCAACCGCCGCACGGGCCGCTGTCACGAGCCGCTTCATGTCGGTGAATCTTCCGTCGTGTGTGGAGCCGAGAACGACGGCCACTACCGGATACGCGAGTCCGACATCAAAGACAACGGCAAGATTGCCGCCCGCGAGGTCGGTGTAGCCGGTTTTCCCCATGATGAGTCCGGGAATCGCGCCGAGCGCTTCGTTGGTATTGAACGCGGAGGTCGTGTTGCCGTCTTCGTCGGTAAGCAAGAGACCGTCTCGGGTCGTTCCCGAAAAACTCTCCGGCGACGTGGATGCGGCATATGCAAAGAGTTCTGCGAAGTCTTCCGCCGAACCGTATGCACCGGACTGCGTGTCGCTCAAATCAAGACCGTTTACGTTGAGAAAATACGTGTGCGTAAGACCGATAGATTGCGCCAAATGGTTCATGCGCCACAGTGCCGCGCCTCCTTGCGGCGCTTGCGGATAGCGCGCTCTGATGGCGTCGTCGGCGGCCTGCGCAAGGATGTTAGCCCCTTCGTTGGACGATGAGATAAGTGTAAAATTAACCACATCTCCCAGTTGCCATTTCTCCCCTTTTCCGAGACGCATCGCGGCACCTTTTGGTGCGGTGTCGTACGGTATGGTGATGATAGTGTCCGACGGCATTGCGTCGCGCACCGCAAGCACGAGCGCGACCTTGGTGAGTGAGGCGAGCGGTAATTGTGCGCCGGAATCCAGCCGGTAGAGGACTTTGCCAGTGCGCAAGTCGACAACAACCGCACTTTTTGCCTGAAGCGAAATGCCTGCAAAGGCATTTGTTACCGCCGCCGCTGAAGCCGTTTCTGCGGATGGTACCTTCGCGACACTGCCCATGTAGGCATACACAAAGACGAACGCCGCTATGGCGAGCAATAGAAGCGTGGCGGGCCCTGCAAGGCCCGACAGGCGTGAAAGGGCCTCCTGTGTGTCATTCTGTGGTATCTCCTGTGGTGGCATGGTTTTCAAACGGCTCACTCGATTTCTTTTGCGATTCCTCGAATGCGGCCAATTCGCTCGCTATTTTAGCATATTCCGGCAATTCGTGCGCGTCGCGGATACCAAGGTGCGACAGGAGCTCGACCGTGGGCCGGTATAGGTATTCACGCGCGTCGTTGGGATTTGCCGCACGTTCGAGCAGTCCGCGTGAAGTGAGTGTGCGGATAGTTGACGACGTGTTGACTCCGCGGATGTAATCAATCTGCGTGCGAGTCGAGGGTCCGCGGTACAGAATGATGGCGACGACTTCGAGCCCCGCATCCCCTATCTCGCGGCCAAGTTCACGTTCAAACGCTTTTTGCACGGCGGGTGCGACAGGTGCGGCTACCACGAGCGCGGCTTCAGTGTCGCTCACCACAAGAGTCAGCCCGCCGTTTTCGAGTCTCGCGCGGAGTTTCAATAATCCTTCATCCACCTGTGCAGGTTGCGCATCGAGGAGTTGCGCTATTTTCTTTTTGGGAAGCGAACCACCTTCGCTAAAAAGCAGTGCTTCGATTTTTGCGGAAAGGTCGTCCATACTTATGTGCCGTATTTCGGTGCGCCAAGCGAGTCGTTCTCGATGGTGATGTCTTCAAACAGTCTTTCTTGTGTCACGCTGGCAGAACCCGAGCGTACGAGTTCGAGCATGGCGAGAAAATATACGATGACCTCGTGCCGGTCTTTGCTCTTGGTCAGCTCGCTGAAGCGGGCCTTGAATGCGTTTGAGAGCCTCTCTTTGAGCCGGACGATAACATCTTCGAGCGCAAGCACCGGTGCTACAACCGCCTGCATCATTGCCTCCGGCTTTGGCAGGACGTTCATCAGACGCACCGCCGCCTCCGAAATAGTCCGGACCGCGGCCTCGGCCGGAGAAAACACAGCCGCGCGCGCCGGAGCACGGTACGGAAACAGGAGCGGTGCCCTCCCCCACTCTTTGCGCAAAAGCCGCGACGCCTTGCGGATGATTTGCAGGCGCGCAAGCCGGCGCTCAAGTTCCAGCACCGAATCGCGCTCGTCTTCGGAAAGGTCCATGGTGGGGAGAAGAGCGCGCGATTTGATAAGCAGAAGCGTGGAAGCAACGAGAATGAATTGTGCCGTCTCCCCGAGCGGAAGTCCGGGCAACTTCTCCACATATGCGAGATACGCGTCGGCAACATCCGCAAGCGAGATATCCGAAATGGACATCCGGCGCTCCTCGATAAGGTTGAGGAGTGTTTCTAGCGGGCCCTGGAACGCATCCGTCGCGATGTTAAATTTCCCGGCCATGGCTACTTCTTTTCAGGCTCAATCTTGATACCAAGCTCCTTGAGTTGTTCGGGTGTAAGCGGTTTCGGAGCTTTCATCACCGAGGTCTGCCCGCCGCGGGTCATCGGAAATGCCTGCACTTCGCGCAGGTGCTCTTCGCCGGTCATATTCATGATTACGCGCTCCACGCCTATCGCGATGCCACCGTGCGGCGGAGCTCCGTAGGTAAACGCCTCCAGCATGTGGCCGATGCGCTCGTCTATTTCGTCTGCCGTATATCCCATCACCTCGTACGCGGCCTTGAGAATTTCCGGTTTGTGCGCGCGAATACTGCCACCGCCCACTTCGTAGCCGTTGCAGACAATGTCGTATTGGGTTGTGAGGACTTCACCGACATCTTTTTTCGCGAGCAGAGCATCGACATGTTCGGGAACGGGCATGGAGAACGGATTGTGTGTAAAAGTCCATCCACCCTGCGGAGTTTTCTCGAAGAACGGGAATTTGTAGACCCACGCATACGCCAATACTCCGTTTTTCTTGTCCTCTTCCGTACGAAGGTCGAATTTGTCGCCGCCGAATTTCTCCACGGCCTCGGCATAGGTGAAGCGCGGGAATGGTTTTTCCTTTATCGTGTACCCCATGGCCTCCGCCGCCTCCGTCATCATCCGCTCCACCAAAGACATTACGTCCTCTTGTCCGACGAACGACATTTCGATATCCACCTGTGTGTGTTCAAATCCGCGGTCGGCTCGCAGGTCTTCATCGCGAATTGCGCGTGCCAGCTGGAAATATTTTTCGAGACCACCGACCATGAGTAGTTGTTTGTACTGCTGTGGCGATTGCGGGAGTGCGTAAAACTTGCCCTTGTGGAGGCGCGACGGCACGACGAAATCACGGGAGCCCTCGGGTGTGGATTCAGTAAGAAGCGGTGTCTCCACTTCGGTGAATGAACTCTTGAACAGGAATTCTCGGCAGAGCCGCACGAATTCACTACGCAGACGGATGTTGCGTTGCATGCGCTCACTGCGCAGGTCGAGGTAACGGTACTTGAGGCGGGTTTCCTCGTTGATGCCGGCGGTATCTCCCGAAATCTCAAATGGCAGTGTCGCGGCGGCACCAAGCACTTCTATTCCCTCTATCTGCAGTTCGATATCGCCGTTCTGCTTGCCGGCCTGTGCATTCTTTTCAGGGCGCTTGTTGACGAGGCCGGTCACGGAAACTGCTGATTCTACTTTTACATCCTTCGCCGTCTCAATTGCAGCACTTTTGGGCAATACAACTCCCTGTACCGCGCCGGTCATGTCGCGGAAATCAAAAAAGACCATCTTCCCTTGGTCGCGGCGCACGCTCACCCAGCCATTGATAACGACGTTCTCGCCCACGCGCTGATTCAAATCTCCGATGTATGTACGTTGCACCATAATTATAGTGTTACGCCGACTTTTGCCCGGACATCGGTCATTTTGACAGATGCGCGGGCGCGGGCGCGCTCGCCGCCATGCGCAAGAATCTGTTTGACTTCTTCATCTGTGATGGCATCACGGCGTTCGCGCATCGGCGCGACGACAGCCTCGATGTCTTCGACGAGGACTTCTTTGAGCGCTTTGTATTTACCCTTGTTGTCTTTGTAGAGCGTACTCAAGTAGTCACCGTCGCGGAATAAGGCGTGGATAGCGTACACATTTGTAGGACTTTCCGCATTTGAATCGGTGATGATAGACATCACCGCCTTCGCAATCTCGTCTTTGGTGCCGAACAACGGGATGGTGTTGCCGTAGCTCTTGCTCATTTTTTTGCCGTCGGTGCCCGGCACTGTTGCGATACCCTCCAAAATCCGCTCCTTAGGTTCTTTGAACGTCTCACCGAACGCCTTGTTGAATTTTGCGGAGGCCTCGCGCGCGTACTCGACGTGCTGCTTCTGGTCGGCGCCCACGGGCACGATATCGGTGTTGTAGAGCAAGATATCGGCGGCCATAAGCATCGGGTATGCAAAAAGGCCGGCGTTTGCCTCAAGCCCTTTCCCCACCTTGTCTTTGTATGCATGAGAAAGCTCGAGAAACGGCACCGTGACGAGACACTGAAATATCCACGCAAGCTCGGTGTGCTCTGGTACATCTGACTGTTTGAATACAACCGTCTTCTCGGGGTCAATCCCCGCGGCGAGATAATCACGCGTTGCATTGATGATGTTGGCGCGAAGTTCCGCCGGCTCGCGTAGTGTCGTGAGTGCGTGGTAATCCGCGACCATGAGCATCCCGCTATGCTCTTTGCAGAGCTCCACAGCCGGCTTGAGTGCGCCGATGTAGTTACCTATGTGAAGCGCTCCTGATGGTTGTAATCCTGTAAATAGTTTCATAACAATAGTGCGGCGCGAAAGGTAAAAAGTTTACCCCGTACTAACTTGACCCAGTCAAGTTTAGTGCTGGGGCCGCATAGGCTCAAATATATCAGAAAATAGAGCCCTTTCTAAGCCGCCGGCGGGAATTCCAATATAAAGCACGAGCCTTTGTCTTTGCCCTCCGATTCGGCCCAAATACGACCGCCCATGGCCTCGATAAATGTTTTGGCGAGATACAAGCCGATGCCTGTGCCGAGGAGGTTCACTTTTTGTGCATCCGCACGCGAGAATTTCTTGAAGAGATGCGGGAGTGTCTCGGGTGCAATACCGACGCCGGTGTCCGAAATCGTCAGACGGACGGCAACCCCGTGCCGTTCGACGGCAACCGTCACTCCGCCACGTAGAGTATATTTCAGCGAATTATCAATCAAATTTCCTATGACTTCTTTCACTTTGCCCTCGTCCGCCTTGATGACGTACTGATGCGAGGCGTCGATTTTCTTTTCAAGAGTCAGGGCCCGCAACTCCGCGTGCGGAACGTATCCGTCCACAATGGAGGAAGCGGCAGCGCCAAGGTCGAAAGAGGCGCTGTTGTAGGATATCTGCCCGAGTTCCATTTTTGACTTGCTCAAGAACTGGGCGATAAGATTCAAAACGTCGTTTCCCCCGATGAGAATCTTCTGCGCGACCGCTTTCACCTCGGGCGAAGCATGGTCGACCGTGCCGTCAACGATGAGCGACGCATACCCGCGCATCGCGGTAATCGGGTTACGGATTTCATGCGAAGCGAATGTCATAAACTCCGATTTTTCTTCGCTTAGCCTCTCTATCTTTTCGCGTTGCGCAACTTCCCGTATAACGCTTCTTATGAGCAGTATCCCCACGAAAATGGTGGCGAGCAAAACGCTCCCATTCACGAGCTGATCTCGGAGCCCGGAGGACACCAACAGACGAATGAACAAAATAAGCCACAAAGAGAAAATAAGTATTTCCGTGGCGATGACCTTGAGATCGAAGAGATGGTACCGGAGAATGGCGTAGGTGGTTGTAACGACGAAGCTGATGTTTATGATGGGGCCCACCCAGTGCAGAGAGAAATTTCCGAAATACGGGAGCACCATATTACCTATCAGCGAGACGCCAATCGATACCCCTGTTCCTATGATGACGTAGAGTACCTGCTGGGACCCCAGTTTGTTATCGGCTGACAAAAACTGTTTATAACGCCCGAGGAGGTTGCGATACCCCATAATCACGTAGGTGAACATCAGGACGGCGAAAGGTACATAGAGCGCCCCAAATGTTATGAACTTTCCTGCGTTGGTATTGTACGCACCGCTCACTATCGATGTTGAAAATAAAATAAGTAGGATAGATACACCCGTGCCTATTGCCGTGAGGATATACACTCGCTGCGGGATGGCGCTTCCTCTTTGCTGCCCGAGGAAGTCGAACGTAAAAAGATAAAAGAAGTGCGTAATTAAGATGCCGCAGATATAGAGTGCTTTAGCGGGGACAATAAGAAAGACGGGACTCGCAGTCAGCTGGAACGTCAGCATTGAGAGCACCCAGAATGTAACCCAATAGGATGAGATGATGAAATATCGGGAGTCTCTGTCGCCTGCCTGTTTGAGAAATATGACTGTCGGCAGAATAAAATCGGTAGCGGCCGCGAGCGCCAAAAGGATTTCGACGATCCCGAATGAGGAAAATGTAATGTCCATGGCGATACGTGTAGAAATCGTAGCACAAAAAAATGGAGCGCGTCCTCCCTCGACGCGCTCCCTCGTAACCCGCTCTTCAAGCGTTGCTCAGTGCAGGCTTCCTCACCTGCCGTCCCCAATTGTGGCTGACGGCGTAGGCGAGCAAACGGGCGATGTACTGCTGGTCGATTATGGCGGGGAGCCGGAAGTCCTCGCCGAGTGCGGCTTGCGTTGTGTCCAACGTGAAATGCGGATCGCTGGTGCAGTAAGGCACGTATGCCCTGTGCACAGAATCCAGCTTCCTTTGCAATGCTTGCACGAAACGCGACTGTCTCGCGACGGCGGCCCGTTTTTCCGGCTCCGTCTCGACGATTTGGATACCCGCGACCTTCAAGTAATCGAGGGACCACTTCGTCAGGTCACGAATGCGCGACGGTTGGTGGTGAACGAGATGGTAGGTACTGTTGGACGGTTGGACGTCCAAAAGCTTGACCATCGCATCAGCCGCCCAGTCTATCGGCACATAATTGACCGCCTTGTCGGCCATTTGCATGACCAACGGGAGGTGTACCGTACCATCAGTTTCTGTCCAGACATCAGGCGGCAGCCCGTTCCCGCGACGCGCCCGCAGGGTGTCCGCAAGCCTGTCCACCACACCAGTGAAGGTGTAGTAGCCATCGTACGTCGGCGTCGTCCCGTCCGTGCATCCGATCAGAATGCTTGGGCGGAATATCGTTATCCGACGGTCGTCACGCTGAAGCGCCCAAGACTTGACGAGTGTTTCGCCGACGAACTTGGACTCTTCATAGTAATTGCGCCATCGCTGTCCGATGTAGAGATCGGATTCACTGAGTTCGTCCGCATCCCCCGCCACGTAGGCGGTGGAGACATGCAGCAGGTTCCATGCGTCAAGACGATCCGCCAGTTCAAGGGCGTGATGGACGCCACTGACATTCGTACAGTGTGTCTGTTCCTGGTCATCGAAGTTGATGCACGCGGCGCTGTGTAGGATTCTCCGAACGCGACCGAACATTTGTTCCTGGTCGAGGTCACTGATGCCACAACGCGGCTCGGTAACATCGCCCCGAATTGTCTTCACGTTGGGATGGCTCCCAACGATACGCTCAATTCGACGACGCGCGGTACGAGTGTCTTCCGCACGCACAAGGCACACGACCTTATGCCCCTTCGCTAACAGCCGCGGAAGGAGCATCTGGCCGAGTGCACCCGTCCCGCCTGTAAGCAAGATGGTGTCTCTAAGCATTTGAAGCCCTTTCCGCTTTCAATTACAAGTTAATGTGCTCAAACTTCTTTGATTGTAACACGAAAGTGGCTACATTTCAATGAAATGTGGATAAGCTGGCCAGATTATCCCCTCGCAAAAGCAAGGGCGATATAGGCAATCAGCAACCACCAGAAGCGATACACGTCGCCGAACAACGCTTGGATTTGCGGTCCGAAGTGCCACACGCTATCAAGCGCAGGAATTTGGAGCCAGATGACGACGGCAATCGCCGCGACGGCGACTCCACTAAACAGGGCTTGAATCGGGTGTGAGGAGTCGGCGCCGTATGTGTCGGTGATGCGGTACATACATATGAAAACAATTACCAGCAAAATGCCGTCGAATAGTGCGCCCAGCAACGGAGAAGTAAGTTGAGATGCAATGCCGCCCATGAGACGCGCATCGGGCAACGCACCCGCGACAAGCAGAGTGAGCGGGAGCGCAAGCGCAAGTGCCGTGGCGCGCGAGGGGCCGCCGCGAAGCGCATCCGCCGCCATGACAAATGCAAACACGGCAATCACAACCCAATCAAGAGGTATGTTGGAAAAAACAGACACGAGTGCGTGCCAATCCATATATTAGAGTCCCTCCCCGCGAAGCTTTTCAATAAGCTCGCGCGCTTTTGTGGACAATTTTTTCGGGAATTGAATGTCGATACGTACCAACAGGTCGCCGCGGGTATTTCTTCCATGAGGAACGCCCTTGCCGCGTATGCGAACGACTTCCCCGTGTGTGACTCCCGCCGGAACATCAATTGTTTCGTCACCATCGAGCGTACGTACGTGGTATTCCCCGCCCAGAAGCGCATCTGAGAGCTTGATGGGGAGCGACATGGTGAGATTGTTGCCGTCGCGGGTGAAATCGGCATCTTTTTTGACGTGCAGTTTGACGTACAAATCCCCAGCAGAACCGCCGGCCGCCGCTTCCCCCCGCCCCGGCATACGTATCATTTCGCCGTCGGATACTCCCGCCGGAACGACTATCTGAATTTCCTCCTGTCTGCGCGCGACACCCTCACCGCGGCAGGTCTCGCAAGGATTCTCCGGCACTTGGCCGCGACCGTGACATTTCGGGCATTGGCGGGTAGTCGTGAAGGAGCCGAACAAGGAATTACGTGTCTCCCGCATCTCACCCTTGCCGTTGCAACCGCCGCAAGCTGTCATCTTGGTCCCCTTCTTGGCACCGGAACCACCGCAGGTATCGCACACGCCCACTTTGGCGATAAGGACGTTGCGCTCCGTGCCGAAAATAGATTCGCGAAATGAAAGCTCGATATCTATTGAAATGTCGCGACCGCGACGTTGACCGGCCGAAAACCCGCCGCCGCCGAAGAATTCGCCGAATATATCGCCGAGGTCGAACTCCTGAAAATTGCCCTGAAAGCCTTGGAAATTGGAGAAATCAAAGCCGCCGAAGCCCTGCCCGTGCGGACCGCCGCCTGCGAATGTCTTGCCGTAGGTATCGTATTCTGCACGCTTCTTTTTGTCGGAAAGCACCGAGTAGGCCTCGCTCACTTCTTTGAACTTCGTTTCGTCGCCCCCTTTTTTGTCGGGGTGATACTTGTGCGCGAGCTTTCTGAACGCCTTTTTGATGTCGTCTTCGGTAGCGCTTTTCTCGATGCCGAGCAGTTGGTAGTAATCTTTCATCAGAATCATTATATGCGGCACTCTTTCAAACACAAGTCACAGACAACTTGTGTAGCTTGACTTTCCTGAAAGAATTATTTTGCGGGATCTTCAGGCGGCTTTTGGTCAGTCGGCGGTGTCTGCTGTTGATTCCCGTCTCGACTCGCGTCGGCCGAGGCGGACATTGCCTGTCCGATTGCACTCATGGCGGACGAGAGTGTTTCTGAAGCGGATTTGATTGCTCCGGCATCTGAGCCGCCCCGTGCGGTTTTGAGCGCATCTATCTTTTCCTGCACATTCTTTCGTATTTCTTCTAACTTCGGGTCGCCGCCTGCCTGCCCGCCAGCGGGCGCAGGCAGGTGCTCTTTGAGCGCCTTCTCTGCGGCGTACACGAGCTGGTCGGCGGCGTTTTGCGCCTCGACAATCTCCTTTTTCTTCAGGTCGCTGTCGGCGTTCGCCTCGGCGTCTTTGCGCATCTTTTCTACTTCGGCGTCCGAGAGTCCCGAAGCTCCCTCGATACGAATGGACTGCTCTTTGCTGGTCGTCTTGTCCTTGGCCGTCACCGTCAAAATACCGTTGGCATCAATGTCGAAGGTGACCTCTACCTGCGGCACGCCGCGAGGTGCAGGCGGAATACCGTCGAGGTTGAAGCGGCCGAGCGATTTGTTGTCACCGGCCATTGGGCGCTCGCCCTGCACGACGTGGATTTCCACCGTCGGTTGATTGTCGGAAGCCGTGGAGAATGTCTGCGAACGGGATGTGGGGATGGTCGTGTTGCGGTCGATGAGCTTGGTCGCGACCCCGCCCATGGTCTCGATACCGAGCGAAAGCGGAATCACATCGAGCAGAAGCACATCTTTCACATCACCCTGCATAATGCCACCCTGCAGTGCCGCGCCGAGCGCCACCACTTCATCGGGATTGACGCTCAAATTGGGTTTCTTTCCGAAGAATTCCTCCACCGCACGTTGTATCGCCGGCATGCGGGTCTGTCCGCCCACCAAAATGACTTCATGTATCTGGTCTTTTTTGAAGGGTGACGCTTCCATCGCGCGCTTGGTGATAGCCATCGCGCGCTCCACGAATTCTGCGGTAAGTTGCTCGAGTGTGGCACGGCTCAATTTCACCAGCAGGTGCTGTGGGCCCGCGTCGGTCGAAGTGATGAACGGAATATTGATTTCCGATTCGGTGGCGGTAGAAAGCTCGATTTTCGCCTTCTCGGCCGCTTCATCCAAACGCTGTCTTGCAAGCGGGTCCTTGAGGACATCCACACCGCTCTCCTTCTTGAATTCAGCCGCAATCCAATTCATTATTTTCTGGTCCAAGTCCTTGCCGCCGAGGTGCGAGTCACCGTCGGTGGAGCGCACTTCTATCACATCGTCGCCGACTTCAAGCACCGAGATATCGAACGTGCCGCCGCCGAAATCGAATACGACGATTTTTTCGTTCTTCTTTTTGTTGAAACCATACGCAAGCGCGGCCGCCGTCGGCTCGTTGATGATGCGCTTCACGTCTAGACCGGCGATTTTGCCAGCATCGCGCGTGGCCGCGCGCTGTGCATCGTTGAAATACGCCGGCACCGTGATGACAGCCTCGGTAATCTTCTCCCCAAGCCGTGCCTCTGCATCCGCTTTCAGCTTCTGCAAAATCATCGCCGAGATTTCCTCGGGGCGGTACCACGCTTCTTTTCCTTCTTGACCCATCTTCACCTCAATACCGCCATTCGATGCTTTGCGCATTTCGAACGGCACGGCCTCGCGGTCCTTTGCGACGTTCGCCTCGTCAAAGGTGTGTCCGATGAAGCGCTTTATCTGAAATATCGTATTTTTCGGATTTGTGACACCCTGCCGCTTGGCTATCTGGCCGACAAGCCGTTCACTCGTCTTCGAGAGCGCGACGATAGACGGCGTTGTGCGCGCACCCTCCGAGTTTTCGAGTATCATCGGTTCACCGCCGGAAACCACCGCCATCGCCGAGTTCGTTGTTCCCAAATCTATGCCGAGTATTTTTGCCATAATTTTCTGTAAAGTTTGATTATACGGATAATATAAAGTAACACCAGAAGCACCTCCCGTAACTCCTGTAATGTACCCAATTGGTGAGATTACTGGAGTTCATAGAGACATTGTATTCAGGGTCTAGAGCAAGTCAAATTCCCGAACGAAATGTCTCATGTCGTGGATTTCCGTCGCCACAACGTACCGAATATGCTGATCGACTCCATACCAGCGTGCGACGGTATGCACTTCCTCATGACATTCGTATGGGTAGATAAAGACCGATCGCTGATACAGCTTGAAGCCAAAGTCCTCGATTTTTTTCCGGAACGCTTGTCGAACTCCGTCGTGCCGTGCAGGAAGGTCGAACATCACAAATCGCCACTTATGATCCCAGCGGCGGGGTGTATCGACCGCGAGATCTGCAATGGAATCTTCAGTCAGTTTTAGATTCCCCCTCTCGGTAAGCGTTACGTACGTATTATTGTCCTTGTTCTCAATGGACACTCGGTTTTTTGCTTCCAGATATTTAATCGCTTTCCATATGCGATTGCGCTCTGCTTGACCTTTCGGATTGAAGTAGTCTATGAGTTGAATCGTATTCGGCGCCATAACGGCAGCACCTGCAATAACAACCCCGGCTCCAACGAGGCGCAGTATGTCCCGAGTGAGTTCGCCGCGCCTGTACTCAGCGGCTGTTTTTATACCCTTGAATTTCGTTGCCACATAAGAACATATAACACCACAAGCAACTCCTGTAAATACACCAATTGGTGAGTTTACAGGAGTGGTTTCGACGACGAAAAAGTGCAGTAAGGCTCAGGGGTCACTTCTTTATGATGACCTGCGCCGGGCGGAGTATGCGCTCACTTGTTTTGTAGCCGTACCGGAGAATGGTCACAATTTCGTGAGGCTTTCCCGGCTTGTCATCAACTTCTTGAACGACCTCATGCAGATGCGGGTCGAATATATCGCCGACTTTACCGTAACGCTCGATACCGTTGCGCTTCAGCGCGTCGATGAGCTGGTCTCGCACGCGCTCCATACCGCTTTTCCAGCCGTCGGAAACGGTTGCCCACACCTCGCTGCCGGAGGCCATATCAAAACTATCGAGCGCAGGGATGATGTCGTGCACCAATTCCTCGCGTAGCATTTCGCCACTGCGGGCGGCGCGGGCTTCTGTTTCGCGCTTACTGTTCACCGCATCGGCTTTGGCTCTCTGCCAGCCGTCCAGATATTCCTGCCGCTCCTTCTTTACTCTTTCCAGTTCGTCTTTAAGCTTCTTGATTTTTGCCAGTGCCGCGCCGATATCTCCGAGTTCTTCCTCGGGTTCGAAATTCACGTCTTCTTCGTCGTTGGAGTGTTTGTTCATGACGCTGCGAGTATACCACTTGCGGCGACGCCGCAAAAGATAAAGGCGCCTAGCATGGCGCCCAAATTCTTCGATTTTTACGTCCCGGTCGAACGAGAGTCCTCATTCTACGGTACGGTCCCGGAGGTTTTGCATTCTCCGGCGGTATCTTCATTTCCGGAGAATATGCGACACAGGCAAACACATCCTCATCGCGTAGCGGTATGGTGACTGGCGCACTTGAGAACTGCCATTCGCCATCGTGCCACGCCGTCGGAACAAGATATTGCGGTGGCGCACCTTCCAAAAATGTCAGGTGGTAGATAACGCCGGCAAAGAATACCCGGCCGCCTCGCGCGCGTCGCCACTTTTCGGGCCACTCGTCGCAAAACGGAACGATTTGGTGCAGTTCGGCTGCATTGAGCGGCCGGAACAGCTTCAAATCGTAAGCAATTACCAACTGATCGATCTGGTCCATCAGGGTCTTCGAGCGCGGCGTTCTGAGAAGCTCGACCTTCTCGGGAGCCCATGTCCAAGGCGTGCCGGGATATTCAACATAACCGACGGTGCACGGTCTCGGCATTACCTCGGGCAAAATCGGTTCCGGAGTCAGTCCTGCGGGATCGATGTGTATTGTCATCGACGGGTACCTCCGGTGCGAGTTTGTCAGGCATCGGGCCAAATGTCAAAAGACTCCCTCTCGGGAGTCTTTTCTGCTATCGCTTCGGTCACAACTCTCGGCTTTTCCGTCGAGAAGCCTCGGTCGCGACCCCGCCTCGCGGCCTCGCCTGTTGGCTCGGCATCACTCCGGCCGAGCAAGCGTAAAGAAAAAGGAGGCGCAGGCCTCCTTGTTTCTATCGCTTGCTCCACTCGCGGTACTGGGAAACCCACGGTTTTCCCAATCCTTCCTCCACGGGGAACCGGCAGGTCCCCCGACCCCCTCCTTCCTCAACTAAACAAAAGACCCCTTGCGGGATCTTTTGTTTTCGAAACTAGCGTTTCGACCATTGAGGGGCACGGCGGGCGCCCTTGAGGCCGAACTTTTTGCGTTCACGGGCACGCGGGTCGCGCTTGAGGAAACCTTTGACCTTGAGGTCTTTGCGCTGTTCGGGATTGATTTCAATCATTGCGCGTGAAATACCTAGCCGGATTGATTCGGCCTGCGCCTTTTTGCCGCCGCCGGAGACACGTGCGGTCACCAAATACGTCGCACCGAGGAGTGTGAGCGGCTCGTAGGCGGTCTTCATCATGATATTGAGCGGAAAATAGTCCTTGGCATCCATGCCGTTGACCTCCATCGTCGTATTCTTGGCGGGAGTGATGCGCACGCGTGCCGTCGCTGTCTTTCTGCGTCCCACTGCCTCTGTGTATCGTGCGGTTGCCATATATTATTCGGTGACGATAAGATTTTTAAGACGCGCAGTGAGCATGGTGTTGCGCGGGAGCATTTTGCGGACTGCACGGCGGATGGATTCTCCGTGACCCTTGCGCTCGTTCAAGTGTGCGAGCGATTCTTTCTTGAGACCGCCCGGATAACCGGAATACGTCGTGTAGATTTTTCCCGTGCGCTTTTTCTCGGGAGTAAACATCTTTGAGGCATTTTTTATCGTCACTTTGACGTCCGAGCGGATATTCGGCGTGTAGCTCGCGTGCATTTTGCCCATAAGCGCTTTTGCGGCCTGAGAGGCCACGCGGCCAATAGGCAAGCCGGCGGCATCGATGGTGTGAGTCTGTGAGATTGTAGTTGTCATATTATTGTACGAATTCGATGCGTGCCGCATCCCCTACGCGCTTGCCAACGCGACCAAGCAGTGTGATGCGGGTATATCCGCCGGCGCGCTTTGCATAGCGGGGCGCGAGCGTGTCGTGCAGTTTCTTCACGGTCTCCGGTGCTCCGCCGAGACGCTCGGCGACCTTGCGGCGGGAGAGAAGCGAGTTCTTTTTGCTGACCGAGACGAGTTTCTCCATGAACGGGCGGAGCTCTTTGGCCTTGGCGACTGTGGTCGTAATCCCTTCGTGAAGGACAAGTGAGCGCGCCAAAGAACGCAGGAGCGCGGTGCGCTGGCGCTTCGGGCGGTTCAAGGTGCGATTCTTCACGTGGTGACGCATAAGCAGTAGATAGTAAGTAGAACGTAGATCGTAGTAAATGCCGGTGTTATTGGGAGCGGAGTGTCAGGCCGAGGTTCGAAAGCGAGCGCTTGATGTCCTGCAAACCCTTTTGGCCGAGACCTTCGATGGCAAGCAGGTCGTCTTCGCGCTTGCGCACGAGACCACCGACGGTACGGATAGACGCATTATCCAGCGCCATCTCCACACGTTGCGGAAGCTTGAGCTCGGTGATGCGGGTCTTGAGCATTTCGGAATCCACCGGCATGCCTTTGTCCTCGCGGGTCGAGCGGGCCTCCGAAGCAACCGGCATTTCCTGCGCCTCTTCCTCCTTGAAGCCGACGACTGCCTTGAGCTGATGAATCATTGTCTCGATGGAACTCTCGAGCGCCTCGCGCGGAGCGATGGTGCCGTCGGTCTCGATGAGCATGCGGAGACGGTTGAAATCCGTGCGGTCTCCGACGCGCATGTTTTCCACTTCGTAGTTGGCGCGGCGAATCGGGCTGAAAATCGCGTCGAGTGCGATAGTACCGATGTCCACACGCTCTTTCTGGTGCTCTTCTTTCGGGATGTAGCCGAGCCCGCGCTCTGCGCGGATTTCGAGTTCGAAATTCACCTTGCCGGTGACGTCTGCGATGTGCTGTTCCGGATTGAGTATCTCAACTTGACCGGGCAACTTGAGGTCGGCGGCGGTAACATTTTGGGGACCCTTCACCGAGAGTGTGATGGTCTGCGGTTCATCCGAGAGCAACTTGAAGCGGATTTTGCGGAGATTGAGCAAGATAGTCACGACGTCTTCCTTGACGCCTTCGATGGTCGAAAACTCATGGGCGACGCCCGGGATTTTGACATGGGTAACAGCCGCTCCCGGAAGCGAGGAGAGGATGATGCGGCGGAGCGAGTTGCCGAGGGTAAAACCGTAGCCGGGGTAGAGCCCGTCTATCTCGTAGGTACCACTGCGCTCCGACTCGGAGACGACGCGCGGCTTACTGGGCAATGCAATGTGATAATCAGACATATAGGATGATGGACCTGTTAGGAAATCCTACTAATTGCTAATAAATAATGACACCAAGGTTGGAAATTAAACGCCCGCCACTATACCACTATCTGCTGTAGAACTCAAACAGTGTCGGGTAATTGAGGCCAACTTCGGTCGCGTTGTACTGTGGTTCTCCGACGATTTCGATTTTCATGGCACTCATATCCACGGCGAGCCACTGCGGTGTCGGGCGCTTGTCTTCTTTCTCGGCAAGACCGGCGTAGAGCGGGCTTGAGCGGTTGCCCTCGCGGACGGCCACCACATCACCTTTACTCACGCGGTATGAAGGTGTCGTGATGCGCTTGCCATTGACCGTGAAGTGGCCGTGCGAAATGGCTTGCCGTCCGGCGCGGCGCGTCGGAGCGAATCCCGCGCGGTACACGACCGAATCGGCCCGCATTTCGAGTGCGCGGTGAAGCGAAGCCGACGGGTCAACCTCGACATACGCCTTCTCTGCATAATTCGAGAGCTGACGCTCCGAGAGGCCGTAGGTAAAGCGCACACGCTGTTTCTCGAGAAGCTGCAGACCGTAGTCGGAGCCGCCGCGACCTCCGCGGCCGCGCTTTTCTTTCTTGCGTGCCGCCGAAAGCGCGAATTTCTGCGTCTGCAGTTGTTCGAAAATACCGGGACCGAGGCGTTTTCCTATTTTATATTTTGATTTGATGGGTAACATAAAATTGTTGTAAATGTTCTAATCGTTCTAGGCGTTGTAAACGCAAGATGAATTCGTATTTTGACGGTTTGAACGATTTGAACGCATATAACGGTTATAACTTTTTAAACTCGGCGGGGCTTCGGCGCACGCGGGCCGTTGTGCGCGACCGGCGTGTCGTCGGCTATTTTTGATATATCAATGCCTTTCCCGGCAAAGCCTCGCAGCGCGCTCTCGCGACCGGCGCCCACGCCGCGGATGACCACGTCGACTTCCTTGACTCCGATGATAGCGGCCTTGTCACCGACGAGCTCACCCACCTTGGCTGCTGCAAACGGCGTTCCCTTCTTGGCACCTGAAAAGCCCAGGCTGCCTGAGGAAGACCACGCCATTGCGTTGCCCGTCTTGTCGGTAAGCAGGACCTTGGTGTTGTTGTACGTCGCATGAATATGGAGCGTGCCCTGCGTGATGTTCTTCTTGGCTGTGCGCGCCAAAGAGCGGGACTTGAGCCCCTGATCGACGGTACCTCCCGATTTTCTGATGATTCGTTTCTTTCCCATAGATAATTATTTGATCATGTCTTCTCGAGCTTACGGCGACCGCTTGTCATCGTCTTGCGGACGTTGCCGCGGACAGTGCGTGAATTGGTCTTCGAACGCTGACCGCGGGCCGGAAGGCGCTTGGCGTGACGCGAGCCGCGGTAGGATTTGATATCGCGCAGACGGCGGATGTTTCCGCTTATCTGGCGGCGCAGTTCTCCTTCGACGGTGAATTTCTCGAGCGCTTCGCGCAATGCTGTCTCCTCTTTCGCGGTGAGCTCCTTCGGGTGTTTGCCTGCGTCTATATTGAGTGCTTCGAGCGCCGAAAGCGCGCGCGGCCGGCCTACACCATAAATGGCGGTCAGCCCGATCTCGAGCCGCTTCTCCTCCGGTATGGTTACTCCTGCGATACGCATAAAATATGTTGTAAATGTTGTATGTGTTGAAATCGTTCTAAATGTTTTGGCCCGTTTGCATATTCAACATCTACAACAATTTCAACATGTATAACACTTTATCTATCCCTGCCTTTGCTTGTGACGGGGATTCGTGCAGATAACCCACAGTCGCCCGCGTCGTTTGACGTGGCGACAATGCATGCAAATTTTCTTAACGGAAGCTTTCACCTTCATCCCGATTAGAAGTAGGACGCGGACTAACAAATCTCGTTCCCTACTCATTAGTTTTTATAACAGACACCTTACCACAAGCCCCGAGTGCGCGCGTCCGCGACTTCTAACGGGATTCATGGGTTTGAAGTTAGACGCGTCGGGTAATGCGGGCGCGGCCCCCATACGGATCGAGATGTAATTGCACACGATCGCCGACGAGCACTTTAATTCGGTGCAGACGCATTTTACCTGCGAGGTATGCGAGAACGATGTCCCCACTAGCGAGCTTTACGCGAAAGAGAGTATTAGGAAGCGCCTCGTCGACGACTCCTTCCACAACCTCTGCATCAGCCATATCTGCGCGACGAAATATAGCAGTGCGTGCCTATATAGTCAACCCCGTTAGAGAATTCGCGTGAGGTGTTCAAAAAAATAGCTGGAGTCATCATTGCAAAATTCGGAGGCTTTCTCTAACGGGGTCAAGGATTATTGCGCCTTGGGAGCCAACACGTCAATCTTGATGGCGATAGGATCGGTCGGGAATGTGCTTTTCCAGAATGGCTCTATGCGCGCATGTGCCTCTTGTACTCCGGGAAACTCGGTCACAATCGCCTGGAACGCGCTCTGGTCCTTGCCTGCGAGGGCTTGCTGTAGAGCCGCGGAATCGATATTCCACACGAGTTGTGCCGAGCCTGCAAGCGTGAACTGCAGCGGGTCGGCACCGGGAGTCGACGAAGCGTTGGTCATGCGTGCGGCAAAGCCGTCTCCCGCAGTAAACGTGATAGAAGCGCCGTTGGCATCGGCATACACCGTCTGTGCAAGCGCGTCAGCCGGAAAAACAGGCGTGACAACATGTGCGCTTTCGTGAACCCGTACGCCGCCGCCGGCCTCGGGTGTCGAGGGCTCACTCTTGTATGTGATTTGTATCAGGTCTGGGAACACTACCGTGCCGGCGGCGGCGGCAACCGAGCTGCGGGCTTTGCTTTCGAGTCTGGTGCGCAGAGCACTGACCGCGGTCTCCATCGCAGCAGGTGCTACCCCCGGCTTATCACCGACAAATCCGCCCGTCATTGCTGTCGTCGATTTCGCATAGATATTCGGATAGATTGCGGCCGATGACTTCAGACCGGGCACGGTGAATTTGCCCGCGGCCACGTTGTACTTCTCACCCGGCTGGTCGGCGATAACAGTGACGCTCACCTGCCCCGGCGTCGAGCCCTTCTTGCCGGGGATGACGATATCCGCAGGCGCGCGGAATATCAGCCCGCTTTCCGATTGAAACCGCGTGTTTTTGATGAGCTTGAACGAAGTTGTCTGGTAGTCGTTGTATACCGTTACCGTGCCGCTCGCCTTGTCTTCGGAGTGGACCGTGCCCTGACTCTCCACGACCTCCGAATCAGCGAGGTCTACCGTCTGCACCGTGTACGAGAGCGTACCACTCGCGGCCGTCGCCGCCGTATACGCGGTGTAGCGGGAGGACTCGTCAAAGGTCACCGCCTGAGAGCGGGGCGTGACCGTGACGGTGGTCGAGCGGAGAGCGACAAGCATGAGCACGCCGAGCACAACGACGCACGCCCCCGCCAACGCCCAAATCCACCAACCCGCCAATGCGCTTTTGCGGGGCGGCGTACCCGCCGCTTCCGGGTACTCGCGCATGTCACTCATGACGGGGCGTGACCGCGGACGCTGAGGCATCGAAATATTGCGGATAGAGCGCTCACCTTCGGCGGGCGGAGACGGGATTGGGCGGACGGGGTTTGCATTTATTGATACTGGGCGTGCGGCGTCGGAATCGGGTACTTCCGGCGAAGGAGAGGCGGAAGGAGAGGCGGAAGGAGAGGCGGAAGGAGAGGCGGAAGGAGAACTCTTGCGCGGCTCGTTTCCATCCGGAGGTAAAATATCCTGAAAGTAATCTGTCGCCATGTTCAAAAAAGTATATCACGCAGATACCGCACGCTCATTACCGGATAGACTCGATGTTGACAAGTCCCGTTAGAGGCAGGTCGCGGTGATGTTCCATTGGACAAAAATATACCCTTAACGAGTGACCGCGGCCTCTAACGGGACAAGTGCCGATGCGACGGCAAGCGAATCGTCTGCAACCCCTCCCGATATCCAACGGTCCACGTGCATCGACGACGGAGTGCACACCGTGAACGGAAGTGTTGTCACGGTGAATTGAGAGAAATCGATGCGGGAGAAAAGCCGCCCCAGCCACGGCTCCAAATCCGGATGCGTCACCAAGAGAAGGTCGTTCGCCGCGCGTCGCGTCGCCGCCATCTGACCGATAGGGTCGGCAAATATCCGGACGAGCTCGGGCTCGGCGAGTACGAGTGCTTTTTGCACCGCTTCACAGGCTTCGGTCGAACACGCGTCGCGCTCAAGCATTCGCAGTGAAGTGAGCACGTCCTCGGGCGGTTTTCCGCCGGCAATGCGTGAAAGTATCGTACGCACGCCCTCCGGCACGACGCGTTGCTCGAATGCGGCGCCACGTACGGAAATGACATGCGTGGTGTCGACGCCCATATCGACGATGAGGTAGTGGCGGCTCGGCACAGCGCTCTCGCGCGCGAGCATCATGAGCGAGCGGATGCCGGAGCGCCACGCCGGTTTTGCGACCGGAAAGACCTGGCCGACACCTGCAGATATCGCGGAGCGCACCGCGGGGTCGCACTCGCTCACAAGCGACACGATATCTATCGCATGAGCATATTTGCCCGCCGGTTCCACCGTCGAATAGCCGTTGAGCTGTACCCGCAAGACGCTCGCCTCCAAAAGACGGGCACGGTCGAGCTTGGGTGCATTTGCGAGCGCCTGCTGGGCCAATTTCCCTACCATGGCATCGCGGATAACTTCGTCACTGCCGTACTTTTCACCCATGCGTATCGTCTGCGTCGTCGCCCAAGGTGCGTGCACGACAATATAGACGGAGTCTATCGGCGTGCGATGGCCGTTTTTGGTATAGGCATCGAGTGCCTCCTTCCCCGCTTCCTGTATCTGTCCGCCGATCTGCGCGGTGGCCTGCTTAAACGTCCGCTCCTCAAGCGTGAGCTTCGAGTGGCCCGTCGCAATGATATTCGCGGGCGAATGCCCTGACACAGAGAGCACCGCTACCGACGCACTGCCGGGCGATACATCGACGACGGCAACCGCACGTTCGCGGCCGCCTGTGAGGTGCATGTTCACCATTCCACTTAGTATATCGTGTCGAACGACACCATCGACGGGTTTTCGACGCACGTGTGCAAAAGAATTATACGAGAATCGCTTTGATGCGGCGGATGCCCGCGGCGACCGCTTCTTCTTTCAAAATTTTAAATGTTCCGCCCAATTCATTCGTATTGGAAACGTGAGGTCCGCCACAAAATTCTATCGAGAACGCTTTGTCGAATTGCGGGCTTGATTCACTCGCACCTCTCGGCCCGACGGAATACACCGAGACCATATCGGGATACTTGGCGCCGAATTCATGTTCCGCGCCGAGTGTCTCCGCCTCATCTCTCGGAAGCGTGGAGCGTGTGACAGGCAATGCCTCGCCAATTTTCTCATTGACGATTTTCTCTACCTCGGTGATTTGTTCTTTCGTCATTTTCGCGCCGTACGAGAAGTCGATGCGGAGACGCTCCGAAGTGATATTGCTGCCGCGTTGCTTCACCTGCGGACCGAGGACTATTTGCAGTGCCTTAAGGAGCAGGTGATGAGCGGTATGCAGACGCGTGGTCTTTTCGGAGTGGTCTGCGAGGCCGCCCTTGAATTTTTGTTCGCTCCCCGCGCGGGAAAGCTCCTGATGTTTTTTCATTTCGAGCTTGAATCCGTCTTCGTCGACGTCGATGTTTCTCTCTTTTGCGATTTCCAATGTCATTTCAAACGGAAAGCCGTAGGTTGTGAAGAGCGCATACGCCTGCTCGCCGCTGATGTGCCCGCCGGCGGCGATTTTCTCAAACTCTTTCATACCTTTGACGAGCGCATGGCCGAATTGCACCTCCTCTTTCCACACCTCATCCGCCACCATGTCGTACACCTCGTCTGCGGCGAGCTCTGGATATGCTTCATCGTATTTCTCCAAAATAATCGTCGCAGAACGCACGAGCATGCTGTCTTCGGCCTTTTCCGCGCTGATGCCGATCTTTTGCGCATGGAGCGAGGCGCGGCGCAAAAGTCGGCGCAAGACGTAGCCACGGTCGGTGTTGCTTGGGCGCACGCCGTCACCGAGCATGAAGACCGCCGCACGCATATGGTCGGCCACGATGCGGAAACTGCGCTTGTACCGACTGTCGTCGTATTGCTTGCCGGAGAAGTGTTCGAGCATAGCGATAACGTCCCAGAACACATCTGTGCGAAATACATCGGGATTGCCGGCCGCCGCCGCTGCAATGCGCTCCAGCCCGCCGCCGAAGTCCACATTTTGCTTCGGCAAAAGCGCAAATCCCGCCGCTTGCCCTGAGCCTGTCGAAGGGGTCTTTATATATTGCATGAAAACGGAGTTACCTATCTCCATGAATCGACCGCAATCGCAATTCGGATGGCACTGTGCGCCGAATGCCGGGTCATGCTGTACCGCCCGTGGTGAGTCTGTCGAACCAAAATCATAAAATACTTCCGAGTCCGGTCCGCCCGGCTCGCCTGCAGGCATGTTCTCCGGCACGCCTGCGCGACTCCACCAATTCTTCTTGGCGTCGTAGTAGAAAATGCGGCCGCCCTGCATGCCGAGGCGGTAGCCGTCGGCCTCGCTTCCTATCTCCACCACTTTGGCCTCTATCCCCTTCTTTGCAAAAAGCTCTTGCCAGATGCCCGCGGATTCCGTGTCGCGCGGTACATTATTTCTTTCGTCGCCGGTAAATACCGTCACGTACAATCGCGAAGCATCGATGCCTATTTCATCCGTGAGAAATTCAAAGAACCACGGTAGCTGCTCTTTCTTGAAGTAATCGCCGAGCGACCAGTTGCCGAGCATTTCGAAGAATGTCGTATGCCTGTTGTCGCCAACCTCTTCGATGTCTTCGGCACGGAAACTCTTCTGACTGTTCGTGAGCCGGTTGCCCTGAGGATGCGGCACGCCGAGGAGATACGTGATGAGCGGCTGCATACCGGAGCCGGTAAAAAGCGTCGTCGGGTCATTCTGCGGCACGAGTGATGCACTCGGAATAACGGTGTGCCCGCGCGCTTTGAAAAACCCCAAATACTTCGTCCGTATTTCGTTGACCGTCAGCATACCCACTATATACCACGGCCATCGGCTGCCATGCGAATCAGGAGCGGAGAATCGACTTGATTGTAAAACTTGAGTGTCGTGACATGCTCCAGCGGTACCCATTGAGCCTCGCGCATGTACGCCCTCTCTCCCTCGTTCAGCCCTTGTGTCTTGAGTTCGCCTTCCATGCCCTTGCAGGTGAAATACATGAGGACGCTGTGGAAGTGTCTGTCGCCGTTGGGGTGCGTGAAAAAATGGTCTGTCACATGCAGTAGTTTCCCACGTTGTACCGTGAGCCCAGTTTCCTGCTTCACCTCTCGCTCAAACGCTTCGTCCATTGTTTCGCCCATGTGGATGCCGCCGCCGGGGAAATCCCACCCGTCCCACTGACTGGATAGCAGTACCTCGTCGTCTTTGATTATCACGGCGAATACCGACGGGCGGAACGTGAGCTGCTCCACGGGCACCTCCGTCTTTTCACCGTTGATGCCGGTACAGATGACTGTCTTTTTCTCCGCCATATTCATAAAAGTGTACCATCTCTTTGCTATGGGCTATACTATGCGCCTCAATGAATCCCGTTAGAGGCCGCGGAAGACGGACCTGTTCTATGCGACTTCGTTCGGGAAAATCATTGCAGGAGATTAGCAGCAATAAAACGAGCACGGGAAGCATCGCTTCCTGCCTCTAACGGGATGAAATACAACATCCACACCCTAAAGAACGGCCTGCGCGTGATTCTCGCGCCGATGCTCGACACCCAGACTGCCACCGTCATCGTGATGACAGGCACAGGCTCGCGCTACGAGACGGAGAAAGAGAATGGGCTTGCCCACTTCCTTGAGCACATGTTTTTCAAGGGCACCAAGAAGCGGCCGAGCGCCAAGAAAATCAGCGAAGAGCTCGACGGGCTCGGCAGTCACTACAACGCATTTACCGCCAAAGACCGCACCGCCTACTACGCCAAGGTCAGTAGTCGCTATATCGACACGGCACTCGATGTCATCAGCGACATCTTTCTCAATTCAACTCTGCCCGAGGCGGAAATCACAAAAGAGCGCGGAGCCATCATTCAGGAAATAGATATGTACGAGGACATGCCGATGCGCACCGTGGATAACGTCTTCGACGCGCTGATATTCGGCACCGACCACCCGCTCGGTCGGACGATTCTCGGCCCCAAAGAAAACATCCGCGCCTTCAAGCGCAAAGATTTTGACAGCTACCTCAAGCGCCACTACACGCCGGCCAATGTCGTGGTCTGCATCGCGGGAAGTTTTAAGGAAAAGAACGTGCTCGCAAAGATAAAGAAAGAATTCGGCAAGCTGAAGCACGGTGAACACATCACGCCTGTCCCCTTCGCCGCAAAACAGAGCGCACCGCGAGTCGCAATTAAGGAAAAGAAGACCGACCAAACCCAGCTGATGCTCGGCGTGCCGAGCTATCCCTACAAACACAAAGACGAATTCGCGCTCGCTGTCCTCGCCACCATACTCGGAGGCGGGATGAGCAGCCGCCTCTTCCTCGAAGTGCGCGAGAAGCGCGGATTGGCCTACTCGGTGCATGCGTGGGTAGACAAATATCCCGACACCGGCTACTTCGTTGTGCAAGCGGGCGTGGAGCATGCCAAGCTCGAAAAGACCGTCCAGACGATTCTTGCGGAGTTCAAAAAGATAAAGAACACCAAGGTCTCGGCCGCGGAGCTCAAGAAAGCGAAAGCGTACATCAAGGGCACGAAAACACTTTCACTCGAAACGAGCGACGAAGTCGCGGGCAACGCCGCCTCGACCCTGCTCAACCTCGGCAAGGTCCGCACACTCGAAGACGTCTTGCGGGGCATAGACAAAATCACCGCCGCCGATGTCCAGCGCGTCGCCCGCGATATCCTTGTCACGAGAGGCCTCAACCTCGCCATCATCGGCCCGCATTTACACAAGGAAAAACTTCTCTCACTTTTGCGTATTTAAGGAGGTTACTTGCTGATTTCTGGGCAGTTTAACTCACCCCTGCCGTATCTCTACAAATACCCTAACGATGAGCCAGAAAAAACCAACTACCATGGATATCTCAATCCAATAACCGATATCCCAGGCTAGAAAAAGGGGGAACATGCTCATCCTCTCTGCCAGGTAAAGTAATGCGTGATCGATAGCGAAAGCAACAACGAGATATACTGCAAGGTGTTTTACAGTCACTCTTTTTACAAGAGCCCACGCATCCATAGTGATATTATATACCCAGTTGGAATGTACCGTGGTGGGTAGAGCTGGCTCCCTTTAAGGCCGGCCTGATGGGCCTAACAAGCTAATGGAAGTCTTCGGGGGAAGACGGCCGCTCCACTTACCACTGTGAATTTCAATTTCGAAAATTTTAAAGTCCTTCCAATCAAAGCGATATGTTTTGGGCTTACAACCAAGCAATCGGTTTTTTGCTGTGAGCCGCTACTCTAGCGCCCTTTCTTATTGATTTTGATTACCCTATCATAAACTCGATGATATGTGTGCTTCACTCCTTCCACGATAATCTCTTTCAAAGGTTCGTAATCTTCCATCTTATCAATCTGGCACAATGCATGAAGGTAGCGAGATTTGTCTTCGCTGATTTTCTGAAAATCACTTGGCTGCAGACCAAAGCGTCTCAAGATGACATTGTTCATAATTCGCGCCATTCGACCATTGCCCTGACAAAATGGATGAATGGCGGTTATTTGATGATGTACCCAAGCAGCACACTCAACTATTTCTGCGTTCCGTAATGCACGTGACTTTTCGCTTTTCGATCTCGGCTTTCTGGGGATTGTAGCCAGGCGGGTGTCCATGTTTCTCCAAAATTCATGCATCTTTTGCTCGACAACTAAACCGAGTGGCGGTTCGATACATTCAAGCTTCTTTACGTCTTCACCGATACGCCGAAAACGACCGGCCATTTCTGGCCTAACATTCTTAAAGAATTCGCCATGTATCCGCTTAATCGTTTCAACAGTAATCCGCTCATCGCTCTCCGCGATGTCTTTGGAAATTATTTGTGCCCTCCAAAGCCCTTCTGCTTCTTTTTGCTTTAGTTCCGCATCATTTCTAGGCGGCTTGAAAGTTTCTTTTGCCATGAATAGCTTCGTCAATATCTTCTTTGGTTAGAGTGGTCCCCTCAAGTTTGTTTGAATAGTAAAGCTGATCAATCGCAAACAACTGATCAAATTTTGCCTTTTCCAAATCGGAAAGTTTCGGTAGCTTCTCTAGTTGGACCTGCAAAACTCCCACCTCATTAATGAGTTTATCGTATGTCGCGATTTTCTTGGTTTTCATGTCTCCTAAGACGCACGCGAGTACCCTAATCTTACTACCCCCGCAGCAAGTCAATAGTGCACTATAACAGCAAGTTGGGGAAAAGTTAAGGGCGCGAGTTCTAATTCTAAATGCAACACCTAATATGTGTTGCATATGCGGGACA
>ERZ1292625.493-Hain-H41-01um-R1-493-length-59777-cov-10_pt1 | contig 59777 bp, 70 predicted proteins | sample MGYA00564400_ERZ1292625 | MGnify/ENA primary metagenome ERZ1292625 (study PRJEB36523, sample SAMEA6512639) | groundwater metagenome | collected 2019-01-08 | study: AquaDiva: Metagenomics assemblies of 32 groundwater samples | reverse complement strand
AATTATCAAAAACTGTCTGAAATTCTTGGTGCCCTTTTATTACTGGCTACTTCGGGGTAGGACCTACGCCCAATCAATTGGTTTTTTGGAGTGAGCTGATAGATATTCGTTCGTTTTGCTGAACGGTTTGGAGCCGAAGAAGCCGTTGTATGCCGAAAATGGTGATGGATGCGGCGATTCGATGACGAGGTGCTTGGCACGGTCTATGTGCGCGCCTTTCTGCTTGGCGTAATTGCCCCAGAGTATGAAAACAAGATTCTCGCGCTCTTCCGAGAGCTTGCGTATCACCGCATCGGTGAATTGTTCCCATCCCTTCCCCTGATGCGAGCCGGCTTGGCGCGCACTTACCGTGAGCGTCGCATTGAGTAGCAGAACACCCTGCTTGGCCCAGCGCTCCAAGTCCCCTGTTTTATTTATCAAAGATTTCCCAAGGTCACTTTCTATTTCTTTAAAAATATTTTGAAGAGACGGCGGCAGGCGCTGCCCGTCGGAGACCGCGAAGCACAGGCCGTTGGCCTGATTGGGTCCGTGGTACGGGTCTTGGCCGAGGATAACGACCTCGACGTTGTCAAAAGGGCACAGCTCGAACGCTCGAAAAATATTCTTGGGCGGCGGATACACGATACCGTGCTGATATTCGCTTTTGACGAACTCGCGCAGTGTCTTGAAATAGCCTTTGCCGAATTCGTCCTTCAGCACCGACTTCCACGACGCTTCAATATTTACCTCTTTCTCCATGCCGCCAGTATACAGAAAAGTGCGAGCAGCGCCGCGTTCCCTAGTATGAGTCAACCCACCGTGAACGCGAGCGTGACGGCGGATACGACAGCGACTACGAGGCCGAACTTTTGATGCCGTATGAGTCTTTCGCCGCCAAACGTGAGCCCGAGCAATGCTGCGAGGACGATGTAACTCTCGGTAAGGCCCGTCGCAATTCCAATCGGGAGGTAGAGCGCGCTTGCAGAGTATGCCACCCACGCGATGTTGTCGCTCACGCTCACGGCAAGTATCAATCCCTTGTTCTTCTTGAAGTTGTGCCAAAGTTTCCACGTCTGTCGCGTATACACGAGGAAAGCCAGCGTCGCCACCGCCATAAACGTACTCGTGAACCAATTAATCATCAGAGGCGTCGTCTCGCGCGAGCCAAAACCGTACAGGAAGTTGGCAAGGCCCATTCCCAATGTAGCTATGATGGCGACAAGCACGCCCCGTTCCAGCGTCCTCGCGTGAATACCCGTCAAATGTTTATTTGAAACCAGATAGATACCCACGAGCAAAGATATAATCAGCCCAATCTGAAGCGGTGATATTTTCTCTCCGAGGATAAATGTGGCAAGCGCCACGGTCACAGGCACCTCCAGAGCGAGTATCGGCTCGATGACGGCAATCTTCCCCACTCGGAGCGCGTCGAAGTCCAGAAGTGCCGCCACGAATATGACGAAGCTTGTGCCGCCAAGTACCCACAAATCGGAGGTACTGAGGGTGCTCAGAGAGTCGTACACGAACGGAAACAGAACGACCGTGCCGAAGAATGTGATGACAAAAAGCGCCTCCCAGTCGCCTATCTTTCGTGCACTTTTTTGTATGAGAAAGTCACCGAGTCCCCACGCCGCGACCGCAATCAGTACGAAGAGAATGCCCATGAGTAACTACGCAAGCGCGCCCTCGCGCTTCAAAATTTCCTGCTTGCGCAATGTGCCGCCGCGGTTGTAATCGCCGAATCCCCCATCAGTGCGCACCACGCGGTGGCACGGGATAGTGTCGTCGTAATTCGTGCGCATAATAGCGCCGACCGCACGCGCCGCGTGCGGGTTCCCCGCCTTCGTCGCAACCTCTTTGTACGTCATCGTCTTCCCCTGCGGAATCTTGCGGACAATGTCGCGCACTTTGTCGGCAAACGATTTCATTGGTGCATTATACCCCGTAGCACCTTGCGGATAATAGTTTTCCGGATGGAATTGGTGAACTCGCCGAGTACATTATAGCAAGCCGACCGGCCGCTTATAATGTTCTCGCTATATACCCAGAGATTTGGTTTCTTTGCCTTTCTTTGCAAGTGCCTGCAATTTTTTTCCCGCAAACTCGCGGTACCGGCAGTAATCGCAATCCTCGGACGGTGCGGGTATCTCCTCACTATCGAGACATTTCTTGATATCCATCAGCGTGCCCTCCACCCACGAAGCGTCGCCCTTGTGCGCAATCAGCGTCACTTCGAATTCGAGACGTCCATCGAATGATTTGTTGTCTTTGCTCGCGTTGGCATAGACGAAGTAGCCCGTATCCGAGACCTTGAAACCGTTCTGACGGAACAACCACTGATACACCTCCATCTGATGCTTATAACCGTCGTGCCATTCCTGATCCAGTGCTTCGATTTTCTCGTCTTTGCTCGTCGATTTGTAGTCCACTATCATAAGCTCGCCCTTGGGATTCACCCACACATCGTCTATTGCGCCCGAGACGGTGAAGCCCGTCGGCTCGTGCTTGCAATCGATGCCCTTGAAATTCTCGCGCCAAATATCCATCTTGGCGTGCTGAAAAGGCACCGCGTCCACGCCGTACTGCTCCATCAGCGGATGCGACGTCTTCCCCGCGCGGTGAATATCAAACTCTTTTTTGAGGAGCGCGTCGACGGCGGAGTTGAGATTGAACGGAAATCCCGGCGGCCGCGCGGTGCCAAGCTTGTTGTCGAGATAGAAACAGCGCGGGCAGTCCTGAAACAGGCCGATTTTTGACCTCGAGAGCCGCCATTTATTGCCGCCGTAATTCCAATCCGTCTTCCGGTCGGGTTTGTAGTACTGAGACATAGTTATAATCGTTGTACACGTTTTAATCGTTCTAGTCGAGGGATTCCGCGTTTACAACGCTTAGAACAATTACAACGGGAACTTTCAAACGCTATGGTGTTTTGCCTGGGGACTCGGCATGATTCGCGAGCGCTTGGTGGCCTTCGAACCAATGTTTGAACCGGTTCTCTACGTACCACATGCCCGTGAACATGATGAGGGAAAGGAGTGCCGCAAAGATGGAGACCGAGTACATGCCGAAGCCCACCGCCATACCGATGGCGGCCGTTATCCAAAGACCCGCCGCGGTTGTGATGCCATGCAGTGAATCGCCGCGGAAAATGATAAGCCCGCCGCCGAGGAAGCCGATACCCGTGATGATGCCGGCGGCAAGAAACGTCGGCTGTACATCCGCGACACCGAGAAATGCGATATTTACGTAATTGCCGATGACAACGAAAAGACACGAGCCGAGTGCGACGAGTCCGAACGTGCGCGTGCCGGCGGGTTGGCGGGCAAGTATCGCGCGCTCCGTGCCGATGACTCCGCCGAGAACTATCGCAAGCACAAGCTTGAAGAACATGATGCTCGTCGGGTCGATAAATTGCGCCGTAGTTTGCATGCGTCAATTATACGCTCAAATCGAACATAATTGTTTCGCTTCTTCAAGTACCTGTGGAATCTTGCCCGGTGCGACGCCGTACTCACGGAGTGTATGCGGGTCCTGTACACTCTTGCACAAGACGACTTTGTTCTCCAAAAGGCGACGTTTTTCTCCCTCGGAAAGCGTAGTCAGAGCCGTGAGCGGATGCACTTTCCCCTCCTCTATCATCTGCATCAGTCCGCGGGTGCGCGGATAGTCCCACCCGATAACCGTGAGATTGGAACATCGCGCATAACGGATGGCATTGCGCGTCAGAACCGTATTGGTAACAAGCCAGCCCTCATCCACCCGCGAAGAGGCAAGCGGCGCCTGGCGGAGGTCGTCGTAACGGGCCTTCACATAGAGCGCGTCTTTGATGTCGGTCTTGCCGCCCGGCTCGTTGTGGAATTTGGCCTCGATGCCGACCCGCTTGACGCCTGCCTGCCCGCCGCTGGGCGCAGGCAGGTCCTTCTCGGCGAGCACGTCTACCTCATGCGGAGCACAGCGGCCCATGAGCGTCACATCGGTGCGCACGCGCCAGCCGTGTGCACGCAACACTTCGGCAAGAAATTGTTCAAAAGGAAATCCTGAGGGGCCCAGCGCAAACACCGCCCGCTTCACCGAGTATCGGGCCGCGATGGGTGTCGCCTCGTCTTTCTTAAGCAATGAAAACGCACGCCGGTAGATATCCTCGGTCGTCATGAGCGGCCGGAGCTCCTTGATGACCTCCGAGAGAATACGCGCGCGTATAGTCGACGATGCGCCTGCGTGCGACAGCGAGCGCTCGAGCTTTACCGGATCAAAAGGCTCCTGTTCCCCGTCTGCTTTTGTTATGAAAATGTGAGACATGTTCAATTGCGTTGAATGACAGGAATCACCGCGAGCCGGAGCGGAGTATCGTCGAGCGAGCCGATAAATTCTATGCCCGCCGAGGGCGCGAACACGACCACACGAAACGACCGAGGCGTATCTTCCCGTATGCAGGCCACCGACGGCTCCTCCCAGCTCGTAAAAATCAGGTGGTATGTCGTTGTCGAAAGTTGTGTAGTGCGCTCCGATATCTGCGCACAAGTAGAAGGCGCCATGATGATACCCGAGAGATAGTGCACGCCGGGCTTGAGAGAGTCGCGGATGAGGACAATACGGCTCTCATCGATTGCTTGCGCGCGGATAGCGCTTCCCGCAACGAGAAATACCGTGTACGAAACCGCGCACGCAATGATAAAGAACCACACGAGGCGCACGAGCGCTTCTTTCATCCCGTTAGAGACAGGAAGCGGTTACGCTTCCCGCCCGGCTATGAGCTGATAATCCGACCACAGACACTCTCTGTATCATCAAAAAAACATGACTCCGTCTTCCGCAGTCTCTAACGGGATTCATTACGCACATTGTACCCCGACTGCGGGCTCACAAGAGACTCCCCGCACTCCGACTGCGGATATCAACTCCGGCCCGTCACCTCAATTTTCCTGACTTCTTGCGTCTTTGTCGAAGCGACCACGGGAGCGGCGTCTTTTGCGATGATGCCGCCGCCGAGACAGCGGCCGCCGTCATACACAACGGCTGATTGACCGGGGGCGACGACGTGAGGCTCGCTAAAGTCGATATAGGCACGCTTAGCTTCACTGCGCAGCTTGATGGCAAGCGGCGTCTCGCGGTAGCGCGTCTGCACGGCAAGTCCAGTGAGGAACGACGGGGCGGCACCCGATATCCAATGCATGTCCGGCACATGGATGCTCGCGCGCGCCGCATCGGAGCGGTTTGCCGACACTATCACGATGTTGTTTTTGGTATCAATACCGGTGACATAGTGCGGCGTCTTCGCCAACTGCTTTTTGGTGATGGTAAACCCGTGCCGCTGTCCGATAGTGTAGAGCGCGGCGCCTTCGTGTACGCCGACAATGTGGCCCTTCTTGTCGGTCACCCTCCCGTCGGCAACTGTGATAAAACGCTTCAGGAAATCGCGCATGCTGACGTCGCCGACAAAACACAGCCCCTGACTGTCGGGTTTCTGCGCGACGGGGAGTGAATGCGCTTTTGCATACGCGCGCACTTGTTTTTTTGTCATTGCGCCGACGGGGAACGCCGCCCGCGAAAGGTCACTCTGACTGAGTTGGTACAAAAAGTAGGACTGGTCTTTTGACGCATCCGCTCCGCGCCACAGCTCGGGGCCGTACTCACCTTTCTTGATTTGCGCATAATGCCCCGTCGCGACAACGTCGGCGCCCTCCGCGCGCGCCCATTTCGAAAAAGCGCCGAATTTGATACTGCGGTTGCACAATACGTCGGGATTCGGCGTCTCTCCGGCTTCATACGATGAAATCATTTTTGTGACGACTTCGTTTTTGTACTCTTCGGACAAATCAATTTCCTTGAACGGAATGCCAAGCGCCGCGGCGACGCGCATCGCATCGAGCCGGTCTCTCTGCCACGTGCACTCGATAAATTCCGGTTGCCAAATCTTTATGAATACGCCCACCACCTTGTGCCCCTGCTCTTTGAGAAGCGCGGCGCTCACCGCGCTATCTACACCCCCGGAGAGTCCGACAAAAACCGTATGTGCCATCGCACTACTATATCAAGTTTAGAAATACCGCGCTTTGTTGGCGAGCTGGCACGCGTAATTCTTGCAGAAATGCGTCACGCCGCGCCGGTCAGCGAGAAAATACAGGTAATCGTTCTTCGTCGGGACGGCCGCCGCGACAAGCGAATCGAGCGACGGGTTCCCTATCGGCGTCGGTGGAAGACCTTTGTTGATGTATGTGTTGTACGCCGAGGGCGTGACAAGGTCCTTCATCGTGATTTGGAACGTGCCCTTGCCGTGTGTGTAGGCGAATGTCACGTCGACCTGCAACGGCATTCCCTTCCTGATACGGTTCCACAACACGCCGGAAATCATCTTGCGGTCGGCTGTATTGTACGCCTCGCGCTCGAGGATGGATGCCATAACGACAATGTCGCTCACACTGCGCGTCGAGCTCGCAATCAGCGGCGCAATCGATGTGATTTTGGAGTCGAAATTCTGGCGGAGTGTTTGTATCACCGTTCCTTCGTCGGCGTTGGGAAGAAAGAAATACGTGTCGGGAAAGAGGTACCCCTCCTGCGGTTGCGCCTGCGCGAGAAAGTTCTCTTTGTTGAAGCGCTCCAAGTGAACGCTGAAAATCGCCGCCATCTCTTTCACCGTCGCCCCCTCGGGGACGCGAATCCTCGCCGGCTCGAGCCCGAACGCGCCGACCGACATCGCACGCGCGATAGAAAAGAGTTCGCGCGGCTCTTTGAACAGGTAATCGCCCGCCTGCGCGGTGCGCGTGGTGCCGAAAAGCGTCATCAACACTCTGAACGCAAACGGCGAACGTATGACACCGTCGTCGTACAGCGTCTGCGCGATTTGGCTCAGTGTTTCCCCCTGCGGCACAGAGACCAGCTTGTCTATCGGAAAATTATCGGGAGCCTGTATCAATGCGACCCACGCATACGTTGACAATGTCCCGAGTATAACGAGAACTATGATGGTGCGGCGATTGGCGTGCAGGCGCCACCGCTCCGAAAGGCGTAGCTGTACGCCGTCGAGTGCGGCAAAAAACTGCTCCAGTGCGGCCTTGAGTGAATCCATGGACTATTTCGGGAGGTTCGCAGGCGGCTCGGCCTTGGTCGCGGCCATACGCTGAATACCCGGCGTGGCGGTGGCACGACTCGGCGGATGCCACAGAGAAGCTATCGTTTCGTTGGTCAGCACGTTGGTCGGCAATATCCACGGTGAATTAAAGAACGAGCGCCGGCGGTACGCGTCGTGCACGCGATACGTCTGGTTTATCCAACGCAAGTCGTGGACGTCCTGCCACGGGTAGTCGAAGTCGCAATGCCATTTCTTCGGCCGCAGGTGCGTCCCATACTGCGGATTGCCGAACGGACGCCATATCCAACGAAATCCCGTGTAAATCGGACCGCGCAACTCACCCTCGGTCCAGTAAATACCGCGCATACCGACTTGGAACGGGTACTTGCCGAGGTGACGCTCCATCGATTTCATCATTTCCTGCTGCTTCCATGATGGGCGCGGTGACACGTGCTTGTCCTCCTCTTCGCCGTGCTCCGCAAGAACTTCCTTGAGGGTATCCGCCGGAATGATGGCGGCCTCGGCTCGCAGTTTGTTGACTTCGTTTTCCACCATATTTTTCCACAGGCCGTCTTCGTCGGGGAGGCCGAGCGGATTGAGTATGAATCGCTTACCGGATTTTCTCAGTACGATTTGTATCCAGAGTTGCTCGTTGGGCTTGATACTGCTCATAAATTCCAGAATATTGGAAAGAGGGTCGATTTTGAACTCCTCTTTCGGGTCTTTGTCCAATTCGAAATCAATGTATGTACGCGGCTGGTATGCATTGATTCTGAAATCCATCTGGCCTATGTCCATATATGTCATGAGGGGCCACTCGACGCCCCATGCCATGTGTTTTTCCGGATCGTACTGGAATTTCGTCGCATAGTCTTCGACTTCGACGATTTCAATCTCGGGGTACTGCGAATACATCATTATTTCCATGATGTCCTTGTAGGGTTTCCAACACCAAATGTAAAAATGAATGTCGCCTCCGAAGCTCACTATTTCCAAAGAAAAGAACGGACGCACCTGTCCCCTCCATGCACGGTGGAGGAAGGTCGTCTCGCCCGAAGAGAGATTGAGGCTCGTAAGCGCAAGCTCCATCGCGCGGGGTGAGCGGGCAACCTCGCGCGGTATCTTCATCTCGAGCAGTACCGGCTGGCGGCCGGAAATATAGAGCGATTGAATGTAGGTGACCCAGGCCTTCCAGGCACCGATGACGAGTCCGATAGGAACCCATATCGGTGCCGTCGCGACAAGCCAATTGAACGTGAAGAGCGGGAGATTGGGAATGAAATTACCGAGGATAAAGTAGAGGCCGGCAAAAATAATGCCTAAAAAAAGTGCGCGCGAAATACCCCACTCGCCCCAGTATTCAATGTCGAACAGTCCGCCTAGAAAGTGCCGGAATGGTCCGTGTCCGCCGTGCGCCATGACGATATTTTAACACGAACGCCCCATCATGGGGCGTTCGTGGAGAACTGGTGTTCTGTGGAGTTTATTTTGTCAGCGAATAGCGACCGTCGGAAAGGCGTGTAAACATACTATTCTGAAGATTGACCGAGATGGTCGCGTCTTTGACGTAGCGCTCGCGCTTCACGCGCTCGATGACGTCCTCGCGAGAGAGCGGTCCTTCACGCTCGATAATCCCTTTGATGACCTCGCGCACGACGCCCGGCTCATAGCCCCACTCCTTGAGCGCGTACAGGCCGCGTCCGACAAGCACGAAGCGATTGTCCTTGATGAGTTCGTTGTGGGTCGTCGCGGGATGCGTCTCGCGGCCGAAAAGTTTTTCGATACCTTTGGCGACCTCGGTGAAGTGCATCGGGCTGCCGTGGCGCTTGAGCGTGAGGTAGGCGAAATCGCGCGTGTTCTTGATGCGTACATGCGGAGACTCCTGCCGGCCCCATTCGCCGAGCGGATTTTTGCCGACGCGCTTCGAAATGAGGAGCCAGCGCGTCATGACGTCGTCGGGACGGTTCTTCACTCCCTGTTGTTTGAGGTGCTTTGCGAACAACTGCAAAAATTCATCTTCCGGTGTAAGACGGTTTGTTTCTAGTGATTCATAGAGCGCAGAAAGCGCCTGCTCCACCTGTTCAGCGAGTTGTTCGTCAATGTGCCAACGCGTCTTGAAATCGGCGTCTTCGCGGCGGAAATCGAAATGATGCCCGACGGTGAACAAAAAGACGATGTGGTTGTGGTCGCCCTCGTTCTTGGCGATTTCGCGGAGCACAGTCTCTTCGGCGAGTACACCGCCGAGAGCATTGAGCGCACGCTTGAGGTCTTCGAGAGTGGGCGCGTGCGTTTCGTACGCGTCGGAATCGCGCACGGTCGAAAGACCGTGATTTTCTATCTGGCGGATGCGCTCGCGGGTGATGCCGTACTCCTGCCCGATGGCGTCGAGGGTACGGGACTCACCTTTGCCGGAAAGACCGAAACGATCAATAAGCACGCGGCGAGAGCGCTCAGGAAGCTCCGAAAGGAGCTCTTTTGTGACGTTTTTGACCGAGAATGAAAGCATGGTATATGGGCGATTTCTATAGCCAATTTGACTATTTGGAATGCCGTGGCTTTGTTGTAACAAATACGGCGCCCCGCGTCAAGCTCTTGTACGAATCCACTGCTTTTCTCACATACACTTAATGTACGCGGTCGCGCAGAATTAGTGTATGCGTATTTCTTGCGGTTTTTAAGCCACCTTTCGACTTCGGAGTTTAGCTCCCAAGTTGCATATTCCCTATTGGTGACGATAGCTTACAAATGGGAATATGGTGGCAAGGACTACCCTTGCTCTTTACTTTTTTGCTCTTTAGAATTATATCTCGGCGATTACTGAAAGTGCCAGATGGTCGGAGCCGGCCGCATCGTGAACCTTGAATGAGTGTGTTTTTATATCCTTGCTGGTGAAAATGTAGTCCAAGCGGGTAGTAGGAATTGCCTGCGGGTCGCAAATACGACAGTCAAATAGATTTGCATTTAACGTGGGTACTGATGCGCTATGCGTATCCACCAAGACTTTTCTCATCTTCTGTATAACTGCACTACTGGGAGTTGCGTTAAAGTCTCCCATAACCATAAGATGGTCTGGAGCAAGTGCTTCGACAAGATTTTTTGCTTGAAGTTCTTGAGTATCTGACGATTGTTGGTGCGTGTGTAGGAGGTGGGTACTGAACACATGCAGTATTGTTTCTCCAACTTTTATATCTGCCCGCAACGCATTGCGACTGTCGGTGTCCGACAAGGTATATATCTCTGAGCTTACGATTGGGTACTTGCTGAAAATCGCGTTACTCATGGTTCTTCCGTCTTTTTTTATCGTCAGAACCGGAGCAATTACATGCTGGTAACCCAGCCCTTTGAGGAAGCCGATTGTATCCCTTGTAGGGTCGTCTGGCACTACTTCCTGCAGTCCAAGGATATCTGCGTCGAAAGATGCAAGAAATCGTGAAATCTCATCAAAATGCCCGTCATACCAAATATTCCAAGAAAGAATCTTTAGTTGCATGAAGAAATTATACCTTGGCTAACTGGGCGTTTGATACGACGTTAGAGCCCCTACTTATGTCAATGAACCCCAAGACCGCCCAATCCACCCCCTGTCCACAGGCAACTCCCATATCTTGCAACTTCGCCGTGAATTCGAAAAATCTCACCGTGCTAGAATCGCCAGATGATTGCCCAAGCGACTCGCGTGCCGCCGCAAGATATTGAAATGGAAAAGGCGCTTCTCGGCGCACTGCTTCTTTCCCCCGGAGCAATGTACGAAATCGTCGACGTCGTCGGCGTTGACTCTTTTTATGCCGGCAAACACCGCACCATATTCGACGCCATGCTCAGCCTGCATACCAAGGGCGAGCCCATCGATGTCGTCACCGTCTCCGGCAAACTCAAAGAGCGCAAAGAGCTGACCGCAATCGGAGGCGTCGCATATCTATCCGAAGTCGCCGGTGCCGCCGCCTCCCCCGGCTCGGCGCGCCACTACGCACAGAGCGTCCAGACAAAATTCGTACTCCGCAGTCTCATCGAGGCGGCGGCGAAAATCGGCGAGCTCGGGTTTCAGGAAGACCGCGACATCGAGCAGGTGCTCGACGACGCGCAGTCCGCAGTTTTCCAAGTCACCAATTCCCCGATGCTTCAGAGCTTCAGCGCCATCAAAGAGGAGCTTGCAGGCGCGTGGGAACGGCTCGAATTATTGCAAAAACACAAAGGCGCTTTGCGCGGAGTACCGACCGGCTTTCCCCAGCTCGACAACATGCTCTCCGGTCTCCAAAAATCCGACCTCATCATTCTCGCGGCGCGTCCCTCGATGGGCAAGACCGCGCTCGCGCTCGACATCGCCCGTCAAACTGCAGTCAAACACAAAACTGCCGTCGGTATTTTCTCGCTCGAAATGGCTTCAGAACAACTTGTAGACCGTATGCTTGCGGCGCAGGCGGGTGTGGATTCGTGGCGCTTGCGTACCGGCAAAATTTCCAAAGACGACGAGTACGACCGCTTGCAGGAAGGCATCGCGCAACTCAGCGAGGCGCCCATTTATATCGACGACAAGCCGGGAACTACTGTACTCGCCATGCGCTCCGTCGCGCGGCGTCTCAAGATGGAAAAAGACCTCGGACTCCTCATTGTGGACTACCTCCAGCTCATCACGCCGGGCACGAGCCGCGGCAACGACAACCTCGTGCAACAAATTACCGAGATATCGCGCTCGCTCAAATCGATGGCCCGCGAACTCAAAGTACCGGTCTTGGCTCTCTCTCAGCTTTCCCGCGCCATTGAGACCCGCCGCGGCCGGCCCCGCCTGTCCGACCTGCGCGATTCGGGCTCCATCGAGCAGGATGCCGACGTGGTGATGTTTATCCACCGCGAAGACAAAATGAACGCCGACACCGGCGCCGAGAAAACCAACGTCGCCGAGATTCTTATCGAAAAGCACCGCAACGGCCCTATCGGCAAAGTCGACCTTCTGTTCGACGAATCGAAAACCACTTTCCGCTCCGTGGAGAAGAGCGACTTCGGCGATGTGATGACGGAGGCGCACGTGGAGGGCGACGGCGCTCCGTTTTGAGTATCATGTCTCTTCTGCTACCCTACAGATACAACATCAGCCGCAGGAGGATGTGATGTTCAGGACGTTGAAATTCGCTGACGGACGCAGGGACTGGAGCGGAATACTTGTCGGCAGGGTTTTCCCTGTTGTCCTTTTCGCCACAGTCGCCATGATGGCTTTCATCGACCATACCGACCCTGACTTTGCGGTAAGGCAATGCATTCCGAGCGGACCTGCCGTGTGGAGCTTGCATTTGCCCTGTACAGGACAGACGTTTGACCGCGCACTTGGAATGTATCTTGCGGAGCATCCATCGCTCGAGGTGGCCGGTGTTGCACCATTTCATTCGTCGGTGTTCCTTGGCACCGGTGGAAGAACCGAAGGCTACGTCGTTACATTCCGCGACAAGCAAAAGTAGCGAAACGGCCGGCACCGCGTTCTGCGCAGTGCCGGCCGCTCACTTTTCTGTAATCCAAGAGGCGTCACCTCTAATCCAAGAGGCGTCACCTCTTGGATTTAAACTCCCGCTCAAGGTCAAGGTAGTAGTCCCGCATTTCGATAAGCACGGCAGAAAGCTCCGGCAAACGATCCGCCAAAATCGTTCTCGCGGATTCATCCAAAATACTTCGTTCAGGACGCAAAGAATCACTTGCGTAATCCGGAAAACTTGAGAATGGGTATTGAGTGAGCTTTTGTTGCAGCGCGGCAATGTTTGAAACTCTACCGTGCTTCCATCCTTTCTCGAATATTTCTGCCGCATTTAAATGGATGTACTGCGCGACACGATAAAGATACCTATCCGTTGATACGTGCTTGGAGCGGAACGGCTTCACAAACACATTGCCGACGCGATTATGCCTTTTGTTGAAGTACATGCTATATCCAGTACCGACTTTCTGCATGAATTTTGTTATTCCACCTTCTTCTATTTCTTGAATGAGAAGGTGGTAGTGATTTTTCATCAGACTGTATGCTCCAATGGAAACAATCTGATGATTACGGGGCATTCGAAGGATGTCACTATGTTTTAAGTGGTAGAAATTCTCGCGCTGAATGGGTTTGTTATCGTTTGCCAGGTAGAGCAATTCAACGAATCGCTGGGCGTCCGCGTCGTCCTCAAACACGACGCGCTTATCGATGCCGCGAGAATAGCAGTGATACCACTCCTCACAGGCGAACGGCACCCGTCGATACCCCATCCCGCCATATTACCATAAATCCAAGAGGTGACGCCTCTTGGATTTAGATACATGCGGTATACTTTCTTTTATGGATACCATTGAGCGACTGGCGAGACTTTTTGAGCGCTTCCCCGGCATCGGGCCGAGGCAGGCACAGCGGTTTGTGCAATTTCTTTTGCGAAACACACCGTCGGCACGACGCGAATTTGTGGATGCGATACAGAGTCTGGGTAGCGCAGTGCACCAGTGCCCCGAGTGCATGCTTTGGCATGCCGGAGCCTCGGCGAAGGCTGCCGCTAAATACATTTGTTCGATTTGTGCCAATCCCGAGCGCGACAGGACACAACTTGCCGTCGTTGCGAACGACGCCGACTTGCTCGCACTCGAACGCAGTGGCACATTCCGCGGGCAATATTTTGTACTCGGCGGCACCATTTCCCTCGCGTCGGAAAAGACAAGCGGCCTCCGCGTCAAGCAGTTACTCGCACACATTATCGACTTACGAAGTCGATATAAGGAATTCAATGAGATTATTTTTGCCTTCCCAGCCAATCCCGAGGGCGACGCGACAGCCGTGCGTATCCGGGAAGACATCGTTGCACATAGTCCGGATATCAAAGTGACAGCGCTTGGCCGCGGCCTCTCGACCGGAAGTGAGCTCGAATACGCCGACCCCGAGACCATCAAAAGCGCACTAGACTCTCGTCGATAAAGTTGACATCGGTTCCAACTTGTCGTACCTTGTAAAGAGCAAATTTTCTTGGGAGGTAGCATTGACACTGATCGCAAGGCCGGTCGTTATCGCGATCATGGTCTGCTCGGTCATCTTGCTGATGCCGACTGACCTTGGTCCTGAACCGTATTTCACATTTCGTCTCCGTAACGGAGAACACATGGGGGGCTTAGTGGTCGATTCCGGGACATCAGTTAGGATGTCGTGCAACGATAACGGCCTGTACATCAATCTGTTCGTTAACCGCGATGGAAAACCACGATACCAGCGATTCGATTATGGCCGCGTGTTCCAAACTACAGATGAAAAAGGCAGGATCATACAAGTCCGTTGCTACGGACAGGGAGCAGAAAACTGAAAAGGCCGCCCGGTGGGCGGCCTTTTGATATTCCCACTGACCATGCTGGACTCCCGTCGCCAAAGTCGTAGGATGAAGGCCGCAGAATTTGGGGGATGACCCATGAGAGACGCACCTCTTTGCGCCGACTGTAAGCGGAAAGAAAAGGAGCACGGCATTCTTGCGAGAATACAGTCGCCGAACGCGTTCGTGACAAAAGCGGGCGCACGTAAGTCACTTTTCTGCTGTACACGCTTTAGAGCGAAAAAGCGAAAGCCCGCACAGAGCGGAGAACACGATGAGACTGTTGAAACTGAAGCGGCCCGCTGACGCGGGCCGCTAGTTTTTATACTTGGAGCTTACGGAAGCGCAGTGATACGCACGGTGGCGTACGGCTGGCGGTGACCCTTTTTCTTGAAATAGCGGCTCTTTTGGCGATAGCGGATGACGGTCACTTTGTCGGCGCGGCCGTTTTCCACAAGCTCAGCGGCGACCTCGGCGCCCTTGATGTACGGCGCGCCCACGACCGTCTTCGCGCCATCATCAGTGAGAAGCACCTTGTCGAATGTGATTTTTGCGCCCGCCTTGTCGGTACCCTTTAGTTTTTCAATATCCAAAACGCTGTCCTGCGTGACGACGTACTGTTTTCCGCCCGTTTCGATGATTGCTATCTTGGCCATACGATTTGAGTCGCAACTATAACCCAGCGAGCCGAGGGAAGCAAATGCTTGTATGTGCTTCCGAGCGAGCGCCGGGTATATGAGCCGTGCGAATATAACCCATACTCACAGGTCGTGCAACAAGTGCTTGACCTTTTTATCACCCTCCCCGGATTGACACATGCCACGTGCGGGACGAGGATGACTGTTAGTGCCCCGTGTGTCCGTTCAATAGCGGGAGGTATGCATGGACCGCGATCCGACCGAACGATGCCCGACGGATGACGACAAAATCAGTGCCCGAATTGCACTGTGGATGGGTTTGACCGTTTTCCTGCTTGGCCTAGTCTCATATGTGGTGGTTGTGTTCGGAATGTCTGACCTATCGGAGCATGAACGGGATGCAATGAAGTTCATTTGCGCAATTACATCTTTCTTCGGGGCCGTATTTATCGGCTGGAAACCGACCCACGAGGGCGACGACCTCGATTGACCCCATGATACGCATCACGGGGTCAGCACTTTATTCCTCGAGTGTCACCGGCTTTTCGATAAGCGGCGACTCGAGCTCGGCAGATTCTCCTGTAATGCGCAGCACATCCTTGTCTATCTTGCCGAGTTCTTTGGAACCCGCATTGAAATGATTGACGGTCGTCGAGAGTGAATTGCCGAGCTTTTTGTAGTAGTCCTGATACGCATTAAGGTGCCGACCGAGCGCCTCGACATTCTTGGCAATGTCTTTGGCCGTCTCTTCTATCTTGAACGCCTTAAATCCATAGAGCACGGATTGCAGGTACGCGGCGAAGGTCGTCGGGCTCACGATGATGACTTTTTTCTCGTTGTATGCATAGTCGATGAGATTGCGCGTGTTCACCTTGACCGAGCCGACTTCGTTGATGAGCAGGTCGTAGTAAATCGCTTCGGCGGGGATGTACATGAACGCAAACGGAAGTGTCCCGTCCTTGGGGCGCACGTATTTGGAGGTCTCGTCGATACGCGTCTTGAGGTCGTTCTTGAATTGCTTCTCAAGCTCCGCGCGCTGTGTGTCGTCTACCGCATTTACGAGGCGCTGATAGTTGTCGAGTGAGAATTTTGCGTCTATCGGTATCACGCCCTCCTTCGTCTCGATGACGGCGTCCACCGTCTCACCCCCCGGAAATTCATACTGCATTTTGTACGTCCCCGGCGGCAGGATATTGGAGAGAATGAGTTCGAGCGACGCTTCGCCGAGATTTCCCCGTTGTTTCTGATGCTTGAGCACCTTTTCGAGATTCGCGAGCTGTTCGGCAATGACCATGAAGCGAGTCGTCGATTCATTGGTCTTGGTCTGCTCGACGCGCACCTCGGTGAGTTGCTTCGCCACAAGGTCGCGGATGTCGCTCGCCAGACGCTGCGATTCACCGAACTGCGCTTTCATGGACTCAAACATCCGTGTCGTCCCCTCGCCGAGCTTGGAATCCATGCTCCGCTCAAGCTCCTGTATCCGCTGCTGCAAAAGCACCATTCCCTGACCTTCTTGCGGCTGTCTGGGTGCCCACAGGAGATACACAAGGGCACCGAGAATCGCGAGGAGAAGTCCGACTACAAGCCATTCCATAGACTGGCATTTTACCACCCTTTGACGCGCTGTCCCGCAGGGCGTAGGCTTGTCGATGGGAGGAACGAATCATGTTCGTTTTGAAACTGACGCTTATAATTACTGTCATGTATGGCGGCACGACATTCGAGGGCGGCCAGCATTTCGCAATATTCCGCACCGCACAAGATTGCCTGGATGCCGCCCCTCGCGAAATCGATAAGTTGATGGCGGTCGCGAACGGTACGATGCTTAAGATGAACAAGCCCATAAGTGCGATAGTTATCGGCGGGTGCAGAGCTCCAGTATTCCTCCGCTCAGCGGAACAGCCGCCGGTATCCTCCGGCGGCTGATTATTTGATATAATTCGACCATATGCTCACTCAACAGATAAAAACCGATATGACGACCGCCATGAAGGCGCGCGACATGCTCAAGGTCAATACGCTTCGCGGCGCCATGACCGCGTTTACGAATGAGCTCGTGGCCAAGGGCCGCAAGCCCACCGAAGAACTCGCCGACCCTGAGGCGGTGACGGTTCTCAAGCGCCTTGCAAAACAACGGCAAGACTCTATCGAACAATTCACTAAGGGGAACCGGCCGGAACTCGCGGAAAAAGAGTCGAAAGAACTCGAAGTACTGAAAGCATACCTGCCGCAGACGGCAAGCCGCGAAGAGATTGAAAAAGTCGCACTGGCAAAAAAAGCCGAGCTCGGTGTCACCGATGCTGCTGGCGCGGGCAAACTCATGGGTGCGGTAATAAAAGAATTCGCCGGTCGTGCGGACGGCGGAGACGTCAAAGCCGTGATTCAGGGCTTGTTTTCTTGACCTCCTGACACTAGACAAATCTTGTTGTCGTGATATAATTCACGGCAGTACAAATTGTTGTGTTTGTTGCGTTGCGTCCCCGTCTTTCAGTACACGAGGACCAAATGGCTGACATACAAGAGCTCGCTAGAAATGCCGCAAAGAAGCTTGCCGACGGCAACGCGGCCAACGAGGCCGACGCCATAAGCAAAGCGATTCGCGGAGTCGGTATCACCCATCGAGGTGATCATAAGCGTCTCATGCGTGAAGTTGGTACACAGTTCGCCCGTAACAAGCGGGATGAAGAGCGTACCAACCGCAGGAGCGCTTGATGAAAAGCTCCGACAAAGGCCAACCGAAGGTTGCGCGAGTTATCCCACCGAACGAATGTGTCATATCCTGCAAGGGATGGAGCATTGCGTTCGTATGGGATTACCCGCTCGAAGATGCGCTGCTGTGGGAGAAATTCCATGGCAATGCCATTGATGACCGCCCGATGCCACAGCCGCCAAATCTTGACCCGCTCCGGCCTCTTAAGGAATTGACCAGGTGGGACAGGATAGAGGCAAAGAAATTGGCGTTCGGCACCATTAAAGGCAACCGCGCACGTGCCCTTAAGCGGGCCGTCAAAGAAGCAACAAAAACACAAAGGGCTCTTGAAGAGCCGACGTTCTTATGACCGCGGGGACTTGTAGCGTCCGTACCCCGCGGTTTCGTATTTATTGGCAACGTAGAGCGAGAGAAACTAAAGAGCGTATCTTTTGTTTCCGAGCCGAGGAGCCAAAAAGGTTTACCTTATTTTATACAGAACGGCCGAGATAGATAGAGTACGCGGCGGCCCCTGCGGCACAGAGAAACACGATCATAAAGGCCAGCGGAACCGACATGACGGCAATCAGCATGACTACCAGCAAACACACCAGCAGCCTGCCGAGTGCGATTCCCATCTCCTTGAGTGCCGTGTGCTCGTCGACGAATGTGGTGTTGTCGGCCGACTGCTCGTATGTGCCCATGTCAATCCCCCGCTGCTGCGGACGCGAGCCGATATAAAAGTATGTGTCCACCAATATCACGCCGACGGCGCCGCCCACGGTGAGTCGCATAATCCACGCCGAAGCCGCGAGGAGCGCGAGGGTCGACGAGCTCGCGCGTGAAAGCGGAGTATGGAATAAGCTCCGGATGAAAAGCCCGAAAAGATACGTCACGGAAAGAACGATGCCCAGCATCGGATATGACCAATCGAGAAGTATGAATACCACGAGCGGCCACAAGAGGAGAAGCGCCGCGCCTTCGATGCCGTGCATGACGGCTTCGAGCGTCATGCGCCGCCGCGAGTGCGAAAAGAGTTCATGAAATGTCTGGCGATAATTCCAAACGAAGCCCTCGTGCACATCCCGCATTCCGGAGAGCGGCAGAATGCTGACGACCGAAAGAACCGCCGCGAGCGATAAAAGCACTATCGGCGAGACGGGGCCGTATGTGAGAAGGAGTCCCGCAACAACAGGCATGAAGGCGACAAGGATTTCGGCCGCGTACCGCGTCCGCGAAGGCAGTACCTCTCGCGCCTGCCCCACGAGCGCCACTTCGTACGGCACCCAGTACAAGGCGCGATACGCACCCATGAGCACGGCAAACAATCCTACACCCCATCCGAATCCGCCGAGATATCCGGCGAACGACGCGGAAAGAACGGTAAATGCGGACGCAAGCAAGAGTACTGCGTACACCATGAGCCGCCTGAAGCCGTGACGAAGTGCGCGTGCCGTCCACGGCGTGAGCAATATGGTGACAACCTGCGCGAGCGCATACGTGAGGACGACAGACGCGATGCCTTCGGCAATGCTTCCGTACCGGACGTAGAAAAACTGAAAGATAAATACCCACGCATACACCTGCGCGGCCGAGAGCGTTACCCGCAGGAGCACCCGATGGAGAGCGCGGGCGCGTGGGAGTGGCATATTATTCGGTGTCGACGTGAACCCGGCGTTTTGTGAACGGCGCGAGGAGCGGCACGCCCGCGACGAGCGCATACCCGACCCACACATTCCAATCCGCATAGAGCTGCCATCCGGAATACGGAACCGAGAAAATCATATCGAGGAGTATCACGATTACCGCCCATCCGATGGAGTGCGGAAGAATATCTTTCCAAGATGAAAAATTGAGTGAGTGAGCGGCAATGGTCGCCGTAACGATGAGGATGATGACGGCGAGAATCCGCGGCAAAAATCCTGCGGAGAATCCGTAGAGAACAAAGCCCGACCACGTGAGATACATGACCGCGTAGATTACAATTCCCCACCCGAGTATGGAGGCGTATTTCATCCCGTTAGAGGCAGGAAGCGATGCTTCCCGCACGCGATTAATCGCCGATAACCTCGACCAGAGATTCTCTCGAATTGGAACAACATATATCCAGTGCGTCTTCCGTAGCCTCTAACGGGATTCATAGCATCATTATGCGCCACATTATGCGCTCCCAGGTGCTCTGAAGCGCTCTCATGTGGATAGCCGCAATACAAAAGCTCCGCCGGAGCGGAGCTTTTGTTTCGACGACAGGTGCCGTCGGCAATTACAAACGTAATTACCAACGTCCACCGCCACCGCCGTTTCCACCGCGACCACCTCCGCCGCCACCATATCCACCGCGGTCGCTGTTGCCACCACTGCGGAAATTGTTGCGCGGGCGCTCTTCCATCGGACGGGCCTCGTTGACCGTAAGAGTACGCCCACCAAAGTCCTTTCCGTTCCAGAGCTCGATCGCCTTCTGGGCGTCTTCGTCAGACGTCATCTCCACGAAACCGAATCCCTTGGAGCGACCACTCATGCGATCCATGATGATAGTCGCCGACTCAACGGCTCCGGCCTGAGAGAAGGCCTCGCGAAGTTCGTCTTCCGACGTAGAGTACGGAAGACCACCCACATAAAGCTTCTTTGCCATGTATTTCTTGCTTCTTCTTTTCCTTTAAAAATGTAAACCGACTTTTTCCCTGCTTGGCATGGAAATACTTACATTCGACGATACTCTAGCACCCCCCGTCAAATTGGCAAGCCTCCCTGTGGATTATGCCCTAGTGGATAGGAGCCCTACTTCGCCCATTTTTTGCGTCCAGCATAAGACGTAGCCATAAGCGTAGCATTACAAGCGTCATAAGATACCACCCAACTACAACCCACAAAGGTATTCCGACAATCGATGCGTTGAGGATTGGAGCGTAACCATATTTCCATTCAAACGCAACGGTATTGGGGACCTCATGTAACAAGACTGACATGAACAATGCAACTACAAAGATTGCAACCCAATGCGAGCCATGCCTAAGATGACACGCGAGTTCGATGGTGGTAAGAACAGCCCAAAGCAAAAACGCATAGACTACGACTTGAGCAAGTGGTATGTGGGCGCCGGAGAAATACATTATAGGACCCCCGATAAGAACAACGGCCAAAAAGGTATCGACAATATGGTCAAATAAGTCAATCGAACGCACTAAGGTGTTATGGACTTTAGGTAAAAATATAAAACGTTCGTGGAAAAGGTTGCCTAGCAAAAATGACAGCTCCAGTATTGTCAGCCCTCCGAAAGGGTAAATGATTGCATACAAACGAAGCCAATCATCAAAAGAATCGTAGAAAGGGTAGCTCCATAAATGTGCTATTTGTTGCCCGATTACGAAGTCTGCGACAAATCCGACCACAATCAAAACAAGGTAGAACCGCGCAAATTTCTTGAATCTGTTCTTAACAATCCAAAGTGTCGTTTCGTGACGGTAGTTGAGAGTTGCCAAAGAAAACCAGAAGAAAAAGACGAATCCTGCGTACCAAAAATGGAAACCTTTAAACGCCGAGAAAATGAACATTAGCCAAACCACAGTCGCGCACAGGGCCAAAATTTTAGAATGTTTATAGATGTGCATTTGTGGTCATTGTATCAAAAAGTCAGAACCCACTTCCAGCAGAATCCCTGATTTCGCACGCTCCGCGTGCGTGGTGGCTTTGACCCAAAAAGTGCGCCCCGATCGCGTGAGAACCCCGCCACGCGCGGAGTACCGCGCGTCCCGCCCTCTCGCCTTGCCGCTCCTCTCCATTCTGATTTTTTGCGGGGGGGGATTTGAAAAAAGGAATGGGCGGCAAAGGCGAGGGGCGGCGCTTCCTTTCTTAAAAAAGGAAGCGGGCGGGATTCAAATACAATAAGGAGCAAACGGCTCGAATGCACCGAATGAGCCGTTTGCACAAAATCAGGAATACAAAGTGGAGCCTCGCCATGCAAGATTCTTTAAGGAATGGCGAGGCGCAACATCTGTATGTGTTTGCCCCTCCCTCCCAGTGCGCGCACAAGATTATTCTTCGCTCTTCAGCGAAGCTCCCTACGAGGCAGATAAAAAGATTTTTAAGTCCTCAATCGGGAAACAGTTCCCAGCGGTTTCTCTCCGGATTGTATGAGCATGAGAGCAAATCTCTGCTACGAAGGGTTTCTCCATCATTTTCTAACCGCAGAACATCTGCCTTATCAGGTCGTGGCTCTTGACCCTCATTTATCAACTTGCCTTCCTTCATATTGCCCGATTGGGTAGTGGTCATTGTCCGCAAAACGTACGGGCTATCAAATGCCGGGGAAAGATTGACAGTATCTGTCCTGTCCATCGGAAATACTTTGACTCTTCGGGCATCAGGTCTTACTTTTCCATTTTCACCCATGACATCGTATACACGAAGTTCGCCCCCCATCGACTTTGCTGTTTTTTCCAAATCTTGAAGATAATCATTCCATTGTTTCTCAGCCCTCTGCTCTTGAGTTTCGTAAGTAGTAGCTTTTTGCGGTGCGTCCATTTTTCCTTCGTTCATAAAATTGCTTGTCGTACTAGTAAGCGGCTAAAGGTGAACAGCCCCATAATACCACGTCTGCCCGAAAGGCAAGAGTTGTCAACAACCCCGATTTTCCGGCTACCGCAAGAGCTTGTCAGGGCTAACGCCCAGCGCTCGCGCTAGTTTTTCAATATTCTTTATAGTCGGGTTTCGTATCCCGCGCTCAATTTGACTTACATACGTCGGGTGGATGCCTAACGCTCTTGCGAGCTTGCCTTGCGATACTCCTTTCTTTAGTCGTATCTCTTTTACCCGCTTCCTGATTGTCGCCGTAATATCTGTACTCACAACAACATGATAGCAGTTGTCCCGCTATTGCTCTACGCAGAGCATTTGCTCTATAATAGGGATATGACACCCGCCTACTTCCTCTACGCACGCAAAAGTACCGATGTCGAGGACAAGCAAGTGCTCTCCATCGAAGCGCAGCTTGCCGAGCTTCGCGCGCTCGCGCGACGTGATGGACTGGAAGTGGCGGAGGAGTTCGTGGAGAAGCGGAGCGCCAAGATGCCGGGCCGCCCGGTGTTTGAGGAAATGCTAAAGCGTGTCGAGCGCGGCGAGGCGCAAGGCGTCGTGTGTTGGAAGATTGACCGGCTTTCGCGTAATCCGGTGGATAGCGGCCGCATCAGTTGGCTTTTGCAACAGAGTGTCATTCAGAAAATTGTTACGCACGACAAGGCGTATTTTCCGCACGACAATGTACTCCTCATGTCCGTGGAGTTCGGCATGGCCAATCAGTACATCCGCGATTTGAGTGTGAATGTGACACGAGGCCTCCGGCAAAAGGCGCGAATGGGTATTTATCCAAGCACCGCGCCCCTCGGCTACCTCAACGACCCACGCACCCGCACCATCGTTGTAGACCGTCGCAAAGCGCCGCTCGTCCGCAAAGCATTTGAGTTATACGCCAAGAACGAATCGCGGCTCGAAGATATTGCGCAGTTTCTTTTTGAGCGCGGCATCAAGACCGGAGCCACGCGCGGATGGAGCAAGGGCGGCGGTAGGCCCCTCAAGAAAGACCAGATAGCATTCCTGCTTTCCAATCCGTTCTACTTCGGCCATTTCAAGTACAGCGGTGAAATGTATGAGGGTACACATACGCCCATCGTGAGCAAAAGGTTGTTCGACCGCGTGCAGGAAGTATCAAGACTCCGGAGCAACAAGAGACCGTCCGAGAATAATCCGCAAGTATATTGCGGCCTTTTGCGATGCGGCGAGTGCGGTTTTTCCATCACCGCCGAGGACAAGCTGAAACGGCAGAAAAACGGCAACGTCCATCGCTACGTCTACTATCGCTGTACGAAAAAGAAAGCCGCCGTTCACTGCTCACAGCCGTATGTGCGAGAAGAAGCGCTGGACTCGCAACTATCCGGCTTGCTCGCAAAATTCGTCTTGCCGGAACATTGGGCCAAGGAGCTGGACGCAATGGCCGAGAAAGACGCGGCAAGTGCCTCTCAAACCACGGCGGCGTCCGTCCAAGCGATGCGGGCAAAGATTGCCGACTTGGACGGCAAAATTGCCCGCCTTACCGACCTCTTTGTCGAACAGGATATTGAGCGCGGCGACTATCTCGAAAGGAAGCGCGCACTGATGTCCACAAAGAAGTCGGCGCAGGAGAGAATCCTCCTGCTTGAACGCAACGCCGCCGTGTGGCTCGAACCCATGCGAGCATGGCTAAAGGACGCTTCATTGCTTGATGAAGCGGCACAATCTAAAGACCTCCCCTCCAAAAAATCCTCCCTCCAAAAAATCTTCGGCTCGAACCTCACCCTCCACGCGCGCGAAGCGCGCGGCGTGCCGCAGAATCAATGGTTTTCTTTGTTGGCGGCCAAAGAAAACCACTCCGAAAATGACCTCGTTCCGATACTTGTGGACCAGCGGGGAATCGGACCCCGGACCTCCTCATTGCAAATGAGGCATTCTACCACTGAACTACTGGCCCTAATGAGGGACAAAGAGGATGCTAGCATACTCTTTTCCCGAATGACGGGCCAGCATGCACATATCGGCCCTCTTTGATTATCCTCGCAACCTCTCACTTACCCATCGCAAGATGTATAGCATGTTCCAGGAATTCCGTCACCGATGAACCGACCGCTTCGAGCATCGAGGGGAACGTCGCGCCCGGATACAGTCCCGGTATCGCATTGACTTCGAGAAGGTACACGGCGGTCGGAGTCACGATGAGGTCGGAGCGCGAAAAATGCGACATGCCGAGCACGCGGTGCGCTCTGCGCGCGGTATCGGCGAGCGTGAGTTTTTGAGTGTATGAGAACGGACTCGGTACAGAGTGTCGCATCGTCCCGCTCTCATGTACATCGGTTCCTGTAAACATACCCTCGCGTTCGACAAGTGCTGGCGGAAGCACATAGAGCTCTTCATTGCGGAAATTATCTATCACCCCGACCGAAGCTTCTTTGCCGCGCACGTATTCTTCGACAAGCGCTGAGCCGAACGCATCGAGCACGTCCCCTATCGCATCGGGCAAATCTACAATGGTCGCCGCGATGCGTATTCCGCTTCCGGCACCCTCCATGGCCGGCTTTACGATATACGGCGGTCCGAATTGCGAAAAAGTGAGACCGGCCATGTCCGCAGTATTCAGCTCGTTGCGGGGCGAGAAAGATACTCCGCGCGGAATGCGGACACCCGCCTGTGCGAGGATTTCGCGTGCGCGATTTTTGTTGAGCGACAACCCTGCGGCCTGCGAGCGCGCGCCCGCATACGGGATACCGACTCGCTCTATCAGGCGCTGCACCGTTCCGTCCTCGCCTACTCCGCCGTGTAGCGCGTTCAAAACAACGTCTATCTGCGCGAGCGCGCGAGCGGGCGTCGCCGGTGACCCCCGCAAATGCCACAGCCCTGTTTTATCAATGAGAATATCGCGCACGTCGTATTTCTCCTCCGGCAACGCTTGCAACATAGCCGCACCGGTCTTGAGCGAAAGATTATATTCGCCGGACGTCCCGCCACGAAGAACGCCGACTATCATCCGTGCCATTACCTGATTATAGCCTAGCGAAGCGAGTGAAATGAACACTGGTGTTCATTTCCGAGCGCGCGCAGGCTAAACGAGCTTGCGAGTATAGCGTACGAAATGAGTGGTATGTTTACACTAACTTGCCGCGCCTCTTCCGATGCCACGAGATGGCGAACCGATGCGCTTCGCTGTTCGCGAGCAAAATGTCACGCTCGTACGCTTCGATTATGCGGCGTTCCCCGATAAGCCGCTCGGGCTTGTGCCGTTCGTTTTTCACGACACCGACGACGGGAATGCCGACGCCCGCTTTGCGTAGCACGCGCTCAGCGGCGCGCACCTGCGCCGTGCCGCCATCCACAACGAATGCGCGCGGCAGCGGCCACTCCGAGTGACTGAGCCGCCGTTCGAGCGCCTCAGTGAGCGCCGCAACATCATTGTTGGTCGCGCTTTGAATTTTGAATTTGCGATACGCCGATTTGTACGCCTCGCCGTTGTCTACAACGGTCATCACAGCGACCGTTTCAGTCCCCGCGGTATGCGCGACATCAAATGCTTCAATGCGAACACCGCTTGCCCTGAGTCCAATCGAAGGGCCGCCGGCAGAAACGTGTTCATGCCTGATGAGCGATACGTCGCGAATATGTTCGAGCGCTGATATCTGACGCCGCAAGGTGTGCGCTTTTTCATACTGTTCATCTCTGGCGGCGGCTTTCATCTCTTTCCAAAGTTGCCGTTTGAGCCCCCGGAAATTGCCGGAGAAAAGCTCCCGAATGTGACCAATCACAACCGCATACTCTTCCTTGCTCATCTCCCCCGTGCAGACACCGGGACACAGACCTATCTGACGATTGAAGCAGGATTTGCAATGCGATGATTTCTTGAGCTGCTCAGGGCATGGTGTGCATTTGGAATCGCGGAACGGAAATATTTTGCGAACTATTTTTACCGCCTCCTGCAGCGACGTGCCCTGTGTGAACGGGCCGAATGTGTATCTTATCTTCGCTTGGTCCCAATTCTGGAACAGCTCGCGCCCGCGTACGACGAGCGCGCGCGGAAAATCCTCTTTTGTGATGACGACGTAGTTAAAACTCTTATTATCCTTGGAAATCGCGTTGTACGGCGGCTGATGGCTCTTGATGAGATTGGCTTCGAGGATGAGCGCTTCGAGTACCGAGTCAGTTTTTGTGTGCGCAATGGAAGTCGCTTCATTCACCATCCGCGCCACCGCCTCCCCGCGAGTGGAAACGATGTCGGAAGCGAAATAGCTACGGACACGGTCGCGTAGCGACGTCGCCTTCCCTATGTAGAGAGTCGTCCTTCCCTTTTTAAAGAAATAGACCCCCGGCGTGTCCGGAAGTTTGAATTTTGAGAGGCTTGTACGCTCCATCGCAAAAGAGTATGCGGCGACAATAGAGTCGCCGCAAGGTGCTGTGTCTATATTCAGTTTGCCGCAATCAGGCAAGGCGGCCCTGCATATAGGCTGGCACATCTCCGCTACGCACATATTTCACGAAATCTTGCCGGATGCGGCGGGTGACGAAGTGGCCGGCAAGTTGTTTCAGTCCGTTATAGGACAGATAACCTGCGACGAAGTCGGGGTATCCAGCGTGCGATACGTCAGGAGTCTCGCTTGTCGAGGACCGCCCGGCAACTTGGGTATCGTGCATTGTCATCCGCGCACCTGTGAATCTATGGGGAACGTCCTAAAAACTTAGTATCTCATACGAAAAGTCCGGCGTTTTTAAAATACCTGTGGACAAGTCGGATATATAAAATCAAAAGGACCCCTACACTACTAGTACTGGGGTCCTCTTACAAAGACTCAACGCCTACGCAACAACTCACAAGAGCGAGCAAGTGACCGGTCGGAGGTCGTCCGACCGATCACCCGATTGGTCTCTTATGTTTAACGACCCGAGCGCCGTGGGTCACTCGAGACAATACCCACCTCCCCTCCGCCTGTCAACTCTTCTTTTTATTCAATATCCGCTTCAAGTAGTATCCTGTGTGCGAGCCGTCGGTGCGGGAGACCTCCTCGGGCGTGCCTTTGGCGACGATATTGCCGCCGCGCTCCCCGCCTTCCGGTCCCATGTCGATGAGATAGTCCGCACATTTGAGCACATCGAGATTGTGCTCGATGACAATGACCGTATTCCCCCGCTCCACCAGCTTTTGCAAAATCAGATTGAGCTTTGCCACGTCATCGTAGTGCAATCCGACCGTCGGCTCGTCGAGCAGGTACACACTCTTGGTGATGTGCGGGCGGTAGAGCTCGGAGGCAATTTTGACACGCTGCGCTTCCCCGCCGGAGAGCGTCGTCGCGCTTTGCCCGAGCTCGAGGTAGCCGAGCCCCACATCATCAAGCGTCTGCAGACGGTCGGCAATCGCGGGAATATCCTCGAAAAACTTCAGCGCCTGCTCCACGGTCATGCTCAAAATATCGTGAATGCTCTTCTTCTGGTACTTCACCTCCAGCGTTTCTTTCATGAAGCGCTTGCCGTTGCACACATCGCATGTCACATACACCGTCGGCAGGAAGTGCATTTCCACCGCGACGAGGCCGTTGCCTTGGCACGCCTCGCATCGCCCGCCTTTTACGTTGAACGAGAAGCGACCCGGCCCCCAGCCGCGTGCTTTTGATTCTTCGCTCATCGCAAAGAGGTCGCGGATGTGAGTCCACGCACCCGTGTAGGTCGCCGGATTGCTCCGCGGCGTACGTCCGATGGGCGACTGGTCGATAAGGATGGAACGGCCCAGATATTCCGTGCCGGAAAATTCAGCGACGTTGTACAGCTTGGCGGTGCGGTAGCGTTTATCGAAACGCGCCTGCAGGTTGCGATGCAGTATTTCGTAGAGGAACGTGGACTTGCCAGAGCCCGAGACGCCGGTGACACAGACGAGCTTCCCCAGCGGCACATCCACGTTGAGATTTTTGATATTGAACTTGTTCGCCCCGCGGATTTTGAGCCTGCCCTTGTCGCTCGTGCGGCGATGTTCCGGTATCTCGAGGCGTATCTCGTCGCGCAAATATGCGAGCGTGCGTGATTTTGACTTGTTACTCTTCGCCGCGAGCAGTTCTTCAAGCCAGCCGGAAACAACGATATTCCCTCCGTGCGTACCAGCGCCGGGACCGATATCTACAATGTAGTCGGAGGCAAAAATGGTGTCTTCATCGTGCTCCACCACGAGTACGGTGTTGCCGAGCTCGCGCAAATGTTTGAGGGTCTGAATGAGCTTGTCGTTGTCACGCTGGTGCAGGCCGATAGTCGGCTCATCAAGCACATACAGCGCGCCCACGAGACCGGAGCCGAGCTGGGAGGCAAGCCGGATGCGCTGTGCCTCGCCGCCGGAGAGCGTGTTGGCCTTGCGGTCGAGCGTGAGGTACTCGATACCGACATTGAGCATGAATTGCAGGCGCGACGTGATTTCTTTGATGACGGCACGCGAGATGTCCTGCTCTTTTTTGGTGAGCTTGAGCTCATTGAAGAACTTCGTCGCCTCTTCTATGGATTTCGACGAAAGATTGACGATGTTCGTCCCCGTCGCAGGACCGGTGTGCCCGGCGGGTGTATGCACCTTGCCCAGAAATACATTGAGCGACTCGGGACGCAGACGCACGCCATGGCACACATCGCACGGCTCATCGCCGAAGAAATATTTACTGCCCAGTCCTTTGCATTCAGGACACGCGCCGTACGGCGAGTTGAAGGAGAACAAACGCGGCTCTATTTCTGGAAATGAAAAGCCGTCGTAGGCACACATAAATTTTGCCGAGGCGATATGCGCTTGTCCGTCGTGGTCGGTGATTTTCACCAGACCGTCGCTCTCGTGGAGCGCGCGCTCGATGGCTTCGCTCGCACGCTCGAATGCGTCTTTGGAATGCTTGTTGAATTCCGACACGAATATCTCGTCCACGACAACATCAATATCGTGCCGGTCGTTTTTCTCGAGGGTGATGCGCTCGCGCAGTGACTTCTCTTCCCCGTCCACGACCACTTTTTCGTATCCTTTGCCGAGCAAATCGTACAGCATCTGATAGTACTCGCCTTTGCGGCCCACCACGACGGGCGCACTGATGCGGATTTTTGCGGCCGACACACCTTTCGTCAATTTTTTATCAGTCTTTCCTCCCTTCTTGCTCGCCGCCTCAACCATTTCAAGAACCGATTCGAGAATCTCCTCGTTCGAAAGTTTTTTCACCTCGCGACCGCACGTCGGACAGTGCGGATGACCGATGCGCGCGTACAGGACGCGCAGGTAGTCGTATATCTCGGTAATGGTCGCTACCGTGGAGCGCGGATTGTTGGAGCGGCTCTTTTGGTCGATGGAAATCGCCGGCGAAAGACCCGTTATTTCGTCAACATCGGGCTTTTGCATCTGCCGCAAAAATTGCCGCGCGTACGCGGAGAGCGATTCCACGTATTTTCGCTGGCCTTCCGCGAAAATCGTGTCAAACGCGAGAGAAGACTTCCCCGAGCCTGAAAGGCCGGTGAATACAACCATTTTATTGCGCGGAATTTCCACGCTCACGTTCTTGAGATTGTGGGTCCTGGCGCCCTTAATTATGATTTTATCTTCCATGTAGACGCAAAAGCCGCCCCCGCTTTGCGCTAGGGGTTGGCACGGACGAGTATAGCATAATCGCCTTCATGTGTTAGATTTCATCCAGCAACTGAACAGCCTAGGGAGGCATACGCCATGCCGGGCGAACAGACGATTGACAACGAAGCGGGAGTGCAGCCCATCAGATGGGTTACGTTTTCCGAAATCTACCGAAAACAAAATCCTGACGGTAGCTTCCCCGTGCGCACAAAAGAGCAACAGCTTGCTCTTCAAGCGGAAATCGCCGCGTGGGCGGCGCTTATGCGCTAGTCGTAACGTCGGTATGACGAATGGTGGCCGGTCAACTCGACCGGCCACTCGCTTTTACATAATTGCAGCTTCTTCTTGCAGCTCGACACCAAATTGTTCCGCGACGGCCGCCTTTATCTTCCCCGCGAGCTCGCGGACATTGTCTGCCGTCGCGCTGCCCTGATTGACGATGTAATTCGGGTGCTGGAGGCTGGCGATGGCGCCGCCGACGGTCGCGCCTTTCATGCCGGCTTTTTCTATCAACCATCCTGCGGGAACGCGGCCTTCGCGTGATTCGACGCCTTTCTCTTTCTCGAACATGTCGACGATGTTCTGCGGAGCCTTCGGGTTCATAAAGAAGCTGCCCGCGGCACGGACATTTTGCAAATGCCGCTTCTCGCGCTCCGCAATCGTCTCGTTTACCAACTTACTACATAGGTGAGACCTATGTAGTCGAACGATGGTGCGGGTGATTATCCATTGTGGATTATCCTTGAAAAAGCTATGACGGTAGGAGAAATCGCAATCCGCATTCGTGAATTCACGCGACTCACCTGTTGCCGGATTGAGCGCGCGGACTTTCAGTACAAAATCTTTTATCTCGGAACCGAATGCACCTGCGTTGCCGCGCACGGCGCCGCCGATGGTCCCCGGAATGCCCGCGAGCTTTTCCCACCCGCCGTATCCCCGTGCTCCCAACGTTTGTATCAAAAAAAGCAAATTGCTTCCCGCCCACGTGTCCAACATTCCGCCTGCCTGCGCAGGCAGGTCTTCCACCCCGTACAAATCTCCGACGATATGAACGACCAGCCCGTCGAGACCGCCGTCCGGCACCAGCACATTGCTGCCGCCGCCTAATACGACAAACCGCACTTTCTTGTCATTCGCCCACGCTATCGCTTCGCGTATTTCGCCTTCACTGCGGACATCCACAAAATAGCGGGCGCTTCCCCCTATCTCAAAAGTCGTTTGCGGTGCGAGCGGTACCTGTTCCCGTATTTCTTGCATACAGAGCACTATACCGCACAGCGGCACTGAAAAACAAAGTAAGGCTAGCGGTTTATGCAGCCTGCGGAGCGTGCTTTTGCCACACGTCGCGCACGGCTTGCACCACTTCGCTCAATGTGAGAGAGACCTTCACGATGTATTTTTCCGCGCCGAGTTGTGTTCCCTTATCTATATCGCTCTGCTGACCGAGGTTGGAGAGAATGATGACGACGATATGCTTCGTCCCCGGATCCTCTTTGACGCGTTTTAATACCTCGAAACCGTCGATGCCCGGCAACAGGATGTCGAGCAACATCAGATCGGGCTTATCTTTCTTGACGCTCTCGAGAGCTTCCTCGCCCGTGCGCGCCATCCGCAAGTCGAATTTCTCGCCGTGCAATTTCTCGGCAAGAAGCTCGGAGAGGAGCGGGTCGTCCTCGACGATAAGAATGCGGGGTCCGAACGGGTCTGCCATACGCGATTAGTATACCACTCTACGGTGTGGCGGGGGGCTTTGTCGGCAACGAGATGGTAAATCTCGCCCCCTTGCCCTCCTCGGTAGAGAACGTAAGCCTGCCGCCATGGCCTTCGATGATTGTTTTCGCGATAAATAGGCCAAGTCCGCTCCCGTCCGGCGACATGTGCACCGCGCGCGAACCGCGGAAGAATTTCTCGAAGACGCGTGATTGCTCGTCGGGCGTGAACCCGATGCCGGTATCCTGCACCGTGATGCGCACCCCCTCGCCGGAGCGCTCCGTGGCGACGGTCACCCGGCCGCCGGAAGCGGTGTATTTGACGGCATTGTCGACAAGATTCTGTATCGCGAGATTCAGCCTGTTCGCGTCAAAGCGTATCGCGGGAAGATTATCCGCGATACTGACATCAAGCGCGACCCCTTTTTGTTTCGCGACATCTTCAAACAGCCCCGCTTCCGCGCGAACGGTGTCACCGAGGTCCCCCACGGCGAAGGCGTAGGTAAATCTCCCTTCCGCGATGTGACCCATGTCGAGCAGGTCGTTGACCAGATGCATCATATTATCGGCGGCGCGATTGCCCTTGTCGACGAGCGCGCGCTGCTTCTCGGAGAGCTGCTCGCGTCCCTCGGCGAGCAGATTAAACGACCAGCGCAGTGCGGCGACAGGCGTCCGCAGCTGATGAGCGGCGATTGTGATGAATTCCGATTTCGTACGTTCTACCGCGACCGCGGCAAGCTCGCGCTGTGCCTTCGCTTCCATCACGACGCTCCGCAGCAGGAAGACGCCGAGTACGAGCGCCGCGAGGAAGAACCCACCGTCCACCCACATCGCTTGCGCGGAGGTGTCGAGCAGAAAGCGGAAGAATGAAAGCGTCCAGAGTGTGAAAATAAAGAGCTGCGCCGCGGCCACCTCGCGATTGAGCAGGTGGTAACGCTTGATGGAGTAGAAGGTGGCGAATACGAAGAGCGGAAAGCCGATGTCGCCGACGAGCGGGTAGAAATCAAATCCGTACCACGGCGTAAAGCGCGTGCCCCCGAGCGTGAGCCCCACCGTCATGCTTATAAAAAGCGCAAGAGCCTGGTTTCTGTCCGACGAGTCAATTCCGGCCCGCGCACGCCACGCGAGCAATGTACCGGAAAAAATAGTACAAACCACAAAATAACCGACAAGCACACCAAAAAGCGGTCCAGCCATCGGCGCGAGAGCGACATCCGCCGGAAACAGCAGCTTGCCGACTATCAGCCTCGTACCGAACAGGTCCGCAACGAGGAGCGCCGTCAAAAAGGCACCGAAAGAATAGATGGCCAACTGCATCCGCCGGACCAGCTTGCCGTACTGCACACGCTCTCCCAGATAGATGCCGGCAAAATACAATTGCGACATAGCCAGCCACACGATACCCATGACGGAGACGACGCGCATGTCACGCGCAAGCTCAAGACCCGGCACAAGATGGTACAAAAACCCAAACCACGCCCAAACAGACGCGACTCCGAGCGTGACCCACATCGGCCGGCCGAGGCGCTCGTGGCGCGCGCTGATGAAAATGAAAACAGCCAGCACAGTCGCCAGAAACGCGGCAAGACCGATTCCTATAGATTGAATATCCGCAGGGTTGAAGTGAAGTCCCACGGCTCCAGATTACCACACGCGAATACCCCAGAATGGGCCAAGTCCCCTGCTCGCATAGGCAATCTCCCAAATAGTAAGTACATTATAACAGGCCGGTCGGCCTGTTATAATGTACCGGTAGAAAGTCACTTTTTTGGTTGCTTGGTGCGCTTAATCTCTTTCTCAAGCTCCTGTATCTCGTCGCGAAGGAGTGCGGCCGTTTCGAAATCCAATTCGTCGGCGGCGGCATGCATTTGGCGGCGCTTCTCGGCAATTGCCTTCTTCGGGTCGCCGCCGAATGCGGCGACATCTTCCGTGGCGAGCTGTTCGACCGCGCGTCTCCTGTTTTTCTGAATATCTCCTATGATGTCGTTGATGCGTTTTTGAATCGTTTTCGGCGTTATCTTGTGCTTTTTGTTGTAGGCGAGCTGTATCGCACGACGCCTGTTGGTCTCACCTATCGCACGCTCCATCGAGCCGGTCATATTGTCGGCATAGAGAATGACGCGGCCGTGCACGTTGCGCGCCGCGCGCCCGATGGTCTGGATGAGAGAAGTTTCGGAACGGAGAAACCCTTCTTTGTCCGCGTCCATAATTGCGACCATCTCCACCTCCGGCAGGTCCAATCCTTCGCGTAACAGGTTAACGCCGACCAACACGTCGAACGTTCCACGGCGGAACTCTGTGAGTATCTCGATACGCTCGATGGTTTTCACATCGCTGTGCACATAGCGCGCCTTTATCTTTTTCTCGTCGAGGAATGTCGCGAGGTCCTCCGCCATTTTCTTGGTGAGCACAGTGACCATCGAACGCCCGCCGTGTTTCGTGACAGCCTCGACCTCCCCGATAAAATCTTTGACCTGTCCCTCGTATCCTGCCGAGCCTGCCTGCGCAGGCAGGCTTACGATGGGCCGCACGATAATCTCGGGATCGATGAGCCCCGTCGGGCGGATGACCATCTCCACCGGTTTGCCGCTATGTTCCGCTTCGTACTTGCCCGGCGTGGCCGACGTGTATATTTTCTGGCCTACCCGGGCTTCGAATTCGTCGAATGTCAGCGGCCGGTTATCAACCGCACTCGGCAAACGGAAACCGTGCTCGACGAGCGTGTCTTTGCGCGAGCGGTCGCCCGCGTACATGCCGCCGATTTGCGGTATGGTGACATGCGACTCGTCAATGACGGTAAGAAAATCTTTTGGGAAGTAGCTCAAGAGTGTGTACGGCGGCTCGCCCGGTTTACGTCTGTCAAAATGCCGTGAATAATTCTCGATGCCGTTGCAGTAGCCGAACTCCCGTATCATCGTGATGTCCTGCCGCGTGCGGCGCTTGAGCCGCTCTGCCTCCAATATTTTTCCCGAGTCGTTGAGTTGTTTCAATCGGTCCTTTAGCTCCTTTTCCATGTCGGCAAGTGCGGCATCCACTACGTCTTTGGGGGTGACGTATTGGCGGGCTGGGAAAATAAAAACCGCTTCATGACGCTCTCCGATTTCTCGCGTCATGGCGTCTATCTCCTCGATTTTTGCAATCTTGCCACCCGTGAGATCGACGCGGTAGATGACGCGCTCGCTTGCGGGCATAATTTCGATGGTCGAACCGAGCGCGCGGAATGTACCCGGCGACAGGTCACCTGTCGTTCGCTCGAAATAAATCGCTATGAGCTTGCGCGTCAGCGTGGCGCGCGTCATGGGCTCGCCCGCCGTGAGTTTGAGGTTCACTTTTTGATACTCCACCGGGCTTCCCAATCCGTAAATGCAGGAGACGGATGCGACGACGACGACGTCCCTGCGCGTGAGGAGCGCCTGTGTCGCGGCGTGCCGCAAACGTTCGATGTCTTCATTCACCATTGCCTCCTTCTCAATATAGGTATCCGTTACCGGCACATACGCTTCTGGCTGGTAGTAGTCGTAGTACGAGACGAAATAGTGCACCGCCGCATCAGGAAAAAAATCGCGGTATTCGGAGGCAAGCTGGGCCGCCAGCGTCTTGTTGTGAGCGATGACAAGCGTCGGCTTCTGGACTTGCTCGATGATATTGGCCACGGCAAAGGTCTTGCCCGAGCCCGTAACACCAAGGAGCGTTTGGTCGCGTTTCCCCTCTTCAAGACCGCTTACAAGCTGCTCGATTGCCTTGGGTTGGTCGCCGTCCGGCTTATATGAAGATACAAGTTTAAAACGACTCATCGGCCTACTGTACAGGATTCGTCCCAAAAAAGAAAAAGGGTTCGCTCATGGCTGATAGCGAGACAAAAATTCTCTTTTATATTCTTCGAATGTGTCGTCAACGATTGACTGACGAATCTTTTCTGCAAGACGCGTCAGGAAGCGCATGTTGTGTGCGCTTGCAAGCACGCCTGCAAGACTTCCTCGCTCCTCGCTCGGTCGCGTGCGACCACTATACACGGTCTATTTGCTTCGCGGGATAGCGCGGCGCGATTTACCGAACTGAACCTTGCGGGACTGCATGCGAATAGGCACCGACTGACGCGACTGCGGCTTATCGTAGTGCGGCTTGTTGTTGTCTTTGTTGAATCCTCCGCCTTTCATGTCCGCATTGTAGCATTACTTCCTGCCCGTGAGAGTGTGCTTCTTTGAGCGGATACGGGCATTCTTCACGACCGGCTGTTGTCGTGGCGCCACCCGCGGCGGCGTCTTGCGACGCTCGCTTTTCTTATCAAAATGCGGCTTCCCAGTGCCCTGCTTTGACACCCCTTTCCTCATTTTCATATTCCTATTGTAGCACCAGCACGCACACGTTACGCTTGCCCCGCTTCAAAAGCGCGACGTTGTGTGTGAAGTCTGATTTTTCCAACGTGGATTTCTTCCCAGTCAGCGCTTCGCCGTTGAGCGTGACAGCGCCATCAGAGATGAATTGGCGCGCCTCGCGCTTCGACGTCGCAAGTTTCGAATCGACAAGAACATCAACAAGCTCGGCCTCCCCCGAAACTACGCACGATGGCGCGGATGCCGCCAGTGCTTTCGCTGCCGCCGCTGAAATATCTTTGACGCCGCCGTCGCCGAAAAGCACTTGCGAGATTTGTTCAGCAGTCGCGACGGCTTCCGCGCCGTGGACGAGCGTCGTCACTTCGCGAGCAAGGATTTCCTGCCCATGGCGTGCGGCCGGATTGCGCTTATGCATTTCCATCGCCGCATCTATTTCCGCGCCGCTGAGCATCGTCAATTTGAGCAATAACTCTTCAACCGCTTCGTCCTCGATATTGAGGAAAAACTGATACATTTTGAACGGTGATGTCTTCTCCGCATCGAGCCATACCGCGCCGTCCTCGCTCTTGCCGAATTTTTTGCCGGTCGATTTATTCACAATGAGCGGCCACGTGAGCGCAAACACCTCTTTTCCCGCTTTCCGGCGGATGAATTCGACACCCGCGAGAATATTGCTCCATTGGTCCGAACCGCCGACTTGCACGTCACACGCATACTGCTCATTGAGATAGAGAAAGTCGTAGCCCTGCAAGAGCGAGTAGCTGAATTCGGTGAACGAAAGCGGCGACTCTTTTTCAAGCCGCTCGCGCACCATGTCCTTCTTAATCATCGCATTTACCGTGAAGTGCTTGCCGACGTCGCGGAGGAACTCGAGCAGGTTGAGCTTGGTGAGCCATTTCGCGTTGTTCTCTTCGATGAAATCCTCGCTACCGAATACGCGACGTATCTGCGCGGCAACAGCCTTGGAATTCTTGGCGATGGTCTCCTCGTCGAGCAAATTGCGCTCCTCGCTCTTGCCGCCCGGGTCGCCAATCATCCCTGTGCCACCACCTGTGAGAATAATGACCTTGTGTCCGTCCTCCAGAAACCGCCTCAATACGAGGAGTCCAACGAGATTGCCGACATGGAGCGAATCTGCCGACGGGTCTATACCGAGATAGACGGTACGTTTCGGACCATCGGTGATGACCTCAAGCTTTTCAGAAGAAAATTGGTAGGCGTAGCCTCGCTCTTTCAGCGTTTCCGAGAGTCTTGCCATGGCAAAAATATAGCACAAAAAAGGGTGGCCCTGCGGTCACCCTGAAGTCGTACGCCCGAAGGCGGTCGTCTGTGCGCAGGCGGCACATTGCTGAGCGGCCTACGTCGTCGAGGTGCCGGTCCCATCTGCGCTAGGGGCCCCATGCGAGCTTCTTGGCTAAGACGGTTTGGTGTAACCAGCAACGACAATATAGCACGTGATTATTTTGTGTCCCGATTTTGCTCTCTTGACTGCACCTCATGCTCGTCCATTCCAAAATGGTGCGCAAATTCGTGCCAAATTGTCTCCGCTATAACCTGCGCGACGGGCATCGCATCTTCCTCCGCGGCCCCTTCAATGGGGATTTGGTAGAGCGTGATGGTATCCGGCAGTGTCATGCCCACGCCGTAATTTTCTCCGCGCGCGGAGAGCGGAATTCCTTTGTACAAACCAAGTAGCGTCTCATCCTCACCAAGCCCCTGCTCCCTGCGGTCCTCGTCGGACGGCTCGCCCTCCACCAGCACCGCAACATTCTTAATCTTCTCCCGCACCCACTGCGGCAGTTGTTCATACCCTTTTTCCACAAGCTTCTCAAATTCCCTCCTCTCCATACGCATATGGTACACTAATCGCTTATGGCGAAAGGGAAGAAAATAGACTCTATAGAGAAGCTGGCGACGCTCATGGCAGAGGGTTTTGCTGACCTAAAAAATGGACTCACGGAGGAAATGGAGAGCCGATTTGAGGAGGTGAACCTCTCGCTCGGTCATGTGCAGGACGACGTTCGCTCACTACGGTACGACGTGAAAGAATTGAAGAGTGATGTTGCTGAAATAAAACGCGATATTACGGCTCACGGCAAAGCCATCGACAAAGACGCTCTCGCGCTCATTAACCACGAACGTCGTATTTCCAAGCTTGAGCACGTTCGATAACAAATATTCCTATCACATGTCTATTGAGATTATTGCCGGGTCGTAGGTAACACGAATGACCTCTGCATGCCCCGTCGTCCCTGAGCTTACTTGTTCGTATATCGGTGCCGCTTGTGGTGAGCTTCCTGTGGTGAACGTAGTCGAACCAGTCGAACCACCCGCGTATCCCGGCTCGACGTTGCTCACGCCTTTCAGCATTCGGAAGACCGCTTCGGTACACCAAAAGCACCCTCCTCCAAACACCGCTTTTTTCATATAGGTATTGTAACAAAAACCGGCCTCTATAACGGCCGGGTTTTTGTTTACGAAGCGAAGTCGTAAACATAAGGTGTGGGTTCCATCACGACAGCACCCACGAACGTCGGAGAGTTCCATTAACGCAGGAGCTCACAACAATCGTCGGCGATCAAGTTTAGAAGTGCTTATCCAGCATCTGCTGCAGGTGCGGCTTGAGAAACGCCTTCAGGGTCGAGATTTCAATACCAGCCCCTTTGGCAAAACGCTCAAGCTTCTTCATTGTCTTTTTGATCCACCGCTCGATAACGAACTCGAGCAGCTTTTCAGACACCTGTGTTGAGTCGCTCAAAGTCTTGCTCCTTTGTACATCTGCTACGGGATTGTAGCAGCAGCTTCCATTATACTACTAAACATATTACTTGTCAACTGCAGTAGTAGCCAAAGCCTGCTTCGGCACTTCCGCAGATTTCCTGAAGAAATACAGTATGAGCAGTCCCGCGAGAACGAAGACCGCCATTGCGCCTATGGCAAGCCGGTACGCGATAGCGCCGCCACCCACTCCCAAAATAATTCCGCCCCACGTAAGCGGACCGACAAACGTGGCAAAGCGCTCGGCCAGTGTGTAGAAAGAAAAGCCGTATGTCATCTCCTCTTTCCTAAGCAACGTGCTCAGGTATGCCCGGCAGACGGCAAACAGGGAGCCGATGAGCAGGCCGACGGGAATTGTAATGATGGCAAACACCGCGAATGTCGGCGCGAGCGCGAGCAGAGGCAGCGCAATAATCCAAGAGACGAGCAGTATCTTCAGTGTGGCAAGTGCGCCGATGCGGTCGGCCAACCATCCCGCTACCACTCCGCCTACGGCAGACATAACGAGAATAGACATAAGAAGAAGCGACTTTGTCGAATCGGGGACGGCAAAGACGCGCTCGAGGAGGATGGAATAGTTGTTGCTGAGGGTCAACAGCGCGTCGTTGAACAGGAAAAAAGCGAGGAGCATCGGCGTGGCCACCGAGGCAGCAAAAAAAGCGAGGAATTTGCGCCTATACGCCCGTCCGTCCTCCAGTAGTTGCGATATCTGAAGCGGAGAACGAGGCACTCTGTTCTCTTTGAAAAATACCATCATGGGAAGCGCCAGCAGGACGAACGCAATGAGCGCGGGACCCAAAGGATTCAGGCGCGACGCGGCAAGCGGCAGGGTGATGGCGATACCGACCACCTGACCCAGTGCGTTTGAAAACTGACCGATACCCGATGCGCGGGCACGATGCTCCGTATCGGCGATTTCTTCGAGCATCGGATTGTAGAACACAAAAGAGAGCTGGTAGAAATACTGGCCGAGCAAAAACAGGAGAGCGACCGCCCAGATATGCGAGGTCCCGAAATACGCGACCGCGACCGCGAGACTGTACGACAAAAATGTCCCGGCGGTCGCGACATTCAAAAAGAACTTGCGTCCGCCGTTCCTGTCGGTCTGCGCCGCAAGAATGGGCGCGGTCGCAAGCAAAATAAGTGTCGTTACCGCAAAAATGGCGTTGTACCAAAAGTCCGGAAGTCCCGCGTCGATAACCAGCCACTGCGCGAAATACAGAAGGAAGTTGACGTAGATAATCGAGTTCGCGAAGTCATACAGCGACCATAGAAACAGTTTCTTCTTGTTCATGTATTCGTTATGCGAACAGAGTCACCACGTAGAGAACCGCAACGCCGAGTATGGTGGAGAGTGTCGTCCAATAGACCGGATGCGAATGGTGACTTTCCGGCAACAGGTCGGACGCGCCGATGTACAGAAAGAATCCTGCGAACAGCGCGAGCAGATAACCAAGGGTCGTCTGGCTGACGGTAAAAAAGAGCGTGGCGAGTACGCCCGCGGCAGGAGCAAGCGCATCCACCAGAAGCCAGCGGAATGCCTGCGCCCTCTCACCCGTGCTTTTGAGTATCATGTTCACCGTGTTTATGCCGTCGGAAAAATCGTGTGCGAGGACCGCAAGCGCGACGACAAGTCCGACCGCCGGCGAGACTTGAAATGCGAGACCGAGGCCGATGCCGTCGAGGAAGCTGTGGAACGAAAGCGTACCGGCCCCGACAACCCCCCTCCGCTGACGCGCGTGACCATCGTCGTCGGTGTGGCTGTGTAGTGCAATGAAACGGTCCAATATGAGATATGCGACAAATCCGAGCGCAATAAGCGCAGTAACCGTGCGGACTTCGCCCGCTTGTCCGCTCAACTCAAACGCTTCCGGTATGAGTTCGAAAAACGCGACGCCGATAACAGCTCCCGCGCTGAGCCCCAAAATGAGGTGCAGCCGGTCCTTGAGGCGCAGGGCAAAAAGCCCGCCGAGCAGAGTCGCGCAAAAGGCTCCGATGGCAAATACGAGCATCATGAATAGAGATTATACACGGGCGGAACATATGCGAAACCGCACGACATGCAAAGGCGGTATACCCCGTGAGATAACGGGATTCGTTTCGCAAACGGCGTTAATTGTTTGTATCTCACGGGGTATACTGAGCGTGTCCTGTCTTTTTGCATTTGTATGATGAACGCATTCGCCTCTTTCGACCTCAATACGATCTACGCACTCGCTGCAATCCGGACGCCTGTCGGTGTAGGCATATTTTCGCTTATCACGGACCTTGGCGGATCCGTGGTCGTGGTTCCTGTCACTCTTTTTGTATGTGCAATACTCTGGTACAGGAAAGAACTTCCCTATGCAATCGGACTCTTCGCGTCGGTGCTCGGCGGAGAAGCGCTTAAAGATGCCATCAAAGAGATTGTCACGCGGCCAAGGCCTCCCGTCGCACTACATGCGGTCGTGGAAGATGGTTGGTCGTTCCCAAGCGGTCACGCGACCGCCGCTGTGGCGCTTTATGGCTTCCTCATTTACGCGACGTGGAAATTCGCGCCGGCGCCGTGGCGCATGCCGCTCACACTACTGTTCTCGGCAATTATTCTGTTGGTCGGCTTCAGCCGCATGTATCTCGGCGTACATTACGCAAGTGACGTCATTGGCGGCTTTGCCGTCGGTGCGATTTTCCTGTGGCTCGGCATCCTAGTTGGGAAGCGTCTGAGCGGGAGCGACGGCACGCGCGGGTGACTCGCTCGTTGCAAACCAGCGGTAGAGTGCGGGACTTATGAGTGCCGCGAATACGACCGCGCCGAGAAGATGCAAAACAGTGAATGGAACCTGCCCCGCAAGGGCGGCGGAAAATGACTGGCCGTTGAACAGCGGGCCGACGGTAAGGCCGGTGACCGCGTCGTAGAACAGTACGCCGACTATGCTAAAGCGGACGAAATTGCCGCGCGAAGCGGAGCGATTCTTGAAATAGAAGTATGAGGCGGCGCCGAGTGTGCCGTAGGCAAGCGCCGTGACCCACGTCCATGCGCCCCAGCCGCTCGTCACGGCGTCATAGAGCACAATGCTGAGCACTCCGAATAGAACGCCCGGTAGAGCCCCAAAACGCTTCGAAAGCGGCATTACAGAGGCCAGAATCGGCTCCACGTTGGGAGCGCGGAACGGCAAAAGTCTGAAAGCAAAAACGGCGGCGAATGTGAGTATGTATTTCAGCCAAGAGGTCATGAGGATTTAGAGTATATCACTGCCCGCGAGATGCGCCTGTGAATAGCCATTAACGGCTACGGATGACGGTCACGCCGGGGGTGCAGTCCTTGTACATCTCTGTTTTACGGACTGTGACGGTCACACGGCTGATGCGGGCGTCTTCCAAAATCTTCGTCGCAACGACATCCGCAAGCTTTTCGAGAAGTTTGAACGACGGACCTTCGACAACCTCTTTCGCGATTTTCCGGAACGTCGCGTAATTGACCGTATCCGCTATGTTGTCGCTCACGACGGCCTTGCCGGTGTCAAAATCAATCGCAATATCCAGCACGAATTCCTGTTCCCGTGTTCGCTCCTCATCGTACACCCCGTGCTTGCCGCGAAGTTTCAAGTCCCTGATGAAAATAGTGTCCATAACATTCTCACATTCTTAAGAATATCGGAATGTTCTAAAACTTAGAGAACAAACTTGCCGTCTTTGTAGATGACCTTCGTCGTACCGTTTTTCATGTGCGCCGTCACTGTGCGGCGGGTCGTCGAGATGATGTCGGTGTGTATTGAGGAGTCATTGTAGCCCAGCGCTTTTGCCTGCTTAGTTGTAAGCTTCGAGACATCCCCCGAGTAACAATCCCGATACGACATACCGAGCGCAAGATGTGTATTTCCTTGAGGCCCGCCGACATTCTCGTCGTACAACGTCTCTGCCATGAATTTCGTGACACGCGAGTGACGGCTGTCGGTGAGCGAGTATTCTCCTATTTTATTTGCTCCTTTGGTCGCTATCATCTCTTTCAAAAGTTTCTCATTCGTCTTCGCCTTGGATTTAACAACAAGACCATTCTTGAATTCCAACTCAATACCGGTAATCTTGGACCCATAGCGATAAAGCGGCTGGTTAAATTTAATCCAGCCCTCGGTACCGCGCCAATCCGGCGAGGTAAATATTTCGAAGCTCGGAATATTCGCGCCTGAACCGAAGCGCCATGCACGCTTTTCACCAAGTTTAATCCAGAGATCCATGTCGGGACCGACGATGTGCAACCGGTCCACCTTGGGCGTAATTGTATTAAGCTTACGACGATATTTCTCGATTTCAATATATACCTGCTTCCATTTTGCTATCGGATTCTTCTCATCCAAGAAACACGCCTTGATAATCTGATTCCAGTATTCTTTCTCAGAAAGCCCTGCCTCTTTTGCCATTGCTGGCGTGCCGTACATCGCGATGGACCACGAAAGCTTACCTTTCCATTCCTTTTGATGCCGCCAGTCCATAAACGGCTTCATCGCCACACCCCTCGCCATTATTCTTTTCGGGTCTATCCCGTCCATAAGATGCATATCCCGGTCAGCGAGTATGAACAGCGAGTGGTCCATCTCGTCCACGACTCCGCGCAGATATTTCGCCGGGAAGAATCTTATTTGCTCGTCCGAAGCATTCTCATAAAAATGCCGGCTCGTACTTTCGTTGCGGCGCATGTCGCCCTTCTCTTCATCGGGAGCATAGTGCGGAAGCACATGCCCGCCGGCGTTGATGATTGCGTTGAAGATTGCAACATACAGCGGCTTCGCGCTCTCATTCGCGGAAAGTCGCACGACGTCGCCTTTTTTAATTCCCTTCCCGCCGCCGAGCGCAAAATTCACCATCACGTCGGCGTATTTCTTCAAAATCTTGTCGCTGGGCGTGTATGACATAGCGGCAGATTACATGCCGGAAGCTTCCTTGTCGAGATGAAAACATGTCATGACTTGCGTAAGTACGGTCGTTGTGGCATTATGTGAGCTGGAACGTGCACCCGCACGCAGCTCACGGAGGCCGAAATGCGTATCTCATTATCACTTATTGCCGTCATGGTTGCGGGGATTGGTACCGCGATTGGTATCGCGACTGGTATCGGCGTTAGCATTACCGGATACGGCGTTCCGTATCTCATGGAGCGCGAGACTCGTTTTGCCAATGAAGAGATCGTCGTCACGCGCGGCATCGGTTTCATGCATACGCTTTCGTACGTGCGCAACATGCGCACCGGCGACGAGTATGTGCGGGAATTGCAATCCAGCCCGTTCGGCGGGCGTCGTTACGTCTCGATCAACGTATCTGCTCAATGTCGGTGCATAACATCTATGCACTGGAACGACGGCGATGAGCCATTCTCGGTCTTTCGCAATGCCGGTCACATGAACCTCATCACGGGCAAGAACATCAGTGTTGTCAAAGCTGTGTCCCTTGCCGAGGTTCAGGATAAGTTCGACAGGGCGCAGGTTCTACTTGACAACACGCGCCGGCGTTTTGAGCCCATAGTCGCGTCGATGGCGAAGTAACTGGCCTGACCAGTTGACCACCAGCCACTCTTAGCACGTAGCTGAGAGTGGCTGTTTCTTTTGTTCGGAACTTCCACTCGTTAAACTTTCTTTACCTCCTTCGCGCGTTCTTTGATATCTATCGGGTACACACCCGTGAAGCATGAGGTGCAGAATTGCGATTCGGGAAGTCCCGTCGCGGCTATCATGCCCTCGTATGAGAGGAAGCGCAGCGAGGTGGCGCCGAGATACTCCCGCATTTCCTCGATAGACTTGGTCGCCGCGATGAGCTTCTCCTGTTTCGGTGTGTCGATGCCGTAAAAATCCGGATACTTGACCGGCGGCGACGAGGAGAGGAAGTGCACTTCTTTTGCCCCCGCGTCGAAAAGCATTTTCACGATTTGCCGCGAGGTTGTCCCGCGGACGATTGAGTCGTCAATGACGACAAGCCGCTTACCTGCAATTACTTCCGGAATCGGGGTGAGCTTCGCTTTCACGCCCTGCTCGCGAATGTGCTGCTCCGGCTGAATAAATGTGCGGTGAATGTAGCGATTCTTGGCGAGTCCCAATTCCATGGGAATCCCGCTGTGTCGTGCATACCCGACCGCGGCCGGAATCGCGGTCTCGGGCACCGGAATAACGACGTCGGCTTCGATTTTATTCTCTTTTGCCAGTTCGGCACCGCAGTTCTTGCGCATCTCATACACCGACTTGCCGAGGAGGTGACTGTCGGGACGCGCAAAATAGACGAATTCGAAAATGTCGAGCTTCTGATTCCCTTCTGCGAGTTGCTCACTGCGCAAACCATCGGCATCCACTATCGCCATCTCACCCGGCTGTACGTCGCGAATGAATTCCGCTCCTATCGGCGGAAATGCACATGTTTCCGACGCGAAGACGTATCCGCCGTTGAGCTTGGCGAGCGAAAGCGGGCGGATGCCGCAGGTATCGCGGATGGCGATAATCGAATCCGCCGACATGATGAGAATTGAAAACGCTCCGGTAAGGAGCGGGTATATCTCTCTGATAGCATCTTCAAGCTTGGCGCCTTTGCGCATCGCGGCTCCGATTGATTCTACAATCATGCGCGAGTCGGAAAAATCATCCGTAGCGACATTGTGCGCCGCAAGATACTCTTCGAGCGCAGTGGTGCTCGGGAGATTGCCGTTGTGTACGAGTGCGATGGCGCCGTCGTCGGGCCCTGAGCAGAGCGACACCGAATCGAGCAAGCTGGGACTCGTGTCGCCGTAGTCGGGTTTCTCAAGAGCTGCATTGCCAGCCGCGAGCATCGGTTGGGCATGCTTCACTTTCGAGTTGCGCGAGGTCGAATAACGATTATGGGCCACTGCGATGTGGCCCTTGAGTGATTCCATGAGTTCCTCGGTGAATACCTGCGAGACGAGCCCCATGCCCTTGTGGAGGCAGATTTGCTGGCCGTCGCCCGCGGCGATGCCTGCGCTTTCCTGCCCGCGATGCTGGAGCGCGTAGAGACCGAAGAAGGAAAGGCGCGCGACGTCGAGACCTTTGCCGTAGACACCGAAGACTGCGCATTTCTCCCCGAGCTCCCCCGCTTCAGCTTCCCTGTTTTCGCTGAGTCGAGGTGTGTGTTCCATACGAAAAATCATTGTACCAAATATTTCCCAAAGCGAGAGGCGCCCACCGGGCGCCTCGTTAATGTTTGTGCAGGCTCGCTACATCACAAGGCGATGGCGAGCGAATACTCATGTTCGGTTCGACGCTTGAGTGCCGGCATGAGCGTGGCTTTATATACGCCCTCGAAACCTCGGTAGACGGCGACGATTGAAGGCCGTTCCCATGACGGATACGAGATGAGCTCACCGTCAAGACAAAAGATGGGCCAGGGTTTACTTGTATATTCCAGCCTATCTACGAGATCGTCGAGAACAAACTGCCGGCCATCGCAATACTCCGCCATCGTCCCGTCGAGGGGGACGTAGGTGTTGCTGCCAAACAGTGGGTTCATTCGCCCTTCTATGAACCTACGCAGTGCATGCTTTACGAAATTCGAGCGAACATCGCTGAAGTCGGAAAAGCCCTGCACCATATCGATGCCCCGAACGAGCCTTCCCCGCCTGTCCCGGCAAGGAAGTATCCGGACCTTTGTAAGGTCCACCGCCGTTACGTTACGGGCACACGGATGAGTCTCAGTCAGCACTTTCCTGCTGAGTTGGAACCAATCCTGTACGTCCCACTCCGAGCGGCGGTACATTTTTATCGTAGACCTTCTCACGTGCCTCTCCCCGGAAAATTGGTTGAGGCGATTCGATACGCATAAACTGATTCGATTTTCGCCAACCGCGATTATGCCACAGACTGCGCCGTGCCGCAAGTGTGTGAATCTTCCTTTGGTACAAAACGAAAGCCGCCAGTTGCCCGGCGGCTCACGAAATTATGGGACGGTTTGCTCACCGGGCGCGCATGCGCCGGTATTGGTGACGAACGTAGGGCGGGACGTGCATCACAATCACGCCGGTAAAGAATCCGGCATAGAGCGAGAGCATGAAACCCGCAGGACCCCACCACGCTGTCGCGAGACCGATGCAGATGAAACCAACGACGCAACCGAGCACCCAACTCTCCGGCATATAATCCGGAATCGGATTGTTGGTCTCGAAGATGCCGGGCCATCGGGCCTTCGCAGTCGCCCACAGGTCGGGGACGAAAGTGAGCGCGATGACTGCAACGAAAACAACGAAAATGCCGAGTGTGTTTCTCATGGAAACCCCCCAAAAGATAACTTATTTCTTTATACAGTGAATATACTAGTACGTCAATCTTATGAATTTGCCTGCCTGTCGAGCGTGAGCCAGTCTGAACCGCCGAGCGAGATTGCGAATGTCGTGAGCGCGAGTATGAAATCGCGCACGCCGATGTCGTTGTAGCCTATCCCGAATGCGATGACGAAAAGGTGGAGTGCGAGCAGGAGCGCGACCCAACGGGTCAGGAGTCCGACGGCGAGCATCGCGCCGAGAATGACTTCAAACCAGCCGTTGAACAGCACGATGCCCGCCGGAGAAATCCACGTGAGATTTGTCGCCCACACCGGTAGCCACGACAGCCATCCGGACGCGTCCATCACCTGTGAAAATCCGAACCACAGAAACAACGCCGCCAGAGCGAGTCGCAAGACGACGGGAGCGAAGGCGCGTGCATCGCGGTCGGTCATATCATTGAACGGTTGCATCCAACTGCACCGAAGGAGTCGTGTCCACAGTCGAACTCGCTGTGAGGGTTGTGTCTTCTTGCGCACTAATGGGCACCGTCTGCGGATTTGGCTCAAGCGGACGCGAGCCGCGCGTCTGGAAATAGACGAGCCCGGCGACGGCAAGGACGAGAATAAGCCCGATGGCAAGCGGTGTTGATGCGTTCATGGTGTGATGCGACGATTCTATCACGATGTGTTACTCCGACGCGAGCCTCTCGATTGCCACGATGTAGGCGGCGTCGCGCAGTGTGACGCCGCGCTCGCGCGCTGTCCGGTACACCGCGTCGGAGGCCGCGCGCATTTTCTTTTCCAACCGCTTGAATACATCCGCCTTGAACCAACGTTCGTCGTTCATATTTTGCGACCATTCGAAATACGAGACCGCAACACCGCCGGAATTCGCGAGAATATCGGGAATAACCATGACATTGTTCGCCCGCAATATTTCTTCCGCCTCGGGTGTCGTCGGACCATTCGCCATTTCGAGCACGACGCTCGCTTTCACCTGCTTTGCGACGTCAGCGGTAATCGCGTTTTCGAGCGCCGCCGGCACGACGATGTCGACGGGTAACGTCAAAATCTCATCATTTCTTATCGCTTTCGCGGCGGGATATCCCAGAAATGAACCGTGTTCTTTTTTGAACGCCTCGAGAGAATCGATGTCATTGAATCCCTTCCCCGAGAAAACAGCACTTTTCGAATCGGAAAACGCGACTACCTTGTATCCGGCCTTCTGCAAATATCGTGCAAGATAGCTTCCGACGTTGCCGAACCCCTGTATCGCGACGGTCTTCCCTTTCCCGCTCACGCTGCGCAAACGCAGTATCTCATCGAGCGCGAAACTGCCGCCGAGGCCGGTCGCCTCGGTGCGACCTTCGGAACCTCCCTTATTGAGAGGCTTCCCCGTAACGACTGCTGGTGTATCAGAACCGACAACGAGCGAATACTCGTCACGGATCAACTGCATGATGGTACTGCCCGCATTCAGATCGGGCCCCGGCACGTCAATATTCGGCCCGATTACGGGGGCAAGCCTTCGGACATATTCTCTGGTAAGCCGTTCCAGTTCAGTTGCCGAGAGTTTCTTGGGGTCCACGGTGATGCCTCCCTTGCCACCACCAAACGGTATGTCAATGAGGGCGGTCTTGAATGTCATCCAAAGTGCGAGTGCCTTTACCTCGTCCATATCAACATCCAGATGATATCTTGTACCGCCTTTGTACGGACCACGGATGTTGTTGTGCTGGACGCGAAAACCGCTGAAGACGCGGACACTGCCGTCGTCCATCCTGAGCGGCAGTGACACCTCTACGACGCGGTCCGGCTGGGAGAGCCGCGCAAGCAGTAGCGGGTCGAGCGAGAGCGATTGTGCCGCTTTTTGCAGTTGCGCCTGTGCCGTCTCCCATGGGTTTGCGCGCATAAAAATATGTACTACTGGTACTGAATGTAGATAGGGCGCGGCTTGAGTCTGAGAATTTCCTGCGGCGTCAGCATGCCAGCCGAGGGCGGTTTGGTGTCGTTCTTGTAGAAGAGTTTGAAACCGGTGAATTGTATCGGCTCAGCCGCGACGACCGTGTTGTACGTATTGATTTTCTTTGCAGGGAATCCCCACCCGTCCATGTCCACCACTATTTGCACCTCGGGTAGCGGCGTGATGCGCTTGTACCCTGTCAGCATGTCATCCGTAAAGCGATGTATGACGAGTATTTTCGGCGGCAGATTGTTATCGCGAACCAATCCCGCGAGATACTGCCCCACCCAATTGATGTCTTCCGCGTCAAACGTGCCGATGACCGTGCCTGGCCGTTCCCCGCCTTTCATCGAGAATTCCGGGTCGATGCCCACGTGCACATTGGGCATCGCCAGATAGTTTTCGTACACCGGTAATTCTTTTTGCACCGTGGAAAGTCCTACCTGAAAATCAATAAAGACGATTCCGTGCACCTTCTCGGCGAGTGCGAGCGCTATGTCTATTTGCGAATCCGGCATCCGCGCGCGGTACATGCCGTCCTTGCCCGCCGATGCCTGCGCCGTGACGAGAATATAGTGAATCGCGGGAATGACAGGGGTTGAAGGGTCTGCGGCTTCCCAATTGGCGACCTCTGCACGGAGCTTCGCGAGCACGACATCTTCCGGATACTCGCCGAGCACGCCCATGCCCTTGGAATAAAAGTTGCCGTAGTACGCGATAATGCGGTTGAACGGCAGAAGCGCGCCCGCATTCGGATATACGGTCTTCGCGGGCCAGAGCGGAGCCTTTTTTAACGGTGTCGATGTGGAGGTGGTCGTTGCGACCGGTTCGGGTGCCGGCAGCGTGGTCGTCGCAAGCGCGAGCACAAGCATGCGGCGGTCGTAGTCCTGTGTATCAAGCTTCGGCAACACGGGGACCGGCTTCCCTTCCGTCACCTCAGCGAGTGCGGCGTAGTACGACACGCCGAACATGTCGGAAACCACGGCATACAAAAGGAACATACAGGCAACGCCGACTCCAACGGCAAACACGGCCGGCACGACGCGCGAACGTCCCACCCGCGACCCTTTGTTTGCGCGCGCCATAATCACGTCATTCTACCCTACGGACGACGTAGAGCGAGTGAAGAACGCGAGCCATGCTCGCGTTCTTCCGAGCCGAGGAGTTCGAAAACCGGCAACCGGTTTATGCGGCGACGGAAAGTACTTTCGACGGATGGTGATGGCCTTTGACGATGCGTATTTTCTTTACCGGTACGCCGAGGTGCTCCGCGACAAGTTCGACGACGCGATTGTTCGCCATATTCGCCTCGGGCTTCTCGCGAACTGATATCTCGAATTTTCCCTCGGAGACCTCGCAAATACTTTCATTCTTCGCTCCCGTCTTGACGCGAACTTTAATGTGCATACGCGATTAATAATGCTCCGGGTTTTCCAAATGCATTAACGCCATGACAACGGCGGCTTTGTTGTATTCAGTACGATTTGATCTCCCTTTCGTGAAAACACCAACGAATCCCTCGTGTTCTCCCAATTTTTCATGCTGAGTGAGTCCTGTGGCTTTCATGGCCTGACTGCCATCCATCCCCAGGTTTACAATCGCTTCTATAACTTTCTTTGGCCATTCGTATGCTTGCGAAAGTCCCATATGAATTTGTTCGCCATCATAAATCGCACATACGGCAACTTCCATATACCCGGATTTTGTCTGTGGAACTTTCATGAGCCCGCTTTCAATTCCAAACCCATAGTCGTTGTTTTTGAACGCCTGTTTCGCTCTATCCACGGCGCCGGAAACAGTTTCATCGAGACTTTTCGGGTGACCAAATTGTTCGACTTTCACATCAACCCCGACCACTTCGGCACCAGCGAACATTGGATAATCGCGAAGTATTTCCGCAACCGCATTTACTTTGGTCTTGTTCTTCGAGCCAACACCGATTCTCATGATGCGAGTATAGCAAAAAGCGAATAGTCCCCTACATGTAAAATTATCAAGGTCCGACCTTTGTATTGATGTCAATCGAGCGCGGCGAAGAATTTGATGAGATTTGCGATGTGCTCGTCGAGCCCGACGCCGAGGGCCTCGCATCCGCGATTGATGACCGTACGGTCTATCTTCGCGGCGAACCGCGGCTCCCCGTAGCGTTTCTTTATCGAACTCGCCTTCATTTGCGCATATGGCACCGGATTTATCTTTTTGTATGCATAAAAAATACCGCTTATTTCGTCGCATGCGGTCAGCGCGGCCGCAAGTTTCGAATACGGCAGGGTGGTAAATCCGTCGTACCCATACGCATGCGCCTCGACGGCATGTATCAAATCGTCAGGGTATCCCCACTCCTTGAACCACTTCAGAGATTCCGCAGGATGTGCGTTCGGGAACTCTTCGAAATCAATGTCGTGCAGAAGTCCCGTGATATACCACAGGTCTTCGTCTTCGCCGTACAACTGCGCATACCCCGCCATCGCAGTACCTACCATGCGTGCGTGCTCCCGCTGATATTCATCCTTGACGTGCTGCTCCAGCAATTTCTGCGCTTCGTCGCGCGTGGGCAATGTCATGTACCCATCTTAACAAATCTGCGCCACATTGCGTCAGGTCCGACTTGACGCATTACCACTGCTCGAGAAGCAGAGCGTCGAAGTCTTCGCTCCTTGTTGTCATGTGAGTCTCAAGCATCTCTTGGGCTCTCTTCTTGAAAAGAGCCGGTGACATCCGTAATCCGAGTGAGTCTATCGAATCGATATCCACGATGTCTTGCGTCAAGTCGGACTTGTCCGAAATACACGAGTGCAAGCTCGAAAAAGAATATCGCTGCGCTCTTTCCCATGCCCGATCAAACTCAGACATCGCCTTCTTGAGACCGCCAGGGTGCAATTCGAAAACGTTTTTCACGAGAATATACTGCACAAGATATCGGAGGTACGAGTCGGAATCAATTGTCTTGGCTTTGTAACCTCCCTGGAACAAACTCCCCTTCTCACCATATTTTGCATTGAAATGAGTAGTCATACTGCCACCGAGGCGTTGCATAAACTTCGCTACACCACCATCAGTACTTTCCCGCAGTAGCAAGTGAAAATGATTCGGCATAAGCGTCCATGCAAGTACCTGCGTCAGTGGTTTGCGCTCCGGCCATGCGTGCGGCCGCTCGAATTCAGCAAGCGCTTCGGTATCGCGCATCCAATCGCCTACATCGTGCTCGTCATTCAAATAGAAAAGTGCCTTGCTAAAGCGAATTCGATCTGACTCGTCTCGAACTATTTCCACACCGCGAGTGCCGCGCTTTATGACATGCAGAATGGAACCGACGCCATGGGGTTCGACGCGCATCTGCGCATTATACCAAGTCTTTGCGTCAAGTCGGACTTGACGCATTAAGGTTACTTCACTTTCTGCAGACAGCGTAGGCACTCGAGCTGGCCCTCACGGGTCTTGATGTACTTGTTGCCGCACTTGCAGAGAACAACCGCCGGCTGATTCGGGTTGTCTATCCACTTCCCGTCTTTCATGAAATTTTTTGACATATGGTTACTTGTGGTGAGCGATTTATCCTGAGCAATGTCGAAGGAAGTCGAACTATTCAATAAAGGTCAGCGCCTTGCCGCGCTTCCCCGCGCGGCCGGTGCGGCCAATGCGGTGGACGTAGTCTTCGTAGGTGGTCGGCAGGTCGTAGTTGATGACATGGCTCACATCATCCACATCGATGCCGCGCGCGGCGACGTCGGTCGCGACGAGAACCTGCACGCGATTACTTTTGAACATCGAGAGTGCCTGCTCGCGTTTGTTCTGGCGCTTGTTTCCATGAATCGACTCCGCCTTGAAGCCGCGCTGAGCGAGAATTTTCGAGAGTTTCTCGACGCCGTGCTTGGTGCGGCCGAAGACGAGCACTTTGCTGAATTCCGGCTGTGTGAGCAATTCGTGGAGCACGTCCATTTTGTTCTTGCCCGCGACGCGCACGATATCCTGCTCAACATTTGATGCAGTGTCGCCCGTCTTCACGGAAATGCGCACGGGATTTTTGAGAAAGCTGTGGATGAGCGATTCAATCTCGCGCGTGAGCGTCGCCGAGAAGAAGAGCGTGTGGCGTTCGGGGCGCATGAGCGAAAGAATATATTTCATGTCGGCAATGAATCCCATGTCGAGCATGCGGTCGGCCTCGTCAAGGACGACTGTCTGAAATTTGGAAAGGTCGAGCGCACGGCGCTCGATGAGGTCTTTGAGACGGCCGGGAGTGCCGATGACGAAATTGGGCCCGCGGCGAAGGGTCGCTATCTGGCGATTGATATTGGCGCCCCCGACGCACGTGACGGCACCGATGCGCATATGGTCGGCAAACGCCCAATATTCTTCTTCTATTTGCTGTGCGAGTTCGCGGGTCGGCACCATGATGAGCACGTGCTCTGCGCGGTCCTTGAGAACCTTATTGATGAGCGGAATCAAAAACGCTGCGGTCTTGCCCGTGCCGGTATTCGCGATACCGACGACATCTTCGCCCTTGAGGACGTGCGGGATGGCGCGGTCCTGAATCGGAGTTGGCGTCGTGTATCCCTTGTGAGCGATATTCTTCTTGAGATTCTCGTGAATGATGAAATCGGAAAAGCTGTGCTCCGGTACGAAGACCTCCTGCTCTTCCGTCACGACCGCTTTGTTGATGAACTTCGAGACGTCGATGCGCGCAGTGCGCGGCGCGGCGCGGCGATTACCGCCACGGGAACCGTGAAATGACGGCCTGCTGAATGTACGGCCTTGCGGACGTCCGCCGAAACTGCGCCCGCGTGACCCGCCACCTGCGGGTCGGGAAGGGCGGGACGGGCCGTGTCCATGACGTGAATGAGTGTTCATGTTGTATATGAGCCCATTGAAGGGCTTTGGCCTAAAAGGCCGTTTAAATGTGTCGAACTATCTCGGGACAGGTTCACGCTGGAGTGCACTGCGCGCGGCCTTGGTAATCCCAAGACAAAACCGATGAGAGAGAGTCTGACCTGAAGAGTGTATCAGATACTTCCCTGCTTGTCAACTTTTAAGAAATCGACCTCCGCGTACGCGCGAAGGTCATTGTTTGCTTCGATTAGACGAGAGTTCGCTGAATTTCACCCGCTCGCCTTGATCTCTTTGAGTAGAAGAACTTGCCAGCATGGAGTCACTTGTGCATTCGGAGACAGTGTCATGGTCATAATCCCTACACTTGGCCCAACCCCGTACCGGCAAAGCGCTCGTCCAAATCCCATGCCCGGTTCGTAATAGAGCTGCCCGATGGCCAGAATCGGGTGCAGCTCGTCTAGGTCTTTGGCGGGTCGCGAGACGATTAGGTCGAGTAGGGGCTTCGGGTCTCCGAGTGTCATGCCCTGTCCTCTCGCATACGTGTTGAGCTGTGCGCGTGTCATCCAGACTTCGTCGCCCCAACGTGCAGCAAACACGTTGAAGCGAGCGGCGCCGGTGCGCCAAGGACGGAAACATCGATCACTCACGTCCTCTGGTACGCCATGAGGATTGATGTGCCGTTTCAGTACCGGTATCCTGTCGTCAATCGTTCGGTCGAAATCAACCGCGATATCGCCGAGACTCGTGATTTTCGGGAAATCTTTGGTTGGGTCATACACGGCGGGTTCCTCCGCAGTTCCATCTGCTATCTGCTGTTCACAACGGTACACCGCGTAGCAACGCGGTGTCAAACATACTACGAGGAACGGCGCTACTTTCCGCGGCCGTGCACCTGCTTTTTGCGGGGCTTGCGCGCGGCGAGCATCGCCTGCTTTGCGGCGAGGCGCTTCGCGGTTTTGCGCGAGCGGGTCTTCTTTCTTCGTATATCTACATCCGGTCGTTTTGCCATGCGCGCGATTATAGCACATACTCCCGTGATGACGAGTGACAGCTACCCGATGCGCCCCGTTAGAAATCGCGCCCGCGCTGGCGCGCCCCGTACGGGGCCTTCGGGGCGGGCTATTCCTAACGGGGTGCGCATCAACAAATATATCGCCTCCCGCGGTATCGCGACGCGCAAGGACGCGGACACCCTCATAGAGAAAGGTCTCGTGACGATTAACGGCCGCAAAGCGGTTCTCGGCGACAAAGTGCAGGAGAGCGACAAAGTCGAGGTGAAAGGCGCTCGCACCAAGTACCGCTATTTCGCTTACCACAAACCGTCCGGCGTCATTACCCATTCCCCTGAAAAAGGCGAGGCTGATATTATGCGAAGCATCCCGCTTCGCTCCGTCTTCCCCATTGGCCGGCTTGATAAGCGCTCGTCGGGACTCATCATTCTGACCGACGATGCGCGCGTCACCGACCGGCTTCTCAACCCTGAGTATGCGCACGACAAGGAGTACCGCGTGACGACCCGCGAGGCGTTGCCGAACAATTTCAAAAAGGTCATGGAGCGCGGCATCGACATCGGCCTGCCTGTGCGTGGCACGCAGACAGGCGGATACGTTACCAAGCCCTGTGAAGTGGAAATCCGTTCCGACAACAAATTTTCGATAACACTCACCGAGGGTAAGAAACATCAGATACGCCGCATGTGCGACGCGCTCAAAACATCCGTCGAAAATCTGCAACGCGTGCGCGTCATGAATATTAAGCTCGGTCCGCTCAAGCCCAACGAATACCGCGAGCTCAAAGGGCAGGAGCTTGATCAGTTTCTGAAGGCAATCGGTCTTTGATGGTGTTGAGAATCTTTCTCACACGCTCGATACTCTCCGGTTCAAGCAACGATATCGGCGTCGCTTCGACTCCTGCTTTCTTCAGCGCTGTGAGCTTTTCTGCGACAACCTCCGGCGACACCATGTCTGTCTTCGTCAGAAATACGTGCTCGTCTTTCTTCAGAAGCTCCGCGTTGTACTGCCCGAGTTCGGTACGAACGAGATTGTAATCGCGGACGATGTCCTCGCTTTCGGAAGAGACCAGATGGAAAAGGGTCTTGGTACGCTCAACATGTTTGAGGAATTTCACGCCGAGCCCTTTGCCCTGCGATGCGCCTTCGATGAGCCCCGGAATATCGGCGAGGATGATTTCGTAGTACGCTCCGAGGTGCGGCTCAAGTGTCGTGAACGCGTAATTCGCGACGCGGCTGCGCGCGGCGGTAAGTTCGTTGAGCAGGCTCGATTTACCGGCGTTTGGCAGGCCGATGAGCCCGATGTCGGCGACGAGCCGGAGCTCGAGTTTGTAGTTTGCGATGTCGCCGACGGTCCCTTCCTCGAATTCTTTCGGTGTCGTGTTGGTAGACGAGCGGAATTTGAAATTTCCCCGCCCGCCCTTGCCGCCGCCCGCGACGAGCAAGCGCTCACCGGGCTCGATGATTTCCTTCACAAAACCCGTGTCGAGATTGGTGATGCGGGTCCCCGCCGGCACCTTGAGCACGAGGTCAGCACCGGCGCGTCCGTCGATGAACTGGCCGCGGCCGTCCTTGCCATCTTCGGCGTGAATCTCTTTTTTGTTGGCGTAGAAAGAAAGGGCATTGATGTCCGTGCACCCCTCAAAATATATGTTGGCACCACGGCCGCCGTCGGCGCCTGTGGGGCCCTGCGCCAAGCGTACCTTTTGGAAGGCGACCGCGCCCTTGCCACCATTCCCTGCCTGTAGCTGAATTGTTACCTCATCTATCAACATGGCAGCATGCTACCACAAAGGGCGCTCCGACTCGCTTCATGTAATCTTCAGAGTGCAATGCTAAACTCTGTGCAATTCATGAAAGGTCGAACCGTTTCCATCGTCTACAATCTATATATAAGCTAATTTAATCTTCTATGAATCAAAAAACAATCGTTTGGGGTATTGTTGTTCTCGTTATTCTCGCATTGGGAGCGTGGTATCTCTCGTCGTCGGGCGCTTCAAGCACCGGCACGCAGGGAGAGACCGCCACCACAACGACCACTACCGGCACGACCGGTACGCCTGCCGGCACACCTGCAACTACAAACACGTTCAAGAGTATCTTTACGCAGTCGGGTAATCACCAGTGCGATTACAGTCAGTCCAACTCAACAGGACAAAGCACTAGCGTGATATACATCGCCGACGGGAAAATGCGCGGCGAGTTCCGCTCGACCATGAGCGGCGCTTCGACGGCGAGTCTCATGATTTACAGCGGCGGCTATCTCTACAGCTGGAAAGAAGGCGCAACGACCGGTAAGAAGTCGAGCATCAGAGCGCTTGCCGATCTTCCGGATGTCATTCCGCAAGACCTCACGAGCGGGGCAATTTACGGCACCAGCGCCAATACTGTCGGCTGGAATTGCCATGACTGGCTCAAGGACGTGAAGCTCTTCACTATCCCCACGTACGTGACATTCTCCTGAGCCTCCCCGCTCCGCAGGTCGCGGACAACAAAAGAGCCTCGCCCCATACCGGGGCGAGGCTTTTTGCTACCCTGATTTTATCAACGCCAATTTCTCTGCACGCGTCAGGCTTTTGATTTCCGCCTCGCGCTTTTGGGCTTTGCTGCGGTCACGGGCTTTTTCCGAATACACCATCCGATTCGCGCCATGCGCTCGCGTGTAGCTCCCGCCCTCCCCTTTTTTGTGCTCCATCAGCCGCCGCTTCAAATCGGTGGTCACGCCCGTGTAGAGCGTCCCGTCTGCGCATTTCAAGATATATACAAAATACATGCGAGACAATTTGTGCTTACGCTATCCAACCGATAAGAGCGATCCCCAGAGCATTCATAACGAACGAGACGAGGACGAGATTCTTCGTACGCATGTGAGAGAGGCCCATAAGTCCCATGCCAAGCTCATCGGGAAGCGGCGACGCGATAATAAGGGCGCCGAGGAATGGAAGCATCCACCGGAACATTCTCCTGTGGAAAATCGCGAAGAATCTTTTGTACCTTGGCAGGCTCATCACATGTTCGACATCCTTTCGGAACGCAAACCGGACAAGGCCGAAAAGTATCAGGTCTCCCAGCACGGCGCCCAGCGCTCCTATGCCCGCCATCGCAAACGTGTTGACCGCCGGAGCAAGCTCAACGAACGTTGCGATAGCAAGAGGCGTGGTAAACAGTGATGTGAACAATATGCCCGCGATAAAACTGCCGATGAGTTCCGACTCAAGGTTAACCAAAAAAATATCGGAGAGCAGGCCGGACTTGCTGAGCGCGATTGCCGCCGCGATGCCCGCCAAAATAATGATGGCATCTCTTTCGAGACGGTCACCAAACGACGACTTAGCAGCCATTCCCATATTCTACCTTGACTGAATAATTGTCACGATGCTCGAATCCTTATAAGTGAACGGTCCGGCTAGCGGTGTCCTCCTCGGCATGGTCCCAATTCGTCCCGAGACAACTCTTCGACGAAATCGAACTCGCCTCTTGCGCCCGGGGAGATTTTCTGGACAGAGCGTCTATGAGTTCTTCCGTTGCACTCGAGCCAGCGCTCTCTCTTCGCCCCATCCTCGTACGTTTCCAACACCTCACGCTCAACGATGCGATATCGCGGCGGCCCTTCAGCACCTTCATTACCCTCGAACTTTGTCAGCTTGATACCTTCCGGCATATACCCACAGTATCACCTATCTCAAACCGGCCGTTTGTTATGAGGACGTCTGATTACGAATTCGCGAGGCAAGCCGCAAGTTGCGGCGTTGGTGTCCAACCGCATTGACCGCTCTTCTGTCTCTCGCATGTTGCGGTTTTGTAGCATGCATAACTCTCGCGGTACTCACAGGTCGAGACCGCATCGGGTCGGTCGGTGCACATCTGTGCAGAACAGCCGCCGACATAGCATTTTGCCGAAGGAGTATCGGCGACAGGCGTAGTCTGCGGCACGACATTGAACGTGAGGCGGTAATCGCCCATTGTAATCTGGGTTTGTGAATGTTTCTCCGGGGCTACTGCCGTGAGCGTAATGCGCTGTGCTTCTGTCGTGAATGCCTGACCGAGCTTGACGATACTCGTCGACGTACCCATACCGGAGACGACTTCGATTCTCACGCGCACCGTACCCGCTTGGATGCATTGCACATCGACAGGGCAACGGCTGTCTTCGACAATCCCAATCGCGAGAATCGAAAGACCCTTAAACATTGCGAGCTCACCCATCCTGAGAACGATGTCACCGTACGGCAAAACTGTGTTGCGCGGGCTCTGCTCGCCAATAGGCGAGCAGGTTTCGAAGTCGACATTTTCTGTGATTGCATCGCCGGGCCGGATATATTGTCCGGTCGCCGTCACCTTCTTGTCGTTGGTTACGTAAAAACAATGCGCATTGAGAATCCCCGGAACACCACTGCCACGCTGGATGAACGCGAGGTACCAGCCATCTGGAGCCCGCTTCCCTTCAATAGAGCTCGGCGGAAGCGAAGTCGTGCGGTATGCGGCCAACGCCGGAAACTCCGCAATGACGGCATTCGCGGCGTCATCTTGCGAAAGCACAAAGTTCGACGAGCTCAACACGAATAACGCGCCGAGCGTGAGAATAATGACTGCCGCCGATATAGATATGAGCGCATTATTGTTCATGACATGATTGTATAGTATCCGACGATTCGCGGCCGATACCATTACCGATGCGGACTGAAGCTTGTGCGACGTCGGGACCGCCGCCGTCTTCAGACAGTAAAGGCGATGAGGACAACGATACCGGTGATGACGGCGAAAGTCGTGAGTGTCTTCGTGAAGAGTTCCACCGCCTCGCGCTTTTGTCCGTCTATAAACATCTGCATCGGCTGGAAGAAGAAAACATAGCCCATAAAAGCAACCGAGCACACGAGCAAGCTCAGCATAGCTATCGGTGCCAGAATAGTGTCCGGCTTGTCTCTGACGAGAGCGGGGCCGTAGCTGATGAGGAGGACAATGAAGATGATATACAGTCCAGCAAACAGCGCGTTGAGATAGGGGTTCTTGGTCATGCCCTCACTATACCAAACCCAACTGGCTGGTGGTCTGGCGCGAGTTCTAATTCTAAATGCAACACCTAATATGTGTTGCATATGCGGGACAA
>ERZ1292625.116-Hain-H41-01um-R1-116-length-129237-cov-21_pt2 | contig 59791 bp, 83 predicted proteins | sample MGYA00564400_ERZ1292625 | MGnify/ENA primary metagenome ERZ1292625 (study PRJEB36523, sample SAMEA6512639) | groundwater metagenome | collected 2019-01-08 | study: AquaDiva: Metagenomics assemblies of 32 groundwater samples | reverse complement strand
GAGCTTTAACAGGAACTATAATTGATGCCTTACCAAGTCTTCTAGCTACATTTAGAGCTATTGCAGATTTTCCTGTTCCGCAGGCTCCATGCAGGAAAATTATTCTATCTCCATGTTTTATTGAGTCTAGTATTTCATTTACAACATCTTCTTGAGTTTTTCCGTTTGAAAATTTTAGGGGAGTTATCTTTCCATTTTTGTCATTTAAATCCCAATTAACCCCTGCGAATATATTTTCTGCTTTTGTATCTTCTTTTAAGAAACTTAGGTTTGATGAGGTCTTTAGATTAGAATTAGAACTTTCTAGCAATTCTTCAAAATCGTCTGGTAAGATTACTGTTTCTTTAGGCCTCCATTTTTGAGGAGCATTTGTTTGCAAACTCTGGAGTCTAGATTGATCACCACTTACCATGTTTTCTTTTGTGGGTATGGGGTTATAAAAGTGTTGCTGTCTAAGACTAGAAATTAGGTAGACTTAAAGTGATTGGGTCGCTGAAAGGAGCGTTTTTTGCAGGTGATAGAACATGCCTATATTTTTCTTTAAGACTTAAATGAACTCTTCCATTTATTTCTTCTTCCTCAAACAAAGCTTGTAGAAACTTTCCTAATTTCCTACGATCAGAGTAATATAGTGCATAACCTTTTTCTTGAGAAGATGGGACAACTATTGAACCATTTCCTTTGTAGTTTGGATGATTTGCAATTGCTTTCCCTATAAGAATTTCATCAATCCTTCGTACCCCCCTTCTTACTATTAATCTATTTTCTCCAAAATAGACTTTTTGAGTAAATCTCGGAGGTTGCGAGGGATCTCTAGTTCTTTCTTCTCTTTGAACCAATGCTTCTTCATATGCTGGAAAAAACCCTCCTTCTTTTTTAATTGCTTCTGATACATAATCTGCAGATATTAATAGTAATTTATTATACAAGTTTGGATCTTCTCTAAGTGTTGAGATTTTCTCCGTTTCTTTAAAAATTCTATCTACTAAACTTTCCATTCCGGCAACAGAAGATAAGGGTTTTTAAACTTAATTTATTTGACCATGATGTGCGGGGATGCCAGAGTGGTCAAATGGGTCACGTTAAGGCCGTGATAGCTTAGTGCTTTCCTAGGTTCGAATCCTAGTTCCCGCATATTTCTGTTTAGAAGTGAGTCTCTGAGTGCTTTAAAGTGGTCAAACAAGAGAGAAAAGAGATTGTTTTTCCTGTGTGTGATTTATAAATGACCTTAAGCTTTAAAAAGAGACTTTCATTTTACAACATGTAAGGTCTATAACCCTCACAATAAAAACTTCTAAACTCTTCACGGAGATTATTATGAATTCTAAAAAATTAAATTATGTGTCTTTGGCGGCAATGTTGTCTTTAGGAGCATGTGTGCATGTTGATTCTGCTTCTGTTAGACCCTTTTTTGGCAATATTTGGGACTCTTTGGATACTGCTCAAACAAGTTCTAAAGATGATCCTATAAACTGCTCTGCTACAGTTTCTTTAAACCCTGCTTTCCATCCTGTTTATAGCATTAAAACTATTCAAGCAAATAGTAGTCCTGATTTACCTGTTCATAATTTTTATGACTCAAGACAGGAACGTCCTATAAATTCTCTAATAAATTATTCACTTGGATTACCTCAAGAACTTACTAGACAAGATACATCTTTTGATACAGGATTAGTTCAGATAGCTATTAGTGATCGTGAGTCTCTTACTTTTAGGCCGAAGTATTCTCAAGCATATGACATTTCATTTAGAGAAGATCACTTAAATGTTCAAGAGATTAAAGATTATCAAGCTCCTGCTTACAGCGATTTTCGTTTTAAGAATGATATTTTAAATGATTTGCCTGAAGATGATCCTGAAAGAGTAGAGCATGATCAAAGTGCAGCGATATCCTCTCTAGCAAGATGGATGTGGGGCTGGAAGGTCTTTAAACCGATAAAGACTGTTGCTGATCAAACTCGTGATTATTCTAATAGTGCCGTAAGGTCTGTATTTGGATCTCATGCTGAAATTGATTATAATAGTGGAAAACTTGTTTTTGAATATACAGGGATATCTACAGATTACTTCAATGTAGATGTTAACCTATGGACAGAACTAGACGACTTTAAGAAAAGTGGTCTAATTGTTGAGATGGTTCTTCCTTTTGGTAGAAGAAGATAATTAATTAGTGCTTAGTTTTACTCTATTGTTATCTTCTAATATTTCAGGTATTTGATTTTCATAATCTATTACAAATTCTATGCTTTTTGCATTTAAGTCTATTTTTAGGTTTTCTACATCAATTATTTTCTTTGCCCCTACTGATATTGAATTAAGCTCAAAATTATCTACAAATTCGTCATCTGCATATATGGCTACTTTTACATTATTTGCTTGTATTAATCCTTTGTTTATTACTTCCATGTGGAAGTTAACATATCTTCCGCTCTTTGTAGCTGTTAATTCTTCAAATGCTAATTCTGGGGCTGAAGATATTTCATACAATTCATTTATGCTATCTATTATTTCTTCATCTATTACTTGATCACATGCTAATGTGGGATATAGTATGCTGTTTTCGTCGTTATTATGGTCAAAACCAAGAGCATGGAGTAATTCGTGTATTGCTACATTTGCATTGTTACAGCTTCCTTCTCTATATAATGCAACTTTTCCCTCTAGTATTACTGAATATAGTGTCGAGTTTATTACTCTTGATGGACCACCTTCACCTGCTATGAAGTGATTCTCTTCTTCTGCTTGGGGGGATACATCAGAACACAATATCTTGAGTGCAGCGTTTGATTCGCTTGTATGGTTGAATTCTAATACTGTTTTCTCTTCTAAAATAGAGAAAGCTTCCTCCATTTTTGTTTTTTTATTTTCAGGACACGATTCTGCTATGTTGTAGTTTATTTCATTACTTGGATATCTCATATTTTCATAGAATTGTTTGCTTGGAATTGTGTTAGTTGTTGTTATTTCATTTGAATTTGTATTAATTAGGTTTATTGTGTGTCTTGGAATATTCTGGTATAAATAATATCCAGCATATCCTATTGCTACAAGAAAAAGTATTACAAAAAATGTTGCAAATAATCCTTTTCTGTTCATGACTATTTTAAATTTTCAATGTATATAAATTATCTTTTTGATACTATTTCTTAACGAAGATGTCTTTTTCTTAAGGGAGCTGTGAAGGATCTAATTTGATGTAGTGCACTTTTCCTTCTCTTGCTCCTATTATATGTATTTTGTTTTCAGAATCTATTTCAAGTTTTGGGTTTGTCCACTCTCCATTATCCATTTGATGTTCTGTCCAGTGACCCGAATAATTTGTCATTATGCGTAAGCCCATTCTGTTTGCAGGAGTATAACAGATCATTGCTTTGCTGTTTGAGTCCATTTCAAAAGAAAGCCTATTATCTTCAGATAAATTGGTTTGAGGGTAAACTGATTGCAGATTCCATGTACTTCCAACTCTTGTACCATAGTATAAATGTGGGATAGTGTGTCTTTGGAACACTAAATGCATTGTTCCTTGAGTATCTTTTCTTATTATGGGATTTTTACCCCAGTGAACTAACTCTTGGACCCATGATCCTGATTGTTTGGTTATATAATTGACTGTTGTTCCTCCTTGTGCAACATGGACTACATGAGGTTGATTATTATAGTCTAAGGCTATGGATGTCTGACTTGGAGCAGAACTTGCCAAATCTTCTATAGACCATTGTCCTGATATGTTTGAAGCATACTTTAATCTATCAGATGATATATAAGTTATATGTTTGTTTTCTTGGGAATCAATAACAAAATCGTTATCTCTTCCTGAATTAGGAGTAGAATCTATTGTATGTTTTATCCATTGATTTTCTGTAAATGTAGCATGGACTAATTCTTCTCCAATGGTTGTGCTGTTAAATACTGTTTGAGGATTTTGCCCAAACTTAGCTGTTGTATAGATTCCTTCACTTGCAATTGGTTTTCTTATCCAATTGTCTCCTACTAAGGAAGCTGAACTGAACTTTCTTTCAGGACTGCTGTCTTGATAGATTAAAGTTGGTTCTCCTTGATTGTTTACTGCTAGGCTTAATTGGGGAGCTCTGTTACCTTGAAATGTTTCTCCCCAATCTTCTAAGATTCTGCTTTCTAGACTTGAAGATAGCTGGAATTGCTGTGTTTGAAGTACTGTTGGTAGTTCATCAATTTGACGTATTTTGAAAGAAGATCTTGTTTCTGCATCATAAATATCCTTTGCTTTTATTATTACTTCATGTTCATTATTTGTTAGATCTTCATCAATTGGATCTTGATAGAAATATTCAAATCTTGAAATTCCTATTTGATTTATTTGTCCTGGCCCACTTTCTAAGGTTGCATTAAACTGATCTCCTTCTGGATCAGTAATTTTTGAATTTAAATCGATTGTCAGAGTTGAGCCTTCATTCACATCATAATCTGAAAAAGTAATTACTGGCCCTCTATTATTTTCAGGAGCTGAAGGGTTACTTGGATTTTGTGGAGGACTTATTGTTGTATTATTAATTGTTCTTTTTGAACAACTAAAAGAGAGGGCTAGCAGGCCTGCAAGGCCTAAAGAGATATTCCGAGAAATATTTTTACGCATCTTTTTTGGAGGTTTACTTCTTATTTATTATAGTGTTGTCTTTTTTCTACTTCTTTTTGAAATTTAATGAACATGAGTTTATGCAGAATCTCTTTCCTGTTTTTTCTTGAGGACCATCATTAAACACATGACCTAAATGACTTCCGCATTTTGTACATATTACTTCAGTTCTACTCATTCCTATACTATTATCTTGGATGAATTTTACTGATCCTGGAATAGAATCATAGAAAGATGGCCAGCCTGTTCCTGAATCAAACTTTACGTCTGAATTGAATAGTTTATTTCCACATGCAACACATTCATACATTCCTTTTTCCTTATTATTATGGTGCTTTCCTGTGAAAGCAGGCTCTGTTCCTTTTTCTCTTAAGACATGATATTGCTCTTTTGTCAGTTTCTTTTTGAAATCTTCTTCTTTCATATAATTTTATTGTTTATTGAGTATTAAATTTATATGTTGTTTGTAGCTACTAGGATTTTAATCGTGAAATAGATTTATGAGGTTTAATTTCTAAAACTGAATCTCACAGAGTAGTAAGATTTAAACAAAGAAAATAGATATTTTCTAGCTTAAACTTTGCAACGAATATTAAAACGCAAAGTTTAAATAATTAAACGAACCTTAAGATTTATGAATAATTACTCAAAAATGACTTTGTTTACATTGTTATTTGTATTTTTGTTTGCTTCTACGGGACTTGCAAGTGCTTCCCATCCTTACAATACATATACTTACACAGATAGAAATGTATTTTCATACAATGAAGATGATAATGGTTTCAAAGTTGGTTTTGATGAAAAGCGTCATGTTTCAAGAGGATATACTTATTGTGGATACTATGATTGGAGTTATGGTGGAAAAAGATGTGCTCGCTCTTGGGGAGATAGACAATACTATCCAGATCATGCTTCATATGAATATGATCATGATGTCGTTGTAAAAGAAGCTTTCAAAACTTATCAGCAAAGGTCAAAGCAAGAATATCAGCTTGAAGTCAGAAGAATTGGTCTTGAAGAAAGAAGACGCTATGGATACGGTGGATATGGCTATGGATATTCAGATCATAGATATTATTCTTACGGCTGGTAATAATATAAAAAGTCAATCTGGTTTTTATTTATATGAAAATTGTGAATAAGCTCAAGTTTTATTTTGGTATTTTGATTATTTTATTCCTGTTATTTAGTTATTTTATTAGTGTTAATGTTGAAAGCGGAGCTAATTACATTGTTACTGATACTCTACTAGGGATAATTATATTTCATAGTTTATTTGTTTTTATTGTTTATTTAATAATTGCAATATTTTTTATATTTACAGGAGTAAGGAGGTTTAAATTCACATGAGTTACTTGAAGGGTTTTAGAGAAGTTTATTCAAAACCATTTTATATTTTTGTTGCATTGGCTGGAATGCTTTTGTTTTATCTGCTTGAAGTTATTATTTCTGACTTTTCAGATTTGAGAATCATTTCAAATGGACAAGGATCTCTTAAGACTCTTTTTTATTATTTTACTGGATATCCAGTGACTCTTGATTCATATTCAGTTTTCTTTCTTTTTGCAATTACCTTATTGTTTGGATCTTATCTTGCTTTGGCTACTTACAAGACTACTCAGCTGAGTAGTGCAAAGTTTTCTTTCCTTGGATCAATAGGTCTATTTTTTGGGTTTCTTGCTCCTGGATGTGCTGCATGCGGTATTGGACTAGCTTCAATATTAGGTATTGGAGGAGCAGTGATATCTTTGCCATTTGGGGGTAAAGAGATATCGCTTTTAGCGTTTATTCTTCTTGGGTATGCTAATTTCAGAGTTGCTAGAAAGATTAACCAGAATACTTGTTCGATAAGCTTTAAATAGGCACTTAAGGGTCCATTTTATGACATTTATCAGGAGATAGATTCGTTGGTTTCATGAATGAAATGGAAGTGGATGAGAAATATCTGAAAGATAAACCTGTTGTTTGCTCTATTGATAAGAAAACTGGAACAATTTATTCTTTGGCTCCTAATTTAGTTATCATTTGAAGCTAACAAAACCTTTATTAAAGACTGAATTAATTTTTCTTAATGAATAATGAGAAACTGAAAGGGGGTTTTAATATGGAACAAAAAAGTGAAACAATTACAATAAGAAAAGACACTCTTTGGAAATATTCAACATTTATTTTGTTAGGTGTTGTTATTTTAGGAGTTATCTTTTATGTTTTGCCTGGTAAAAGTACTACTGGAAACGTTGTACAGCAACCTGGACAACAATTACCAACTGGGCCAACAGCTCTTATAGAAATTGATACTGAAGGAGCTCCCATTAAAGGAAACGTTAACGCTAAAGTTACATTATTGGAGTTTGTAGATTATGAATGTCCATTCTGCGCAAGACACAATGCTCAAACAGGTCCTGCTCTTAATCAAAGAGTTGTTGCTGGAGAATTGAAAATTGTATCTATGGACTATCCATTACCTTTCCATGCTCAAGCTCAGAAAGCTGCTGAAGCTGCTCACTGTGCTAGAGATCAGGGAGGAGACGCTGCTTACTATGAAATGCATGACTTGCTATTTACTAGCGGAGTTGAAGGAGGAGTTGGCGCATTCAAAGAATATGCTCAACAAATGGATTTGAACGCTAATGAATTTGCATCTTGTTTGGATAACGGAGACAATGCTCAATTAGTTGCAGATAACATGGCTTATGGTTCTTCTATTGGGATACAGGGAACACCTGGATTCTTAATTGGAGACGGAGAAAAAGCTAGACTTGTTAGTGGTGCATGTCCATCTACTACATTTGATTATGCAATTGATGCAGTATTAAATGATGAAGAGTGGGGAGTTTCTAACTGCCAACCTACAGTCTAAATTTATTTTTTATTTTATTTTTCTTTTTTATAGAATATTTTAATTAAGAACCAGCTGGTTATTAGAATCATAAGGAATTGAGCTAAGAACCATTCCGCCATGTATGGAAGACCGAACGTGAAGTTAGCACAGTTATGATATACACAATTAACGTTTCGATCATAGTCTGTTACTAATCTTGAGACTATAAATACTACAGATACCTGTATCATACTAACTATTGGGAAGCTTCTTGATTTTAATCCAATTAGATACATTGAGTAAAGGCTTAATGGAATATTGAAGAGGTGTTGGAGTGTTATTATTTTCCCGCTTAATACACCAGGGATGAAAAAATAATCAGTTATTCCGAATAAAGAGTCTCCTGTAATTAGGTGGTGAAAGAAGTCCAAATTCCAGAATAAATAAGGTATGAATATTATTGCTATCTGGCTTGCTACCAAAGATGCACTCTTTCTTAGTATTCCTATACCTAACAATATAAGAGATATGTAACTCATCCATAATACAGGGGCTATTCCTGTGTTGACTTTGAATATATTGTCTATTACAGCAGCTATCCCCCAAAGAAAAAATACAGTTCCTATTATGTTAAGAATTTTTACGCTGGTTACTGCTTTTTTATTCATTCTTTCTTGACTTCTTTTTTTGTGATTTGTTATGTTTGACTATATGGAACATACCATATAAACCAATAAAGAACCAAATTATATTTGTTAGAAATGAAGGGTATGCTTCTAGAATTAGAGTATTTACTCCCAATAGAAGAGATCCTATGATATTCATCCATTGATACATTTTTGAACGGCTAGTTAGATCTTTATGGATTAACAAGAAGTATGCTAATAATAATAGAGCTGCTCCAATCCAGCCTATAAGAGATATCAACACCATATTCAACCTCATTTAAATTAGTTAATAAATCTTTATAATTTAATCGTCGTCTTCTTCATCTTCCCATTCTGTACTAAGAATATTAAAGTTTTCATCTAGGTGAACATCAACTTCTCCATCATTTGTAGTTATCTCAATTTCGTAGTATCCTTCTTCGTCTCCTATTTCAGAGTCAGTTACTCTACCTTCTCCAATATACTCGAGGGATACTGCGCTCGCTCTTTCTAAATGTGTTCCTGTAATTGGAACTTCTCTTTCATTTTCATCATTTTTTGAATTGTCTTCATAATTTAATTTTACTAAATTTAGAATTGATCTTTCACTTTTATAATTTGAGCTGGATAAACTTGTACTGTTGGCCAAGATAAATGTACTGTTTACTACTAAGAGTACCACTAGGGAGATAATTAATAATAATGCTAAACCTTTCTTTGACACGCTATTTGAATGTATCTCAAGTATTTATTATTTTCTATTTGAAAAGTTTGTTAAAATTGTTTTCTATTTCTTTCTCTGCTTCTTCTAATTTTATTCCCTTTATTTCAGCTATCTTTTTGTAGCTGTAAATTACGTTGGCTGGTTCGTTTGGCCATTCTTTCAATGGGTGTAAGTAAGGGGTGTCTGTTTCACATAGCAAATTTTGAATCGGAACTCTTTTGATTACATCTTGGAATTGTTGAGAGTAATGAGAATTTGCGGGAATTGATAAGAACCATCCATTCTTTGCTATTCTATCCACTAATGACATCTTTCCCGAGAAACAATGCATTACTACCTTTTTTGCATTTAATTCTTCTAATAATTCTATTGTGTGGAGTTCAGCTTTTCTTGAATGGATTATAACTGGTTTATTTAATTTAATTGCCAGATTTACAAACTTTCTTAGATTGTTCTTTTGTTTGTCTAATGTTTTATGTAATTCTTCTTCCTTTAAATCTATACCTACCTCTCCTATTGCTACAATTTTATCTTTATTCTTCTTTATAAATTCTATTTCCTCATCTATTTCTCTCTCTGATAATTTTAGGGCGTCTGTGGGATATATCCCAAGAGCTGGAAGAACTTGTTTGTGTTTTTCCGCCAGACTTAAAATAATTTGATTTTGAGCATGATCTGTTCCATTTACAATCATTTGTTCTACTCCTTTTGATTTTGCATTTTTGATAGCTTGTGCTGCTGTAATTCCTTCTTCTATTAGTTTATCTAAGTGGCAATGAACGTCTATGAACATATATTCACCATGGTAATTTATCTTGCTTAAACCAGAACTGACCTGTTTCTTTTAAATTTACTATTTTATTATAGACGTTCTCAGCTGACTGATATGGTTTAAACTCTGCACCTTTTCCACCCATATCTGTTTCAACCCATCCTGGGTGAATTGAAGCTACAATTATGCCTTTTTCTTCCAGTCTTATAGATAATGTTTTCGTATACATATTAAGAGCTGCCTTTGAAATGCGATAATCTGGATAGTCTACATTCTTTTTAATTCCTACATGAGTTATTGATCCTGCTCTAGAAGAAATATTAATTATTTTACCTGACTTATTTATCATGGGGAGCATTCTTTCTGTTAAATCTATTGTACCTATTAGATTTACTTCTAGTGTTTTTCTTAAATAATCAATTCTCATTACAGGATCTTTATTATTGGCATAAACTCCAGCATTATTAATTAGAATATCTATTTTTTTATTTAATTTAGCAAATTCTTTAGTGCATTCTTCTATACTTTTTGAAGAAGATAGATCTAACTTTAACATGGTCAGATTATTATTTTTTATATCCGCCATTCCAGAAGTAGATGTTCCGATAACTTCATAGCTTTCTTTAAGAAACTTTTCTGCCAAAGCTTTACCTATACCCCTACTTGCTCCTGTAATGAATACTTTTTGCATAAGATTATTTGATTTATTAGTATAAAAAGTTGTTCAAAATTTACTACGCTTGTATTTATCCTCATTAGGCTTATCAATTTAGGAGGTGAAAATGGCTAAAAAGACACGTGGACACAGAATGAAAGTTGCTAAGCTTAGAGCTAAATCGACACCCGGAGGGAGAGGGCCAGTTAGATTGAGACCTGCCGGAATGAAAATAATGGCTCACTAAAGGCTTTTATTCTTCTTTTTTATTTTTCAGAATGAAATCCCTCGACCAAGAATCGAACTTGGGTAACGCGGGTTCTACATAACTGTAATCTCCAGTGAGACTACTCTGATTGTGCTTCATTTTATTTTCCCAAGGAAGGGAAAAATCTGCACTATCCTACAGCCGCGCGCTCTTCCATTGAGCTATCGAGGGATTAAATATTCTAGAATTGTGTCTTTTAAAGGTTATTGATTACTTTTTTTTATTAATTCTTTTATTAATTCTGCCTGGCTTTTTCTTTTCTTTGGTTTTGTTTTTAGTATCTTTCTTGTCTTTTTTTTAACTGTGTGATTAACAATATTGCTGTTGTTATGTCTTGATCCTACGAATATTGCACTTACTATAACTAGAGCTAATATTAAGTAGAATGAAGTACTTGAGTAGTATTGTTTCATTATTTCTACTGCATTATCTTGTGTAAAGAAGAAAAACAAATCTAATACAAATCCAACTATGATAAAGGTTATTCCAAGTTTAAAGCCTTCTTTTGCACTTCTTTTAGCTTTTGAGAAATACCAAATACTTGCTAAACATGTCAATAAAACTGTTGTGATTACTGTTATTATCCAGTATATTGTTGGAATATTTTGAGGAGATTCAATGCTTACATTTGCAACTATAGTCATTATTATTCCTATAATCATTGTAGCTGTGTAAAGTGCTAAAGATATTAGAATTCCTCTTTTAAGATTCATATTTATTATAGCAGTTATGTATTTAAAAGTCTAACTATTAATCTTCTTATGAATTGGTTTAGTTCAAGACATTGGACTTGTTGGCATCCAAGTAGCTGGCAGGGATGGCTTATTACTTTTATTTATGTTGCATCAGTTCTTTTTATATTTATTAAGGCAGATATTAACTTTCATTCTGTTAGTGATACTTTCTTTAGAATAGCTTTACCTTTTATTATATTAAGTATTATTTTTGCAATCATATGTAAGAAAACTGGGAAGAGATTAAAGTGAATAATCCTGTTTTAAAACCATGGGGAAGTTATACTGACTTTATTAGGGAACAAAATGTAGTCTTGAAGGAATTAGTTGTTGCTCCCGGAAGTAAATTAAGTTTACAGACTCATAAATTAAGAGAAGAGCATTGGATTTGTATTTCCGGAAACGGGAAGGCTGTTGTTGGTGACTCTCAATTTTCATTGGAAACTGGAAGTAGAATATATGTCCCTAAGAATACTATTCATAGGATAATTAATGATGGAAAAGACAAATTGAGAATAGCTGAAGTTCAAATTGGAATATGTGATGAAGACGATATTGTTAGACACGAAGATGATTTTGGAAGAACTTAAAAGTTGATTATTTTTCATTGCTTTGGCCCTGATGGCACAATGGCACTGCGCCGCACTCGAAATGCGGTTTCCTCACGGATCTCTCGGTTCGATTCCGAGTCAGGGCGTTGAAGACAACTTTCTTCTATTTATATTTTGATTAACTATTAGAAGGAATATTTATATATCTACATCTATTATTTTGAATAGTATGATGAAAAATTGGAAGGCTTGGGGTTTTTTCGTTCTACTAATTTTCTTAGTTGCAGTCTTCTTCTTTTCATATTATCCTCCTGAATATCTCATAAGTGAACGATTACAAGATTTTCTATCCCCATCTTCAGACTCTGTAAAAAATCTTAAATTATACCCAGTGCTTACTACTCCATTTACGGCTTATTCTTCTACAATTTATTTGATAAATATACAAACGCCTTCTACCCCTATACTTGGTGGAAAAACAGTTATTAGTGGAAATGAAGCTACGGATTATTTTTCTAGACGATTGCATGAATCAGGAACTTATAATATCTTAGTTTCCTTATCTTTGGCTTCCCAAGGTACGAATAGTTTCACTCCTCTTCATCCTATATCTGGCCGAAAAGTTAACGGCCTTTTTGATTTTGTAGTTGATTTATCTTCATTTTCAGATGGATTATACAGGCTTCGTATAGATATAGAAGATCCAGATACAGGTGTTCGTGGAACACTTGATGAACAGGTTATTATTGATAATCAGGATCAAACTGGTGAGCCAGAGGGAATTTTACAGACAAATAATAAATGTAAATGTAAAAAAGCGTCGATCGATACAGATAATCTTTATCATAATGTTAACCTTTTTCCTTATGAAAGGGGAGGTTCATTTGCTTTAGATTTGCCAGTTAAAAATCCTAAGACTGGAGTTATTGAGCCAGGCTTTGTAGTCGGAACTGGATTTTCTACTCGTTTTGAAGTGGAAGGAGATCCAGCACTTTGTAAACCTGAAGGACAGGGCGTTCGTTCATCTGAAATCATTCCCGAGAATGGTGTGTATGTTCGTTATGGTCTTGATGGTTCGACCGCTGCTCCAACTTTTGTTAGAGATGGAGGTAGACATCAAATAACTTTCCCGCCTTCTGGTGATATGAGCAATCATGCAGATGATAATTATAAATCTCCAGTAGATAATGGTTTGAAATCATATGTTTATTCATCAGATGGAGGAAATAATCAGCAGATAATAATGACAGATATTCCTAAACGTGCTGCCTCTTATTTAGCTTATCCTCAAGGATATGAAAGAATAGATCAATTTCTTTCTGAAGTTGAGGATTCTCATGCTGGTGCAGATGGTATTAAGCGTAAATGTCGATGTAAATTTGATCACATAATGAGCAGTACTTCGGGAAGTGGAAGAGTTATAGAAAAGCGTTGTGTCGCTGAAGTTCCAGTCACTTGTGGAAATAGGGTTGTTGATATTGGGGAACAATGTGATGATGGTAATGCAGATGAGACTGATGCTTGTGGTTTAGATTGTAAACTAACTATATGTGGAGATGGTACTATTCAGTCACCTAATGGGAATGGATTGGCGGAAGAATGCGATGATGAAAATACAAATAATTATGATAGATGTTCAAATACTTGTACATTAACAATTTGTGGAGATGGTATGATTCAGAGTCCTAATGGGCATGGGTTTACAGAGCAATGTGAATCTGACAATGATTGTAGCATACGTTTTCCAAACAACCCTACTTCTCTGTTCTGTGAACAATGCAACTGTTTTAGCCCAGATGTTGGATAATATTATGGATTGTATGTTGTAGATGTTCTCTAATAGATAATTTGCTAGTAAAATAATTGTTTATCTTGTAGTTGAATTTATTGGCTCGGTGTTCGAAAGTCTCCCATTAAGTACTTGTTTAACTGTGTCTTCTGTTGCATAACCTCCAAGATATGCATTTAAGATAGCAGGATGTAAATTACCAAGCTTAACTGCAGTCTCTGCATAAAAACTTTTAGGCAATGAAGTTTTAATTCCATAAGGGGAATGGTCAGCAAGAGACAAATACATAATTACTGCTCCAGCTGTAGCACCAACTAATCCAGAAACTAACTCTTCTAATATTCGATGTTTTTTCATATTATTTGTTGTATCTCTTTAGTAATTACATTATATAAATCTTTCTTAAGGATAAGTCTTAGTAAGAATTATCAAAAAATCGATGCATCACACTCTAAATGGTGTGGTTTGTAAGAGGCTAGGGACATTAGAACATTTAAAACAACATAAATATAAATAATCATTGTCTTTCACGATTAAATGCAAAAAATGGTTCCTTGTTTGTGGTTTGATAATGAGGCAGAGGAAGCTGTGAACTTTTACAAAACTGTTTTCAAAGATGTTAGAATCTTGAATACTGCAAAATACTTGACTGAAACTCCTTCAAATAAACCTACTGGAAGTGTAATGACTATTGATTTTGAAATTAATGGAAATAGATTTATGGCTTTGAATGGAGGATCTTATTTCAAATTTAACGAAGCTATTAGTTTTGTGATATACTGTAAGGATCAGGAAGAGATTAATTATTACTATGATAAATTATCTGCCGTTCCTGAGTCAGAAATGTGTGGATGGATTAAGGATAAGTTTGGAGTTAGCTGGCAGTTAGTTACTGAAGGATTTGAAAAACTAATGACTGGTAAGAATGGTAAAATGGTAATGGAAGAACTTCTTAAAATGAAGAGACTCGATGTAGATAAATTAAAGAGAATTCATGAGGGTAAGTAGTTCTGTTAAGAATGGAGTTGTAGAGAATTTTTATTCTAATGGTATTTTATCGAGTGCTGTTTCTTATAGACATGGAAAGAAGGATGGATTTTGCAAACATTACTTGAGAAATGGTCAATTACGTGCTTATGGTAAATTTTCTGTCGGTAAAATGACTGGAACTTGGAAGTGGTGGAGGGAAAATGGAATGCTTTGGCAAATTGGAAATTTTAAAGATGGGAAGAAAAATGGAAGTTGGAAGGTTTATGATAAAAGTGGAAAATTGCAACTAAATTATATATTTAGAAATAATAAAAATATTAAGAAATAAAAAAATAAAATTTAATCTATTATTTCTTGGATCTTGTCTTTATTCCAGTAATAGAAGCCTTGAATGAACGAGGGTGCTGTTTAGTAGCGAAACTTTTTGCTTGAGTTGCAACTTTTGAAAGGTTTAAGATTTGCTTTCTAATTGCTAAATCCATGTTGTAAAGCTCTTTGTTTACTTTTGAAGCAGAAGAATTCAAAGCTTTCTTAGAAATTCTGCCTGCATGGTAGTTTTTCTTCTCAATCATAAAATTGTCCATTACTGATTGTTTTTCATCCTGGTGTGTTCTTATCATCTCACCAACAGCTGTAACTTCTTTCACAATAGAGTTGAAGGCTTTTTGGTCCATCTTTTTTTCGTTTGCCATCTTTTTTTCTTTATACCTCCTTAATTTATTAAGTGTTCTCTTATTTATAAATTCTTCTCGAGAAATTCTTTGGATTTTTTGATAATGTACTTGTTTATATAATAGTAATTCTTGATGTTTATATGGCTAAGCAAAAATGTTTTGATTGCAAGAAGGAATTTGAGGCTCCCTCTAATGCTAGATTCCCTAGGAAATACTGCCCTAAGTGCAGTGCCAAGAAGAAAAAGATGTGGGATAATCAATGGAAAGTTAAGTTTGAAGATTTGCCTGATTGAATTGGCAAAATATAAAAAGGATACTTTTCTTTTTTTGATATGGTTAAAAGGTCCGTAAAAGTTACTTATTGGGTTACAACTGTTTTATTTGTTGCATTTATGGTTTTTGGCGGAATTTCTAGTTTAATTGGTACTGAAGCAGGGAATGCCGTCATGGTTTATCTTGGATATCCTCTTTATCTTAATACTATTCTAGGAATTGCTAAGGTTTTAGGTTCTGTTGCACTTATACAGACAAAGTGGTATGTTATTAAAGAATGGGCTTATGCGGGTTTTACAATTGATGTGGTTGGAGCAGGTTTGTCCTTTGCATTTATTGGTGCGGGTGCAAGTGCTCAAATTATTCCATTGATAACTCTTGTTGTAATGTTTATTTCATACATAAGCTGGAAGAAATTGTATTAATTCTCTATTTATTTTTTAGATATTTAATTAAACTTGATATTCTTTTGTTTCTTGTTTCATGAGATTTTGATTTTAATATCGTTCTTAGATACATTCTTTTTTGGGATTTAGATATCTTTTTGTATTCTTTATAGAGGTTTTTCTTTATTATCTCTTTTTTTACATCTGCAGGGGTATTTGGGTTCTTTGGGATTCCAAAGTCTAGTGTTGGTTTTGATGATCCTTCATTGTATCTTTTTAGGCCTTCATGAGACATTTTTTCTTTTTTAATCATCTCTTGGGCATATCTTAAAGTATTATCACTCCAAGTGCTTTTATCTGTGCGTCTTCTGAAATGTCTTATATATTGATTTTCATCTAATTTTTTTATTGTTGTGTCTATCCATCCAAAACATATTGCTTCTTTCATAGAATCTAAGTGAGAAATAGTTCCTTTTCCAGTATGTTTTTTGTTTAATATTAATGCTACAGATGATTCTTTTAGATGATTTTCTCTCAGCCAATTTCTCCATTCCTCCAATGTTGTACAATAGATATAAATTGTTTCTTTATTTTGCATTTTATTGTTCATCTGATTAAATTTATATAGCTTGTTTTTTATTTTTCTACATGAATAGACTATTTTTGGCTATATTGATATTTGTCTTTGGCATAGGAGTTACGTTTTTTATTAGACTTTCAACATCTTTGAATGGTAATGTTGATAATCTTGATTCTAATGTTGTTGGATCTGAAACTCTTCTTGAACATAATATTGTTGATGATTGTTGGGTTGGATATGACGGAAAAGTATATGATGTTACTTCTTTTTTACCTAGACATCCTGGAAGTGCTGTTGCTATAATTCCTTATTGTGGAACTTACGAAGAGTTTACAAATGCTTTTGAAGGACAACATGGGACTTCTAAAGTGTCTAATTTGATGAAAGTTGGCACTTTAATTGGCGACTTTGAGATTCAGGGGAAGATATAATGCAATCTAATGAAATTGGTAAAATTATTTTGAGATTATCTCTTGCACTTGTATTCTTATATTTTGGAGTGCAGCAAATCATGGATCCTGGTGCTTGGTCTGGTTTTGTGCCGGATAGATTTCATGTTTCTGGAATATCTGCAAATAATATTGTGATATTTAATGGATTTATGGAAATTGTATTTGGAACTTTCTTTATTGTTGGACTGTATGTTAGATTTGCATCAATTGTTATGTCTTTGCATCTATTTGTGATTGCTTTAAGTATTGGTTTCTCTCCATTGGGAATTAGAGATTTTGGATTAGCTTTTGCAACTCTTGCTTTGTTCTTTTTTGGAGCAGATAGATATACAGTAGATTATAAATTTGCTAAGAAAAAATCTAATTAACTAAGTTTTGTATTTTTTCTACTAAATCTGGTTGAATATAATGATGTATTGTTACTGTGTAGCTGTTTTTCCAATCATTTGTTTTTTTATCAAATCTTTTATGTCCTAGTTTTTCAGCTATCTCTGTGAATAATTGATTTATGTCTTGTTTTGTTGCTTTTTTGTGAATTTTGATAAAATCTTTAGCTCTTTTTGTTGCATAGTACGACCTGACTATGTGTGGATAAAAAGATTGTCCTGAATATATTTGGAATGCTTTCATGAAATCTGTATCTTTTAATGGTTTATTCTCTTTATTTGTAAATATGAACTCGTCTTTTTTTAGAGGATTTAATTTTTCTTTCAATCTTTTTATGTAATCTTTTGGAAATTCTTCTGTTATGCTCATAGGCACACCTGATTTTGCAATATAGTCAAAGTGTACTTTGTTATCTTCTATTTTTACATCTTGTTTCTTTAATGTTGTTAATCCTTTGTGACCTGTTGCTTTGAAGTGGATTTCATTTCCAACTCTCATGTATGTTTTTAGAAGAGTGTACATTGGTAAGGCATAGATATCCTTTTTGTTATCGAGATTGTTTATCACTGATTTCTGAAGTTTATTATATAGGCTTTCAAATAGTTCTACTTTTTTGTATTTCTGTTTTGTTGCTTTTTTCTTTTTTTCTAAAGTGTATAAATATGCGTACTTTCCGTTTGGATTTTGGTATATTAAATCCCAGTGGTCGTGTGATGATTCATCGTGAATTGTAAGATTTTCTGCTAAAATTGAGTATGCTTTGTCTAATTTGTTTCCATTTGGAAGAATGTTTATTCTTGTCCCTTGTACTTTGCCTTTGTATAATTGTCCTTTTATGAAATTTGAGTTCTTTTGGTCTACTAAATCTTTGAGCTTATTATGTGCTTTGAATAATTGTATTGCTTTTATTGCGTTTGGGAATTCTTTATTTGAGATATTCCATCTTTTGTTTTTGTATTCATAAGTCTTGAGATTTGTTCCTAATCTTATTGTACCTGACAAGTCACCACTCATTATTATTTGCTGTTTTTATTGTTTAAATATCTAATACTCTGTTTTAAAAAGGCAGTTTTATTTGATTATTTATGAGCGAATTTAGCAATTTAGGATTAAGTGCTGGACTAGTTAAGACTCTTGAAGATGCAGGAATTACAAGTCCTACAGACGTACAAGCTAGGGCTATACCTCTTGTACTTGCTGGAAAAGATGTTCTTGGTTCTTCTGCTACTGGTTCTGGTAAAACTATAGCTTTTGGAGCTGGAATAATTGAGAAAATTAATCCTGGACAAGGAATACAATCTTTGATTTTGACTCCAACTAGAGAATTAGCTGAACAAGTTGGTAAAACTCTTGAGAAATATTCTAAGCAAGCTGGTTTAAGAGTTATTGAAGTGTATGGTGGGGTCGGTATTGAACCTCAGAAGCATGCTTTGAGAAGCGCTGATATTGTTGTTGGTACTCCTGGAAGAGTTCTTGATCATTTAAGAAATGCTAGTCTTAATCTTTCTAAGTTAAAATTTCTTGTTCTTGATGAGGCTGATAGAATGCTTGATATGGGTTTTATAGACGATGTTGTTACAATAATAGATCAATGTCCTAAAGAAAGGCAGACTTTATTATTTTCAGCTACAATTTCATCAGATATTTCAAGAATTGCTAAGCACTACATGAAAGAACCAACACTTGTTGAATCTGAATCTCAAGTTGACCCTACTAAATTGCATCAGATATTTTATGATGTTCCTTCAAACCTGAAATTTTCATTACTTGTTCATTTACTTAAAAATGAAAAGAAAGGATTAGTTATGGTATTTTGCAACACAAGAAGAAATGCAGATTATACAGTACATAACTTACAGAGAAATGATATTGATGCTATTGCGATTCATGGTGGACTTGCACAAAATAAGAGAAGTAGAATTATGGAGCAGTTTCACTCTTCAAAGGCTTTGATACTTGTGTGCACAGATGTTGCTGCTAGAGGTCTTGATATAAAGAATGTTTCACATGTTTACAACTTTGATGTTCCTAAGACAAGCACAGATTATGTTCATAGGATTGGAAGAACTGCAAGAGCTGGAAAAGATGGAATTGCTATTACAATAGTCTCACAAAGGGATTATGATAACTTCAGAAATGTATTGAGAGATCCTGAATTAAAGATAAAACAAGAAGCTATGCCTGAAGTTCAGTCTATTGCTGTACGCTTTAAGGAAAGAGAAGGAGATAGAGATAATAGAGGGCGTCTTACCTTTGGAGGACGTGGTCGTGGATTTGGAGGAAGACGAGATCATGGAGATAGAGGTAATAGTGAGCGTGGTTCAAGAGATTCTCGTGACTCTAGAGGTGGAAGAAGTTTTGGTAGTTCTAGAGGAAGAAGATACTGATAAAGTGTCTATAATTAGGCTTAAATATTCTATAAAATTGATTTAATCATGTTTGACATTAAGTTCTTACGTGAAAATCCTGACAAAGTTAAAGATAATATTAAGAAGAAACATAAGACTGATAGATTAAAATTAGTTGATGAAGCTTTACTCAAAGATAAGAAATGGAGGGAGTTGAAAGGGGATGTTGATAATTTGCGCGCTGAGAGAAATAAGTTATCCAAGGCCGTTGGAGATGCTAAGAAAGCTGGAAAGGATACTAAAAAAATACTAAAGGAAGCTGGAGAGATTCCAGAAAAGATTGAAGCTCTTGAAAAGAAAATGTATTCTCTTGAAGAAGAACTTGCTATAATATTATCTAGAATTCCTAACATGATGCATGAGTCTGTTGCAATTGGAAAAGATGATTGTGATAATGTTTCTATGAGAAAAATTGGAAAACCTAAAGATTTCAATTTTGAAGTAAAGAATCACGCTGAGATTGCTGAAAATCTTGGAGTTGTTGATTTTGACGCATCTTCTAAAACAAGCGGGAATGGATTTTATTATTTACAAGGAGATCTTGCATTGTTAAATCAAGCGCTTATTCGTTTTGCTATTGATAAACTTGTAAGCAAGGGGTTTACTTATGTTGAGACCCCATTAATGTTGAGGGGGAATGTAATGAGCAATGTTACTGATTTGAATGATATGAAAAATCAGATTTATAAAATGGATGAAGAAGATTTGTATTTGATAGGCACTAGTGAACATTCAATGATTGGAAGATATATTGATACCATTTTGACTGAAAAGCAATTGCCCATGAAATTTGCTTCTTATTCTATGTGTTTTAGAAAGGAAATAGGAAGTCATGGGATAGACGAAAAGGGACTTTATAGGAGTCATCAATTCAATAAAGTTGAAATGGTTGTTATTTGTAAGCCTGAAGATTCTATGAAATTTTATGAAGAGATCCAAGCTGTGACTATTGAAATATTCAGAGACTTGGATATTCCTATCCGTATACTTGGGATATGTTCAGGTGATTTAGGAGATTTGAAACATGTTCAAGTAGATATTGAAGCTTGGTCCCCTAGAAAAAAAAGTTATTTTGAAGTTGGATCATGCTCTAACTTGACTGATGCTCAAGCTAGAAAACTAAAAATTAGAGTTGATCCTGGAAATAAAGATAAATATGTTCCACACACTTTGAATAATACTGCTATTGCTACTTCTAGAGCAATGGTTGCGATACTTGAAAATTATCAACAAAAAGATGGAAGTGTTGAAATTCCTAAAGTTCTTTTGCCATATATGCACGGCAAGAAGTTTTTGGGAAAGAAGTAATATGAAACTGTTTCTTACTGCAAATATTATTGGACAAACTATAATATATATTTCCTAGAGTTTTATTAATAATATAATTATATGTATTTAATTAGTTTAATTATTTATTTTTCTAAGGGTAGTTTTAAAACAATCTCTTACCATTAGGTTTTCCACCAACGCCACATAATTCTCTATCACCAGATGATTTACTTAAAAAAGAATAAAATTTATTTAATTTTTTATTTGGTATGTGAGAGTTATCCTCTACAAGTTTTATTTTACTAGTAATTTGTTCACGATATAATTTTGAGATAGATTTATGTTTGTCTTCTAAACTATAGCTATCAAAGTTCATTAAATTCTTTCCAAATCCTAGAGACATAAGCTCAGCCTTAGCATCTAAATTAGTTAAAATTACAACATTTCCAAAAGGAAAAACAGAACCAGTGAAAAATTGCTCTGCTTCGTTTAAAGTCTTTCCTGATGCTATATCTTCATCAAAAATAACAGGTCTTCTCCCATTAGCTTGTTCTTGTAAATATGTTATTTCCGCTGGCGTTAATCTAGGTGTTAAATCCCACAATTTGTGAGTAGAAAATCTTGCCACATAAAAACTTGAACCATCGCTATCAACATCATTACAATATCTTAAATAAGTATCCATTCCAGTCGCAACCCCACCATGTGCTAATGCTACAAAAAGAACATTCTCACCATTAGTTCTCAAAGCTAAATTTTCAGCTGTCTTCTTTGACTTAGAATGATGAGTTGCATTCCAAGTAATTGGATCGTAAGGCTGTTTTAGAGTTCTTTGTAAGACCTTTCTTGCATTAGACCTTATTGTTCGCCTCCTTAATTCTTTTAGTTTTTCAAGTGCTACATTATCATCTTTGTAAACATCTAATCCCAATTGTACAGCGTCTCTTAAAAGAGCTTCCACTTCAGAAGATGGATGTTGAATTTTGTAATCTATAAATGCTCTAATTATTCTTGGAGGATGTAATGCTAATTGTAAAGCTCGAGTTCTTCTATCTCCAATACTAGGAGCATCTTCAGTTTCATCCAAAACAGCATCTAAAGTCCCGTTATAACTCAGTCTATCAGAACCAACTCTAAAGGTTGAATATTCATCTGCAATTATATCAAATAATGAATGATATGTCATATTTTTCAGATTAATTTTGAGTATTTAAATCTTATCTTTAGGTTACTACTTAATAGAAACAATATAATATGGTCCAATGCAGACTCGAACTGCGAATTACTAAGTGTAAAAGATGTTATAATGGCAAGCAAATGGTACAAAGATATTTTTGGGATGAAACTTATTAAACTAAAGCCACCTTACTTTTGTCATATGAAGCTTGGAAAGGAAGACTTTTTGATAGAAAAACATAGCCCAGAACGTCCAATTGGTTTTCAAGAAATTCCAACAGGAGTTAGAGTTTCAGCAATTATTGGAACAGATAATATTAAACAATTTATTAATAAAGCTAGGAAAAAAGGTGTAAAAATAGTTCATGAACCTATCCATCAAGAGTGGGGTGGATGGAATGCTATTATTCAAGACCCAGATGGCAATGAGTTTATTATAGATCAAGACGAATAACCGAGTTTTGTTTATCTTTTTAGTATAATCATTCTTAAAAACTAGTTTTTCTGACAGTTTATCCTGGGGTGAAAAATGGCTATAATCATAGATGAATCTTTTTCTGATGATGACTCTCTTGTTTTGGAGAAAGTTGAACAGAAGAAGTTTGGAAGCATTGATGTTGCGAACTTAAAAGTTGATGCTATAAAACTGGAAAAGAACACTGAACTAAATGGCCTTGTTTCTTACGATTTAGTTAAAGATAATTTAACTTACAAACTGCCTCATCAGACTGATGGAGCTTTGCACATTCTTAGGGAGATGAATGGATCTGCATTACTTGCTGATGAAGTTGGTTTGGGAAAGACAATTACTACTGGTTTTGTAATTAAGGAATGTCTTGTTAGAGGTTTTGTATCTAAGGTTTTGATTTTGACTCCTCCTTCTCTTGTAGATCAATGGGTTGCCGAACTAAATGAGAAATTTAATATGAGCTTCAAGATAATTGAAACAGAGAGTGATTGGGATAATTGTGACTTAGCTATAGCATCTATTGATAAGGTTAAGATATATGATAAAAAAAATGCTAAGTTTAAACATTCTAAAGCTCATGAAATTGCATGGGATTTACTTATAGTTGATGAAGCTCATAAACTGAAACAACGCAATACTACTAGGTGGAAGTTTGTAGATAGGATGCAGAAAAAACGTTTCTTACTTTTGACTGCTACCCCATTTCAGAATGATTTAATTGAACTTTACAATTTGCTTCATTTACTTAGGCGCGGACATCTGGGAACTATTCAGGAATTTAGGGAGAAGTTTCTATTTCGAGGAAATAAACGTAAACCACTTAATCCTCTTGAATTGAGGAGAAGACTGCAAGAAGTTATGATTAGAAGAAGACGTGAGGAGACTGGAATAAACTACATGAAAAGAATTCCTAAGATTGAAGTTGTTCATTTAACTGCTGAAGAAAAAAAGATTTATGATTCCATTTGTGATTTGTTAAAGACTAAGTATTTTGCTGCTAATGGAGATGAATTGCGTGGAAAATTGATAATTTATGCTATATTACCTAAGGTTACTTCATCTTCTAGGTCTGCAGTAGAATCTCTTACTAAGATTGCTGAAAGTGATAAGTATCATTCTGAAACTAGACAAATTGCTCAAGATATTATTGAAGCATATTCTAAATTAACTAAGGACTCAAAAATTGAAAAACTGATTGAAATAATTGATAAGGTGTTGAAAAATGATCCTGATGCTAAAATATTACTTTATACTAAGCATCCTACTACTTCGAAATATATAATAGAGAAGCTATCTCCTTATAATTTGAAGATTGTGGAGTTTACTGGAGGTCTTTCAAGAGAGGAAAAGACTGAAAAGATTGCACGATTCAAGAAAGATGCACAAATAATGATTAGCACTGAAACTGGTGCCGAAGGTTTGAATTTCCAGTTCTGTAATGTTTTGATTAACTATGATTTGCCTTGGAACCCTATGTCTGTTGAGCAGAGGATAGGAAGACTTGATAGGATTGGTCAAACCAGAGATATGCAAATTTATAGTTTAGCCACAAAAGATACAATGGAAGAGCATGTAGTTGACTTAATTATAAATAAAATGTGCTGTATAGGTCTTGTTATAGGGGAATTGCCTACTATTCTTTTTAATCTTGGACTTGATGGGGAAGGAAAAGCAGGTATTGCTAAAATAGAGGAGATGTTAATGGACTCCTTTATTGATTCTAAGAATAACTTAGAACTTTTTGCTCAAGATGTAAAAGATATTAGCAAAATGATTCAGAAAGGTATCGATGAGTATAATGATTCTAAATTAGCTAGTCAGGAGGCTTTAGATGGACAACCAGTTGAAGCAATTTAGTTTACAGTTCTTTAAAGAATTGGGGGCAAAGATATCTGAAAGTGGAGATTATCTTGACGTTAGTGATGTTCCGGCCAAGTTCCAGAAATTTTACGGCAAGAATGAACCTTACAAGATTGTTTTTGACAAGAATCTTTCTTCTGTAGGAGAATTAGTTGCTCCTGAGAGTTATATGTTGAAGATGATGAAAGCATATTTAGATAATTCAGGTGATGCTGTACTTACTTCTTTAAATTACAAGTTACATGTGGATTCTTTTGTTAAAGAAAATCTCAAAATGCTTAATTGTACTGTTGTAAAGGCAACTGCTGAAGCTTCCCATAATTTTATGTTTAAGTTTACATTTCAGACTACTTACAAATATTTGAACGAAGAGGAAAAACTCATAAATGAAGTATTTGTTGATGAGGGTTTGGTTGTTAATCCTGATTTGAGTAAATTTACAGTTTCAAATACAAATAAGAAGGACATAGATATTACAGAATTAAGAGATTATTATTCTACTGCTAAAGAAAATATCAAAAGTTCAATAAATTCTAAGACAAATAGGATTGCTGCTGAACTTGATTTAAGATTATCTAAGGAAATTGAAAGGGTAAGTTCTTATCATAACCAGCAAATTAAAGAGATTGACGAGCAATTAACAAGGATAAACTCTGGATCTTTGAAGTCAAAAGACCCTATTGAGTTAGAGAGACAGAAAATTCAGATCGCAAATGAAAAGGAATTATTTATTCAAAATGAACAGAAAAAACATGCTCTTCGTTTGAATACAAAATTGATTACTACTGCTATAATTGACTACCCTATTTATTCTGTAGAAGTATTCTTCAAATCTAATTCTGGAGTAACAAGACTTGTTTTGGTTAAGTTTGATCCATTGAAGAATAAAGTCGATCTTCCTATTTGTGATTTATGCAAAAGTTCACTGAGTGAAATAATATTATGTAATGGAAATCATCTTGTATGCAGAAATTGTGGAACTAGATGTGAGGATTGTAATGAAATATCTTGCGAGACTTGCCTGCGACATCAATGTGCAGTTACAAAGAGAAGGATATGTAAGCAATGTGGTCGAGTTTGTATAAAATGCAAACAATTCAAGAATAAGAGATTTATGGATGCTGATTCTGTTGGAAGAAGTTTTGTTTGTAAGAATTGTTATTAATTTCTTTCGTGATAAGTACTCCAGTCTCTCATTCTTCTTCTTTCTGCTAATAATTCTGCAAGGCTCATTCCTGCTCCTGTAATTCCCAATGTAATACCAATTATGATAAGTCCAAGTTTATTATGATATTCCCATTCTGCAATATTATTTTGTTCTATATCTATGTGTCTTTCTATTGAGTGGTTATTAGATTTTAATTCATTTTCCATCTTGATTAGTCTTTCTAGTTCAGAACCAATATATTCTGGCTTGTTATTCTCTTTTAATGAATCTTTATAATTTGTTAAAGATTCTTTTTGACGATTGACTGCTTCATATTGTACTACTGCTACTTCTTGAGAATAAGGATCAATAGTTTTATTTGCTGTAGCTATAGTTAAAAAACCTGTTCCAAATCCTATAGTTGCTAGGACTCCAACTACAGTTTTATATCTAAGTCTTCTTATCTGATAGTCTTCATTAATTCTATTAAACGTAGGTTGTGATGTTGGCATATTTGTGTGAATAATTTATCCTTTAAAAGTATATATGTTAAATTTAGAACCCTTTCTTTTTCTTTATATATTTGATTAAATCTTTACTGACTCTTGGTTTGTTGTTGATTAAAGGATAATAATATGGAAGTTCTATTGATTCTACTTTGTTAATTGGAATTGTTAATTTGTTCTGGAATTTAATGTCTTTTAGATTCTTTCCATCTATTATTCTTTTTAAGACATAAACTGCGTTATCTGTGCTGAACTGCTTCTTTCCCAGATTTCTTGCTACCCCATTCATTTTGCTTGTTAACTCTACTTTTGTTCTCTTCTTTGGAGGATAATCTCCTAAAATGCCTCCAATTATGAAATAATTAAATGATTTTGCCTCTTTTGGAGTTAGTTTTGTTTTTGCATCTGGGTCAAGGATGCATACATTTTCTAAAGACATATCAATTACAGACTCTTTTGATAATTTTCCCAAGCTTTTTATCTTATTTGCTTTGTCATTAACGTTAGTAAACCAGAGGTTTTCTTTTGGTATTATTTTGCTTATGCTTTCATATTCTATTACGCACCAAGGCCATAGTTTTGGTTCTAAATGCTCTATAATTACTGTTTGTTTCATTTTATTCTTTAGCTACTTTTTCTAGAAGGTATTTATAATATATTCTGTAATTGTGTGCAAGGTCTTTGCTTTCAATAAGGAATGCAAAAATATCTTCTCCAAATAGGAAATTTACCACTTTATCTCCATAAATGCATATTACTGTGGGGTTAGCACTAAACTCTTTTGGGAGAAATTTTAGTTCCTCCATAGGCATTTTTTTTGTTTGTTCTCTTAACTCATGCCTCATTAAATTAAATAACATTATTTTCTTTTTTATTCTTCTCTTGTTCCAATTTTCAAAGAAATTTGGGAATTTCTTTGGAATATATCTTCCAGAACCAATCCAATATAAATTATCATAATTTAACATGTCTTCCCATATTGCTTTTATTCCTTCATAACCTCTAAATATTTCTGCGTTTATATTTGCTCTTTTAAGTTTAAATTTATCCATTAATACCTGCATCTCTTTGTCCACTTCTTGCTTGATCTCTTCAAGATAATCTTTCTTTTCACAAATATAGCTAATTATTTTATTTGGAGAGCTTACCTGAAATGATCTTCTTTTGTTCTCATTAATATAAGAAACAAGACCCTTTTCTATTAGTTTATTTAAAATGTCATAGATATTTCTTCTTTCTATACCCGTCCTTTCATGTATAGAATTTATTGGCAAGCTACCATTATCTAAAAGAGACGAGTAAACTTTTATTTCTCCTTCTGAAAGGCCTAGCTTTTTTAGTGATTCTGCAATCATATGATTATTTACTTCTTTATTATATAAATCTAATGGTATTGTAGGGATACCACAAATGTTTAATTAGGGTCAAATTATGGATTTTTATGGTTAAAAAAATAAATCCTCGAATCGATGAGGCTTACGTAAGAGCTCATATTAGAGACATGTTTGGAGATGAAAATCCAGAACAAAGAAACGTAAACTCTGTTAGAGCTACAATGAGGAAATATGCAGATAATCGTTGGTGGGAATCTAAAGATCCAGTCACCCTAGCGAGACATCAATTTTTTGAAAATTGTATGATTGTGCCTTTTTCTAGCCTTCATAAAGGGTTCAACGAAATTGTTGGAAGAGATACTTATGATAGTGAAGTGAGATCTATGTCTGTGGAAAGCTTCCAGCAACATTTATCGCGCTATTTATCAACTAGGTTAAATTAATAAGTTGGATCTATAGCATTTAGAAAATTAATTGAGGAATAAGTAATGTAATGAGTCTTTTTCTATGTATCTCTCTATTTGTTGAAATTCCTAAGATTTATATATTTACCTTTAGTTATCTTGTAGTTATAACATGGCTGAAAAGGATACAATTCTTAAGGAGAAGTTTAAGTTTAGTGGATATGGAAAATTCACTGATGCTTACTCATATGCTCATGATTGGTTAAGGCAGGAGCAGTACACAGTTGTTGAGGAACAATATACCGAGAAGATTAAGGGTGCCACAAAGGATTTGGATATTGTCTGGAAGGCTACAAAGCAGATTACTGATTATTTTAAGATAGAGCTTGAGCTTAAGTGGAAAATACTAGGAATGGAAGATGTTGAAGTTGAGATAGATGGTAAAAAGAAGAAAATGAATAAATGGGTTGAACTTGGAATAGAGATTAAAGGAATTTTAGTAAAGGATTACAAGAATGAATGGAATAAGAATGCTACAACTAAGTTTTTTAAAGAGATTTATAACAAATTTGTAATTCCATCAAGAACTGAACAAATGAAGGATAGTGTTGAACAGGTGGTTCAGAACTTCAAGGAAGAAATGAAAGCTCTCTTTGAGCTAACTGGAAAGAAGTAGTTAGCCTATAATAATCTTTAAATAGAAAAAACCATCAACGTGATGATGAATTTGAAATCTTTTATGTTGATGTTTGTTTTACTTGCATCAATTGCAAGTTTTGCGAGTGCAGCTGATCTTACAGTTAATGTTTTAGAAAAAGATGATATAATAATTACTGAGCTTGATAAGGCAAATGCGACTTTCAAACTTCAGATTACAAATAATGGAGACACAGATTATTTTCAGATTTATTCTTTAGTTAGCATCTCTATGTATCCCAAGGAAAAGTTTAGGATTACAGAAGGAGAGACCATTATTTTAGATGTTACTGCAGTTCCTTTTAGAGAGATATTAAGAGATAAAATGGGAATTTATGCTTTTGAATATCAGATAAAGGGGGATAATACTGGATTCTTCAAGGAAGCCTTGGCATTAAGACTTTTTGATGTTAAAGATGCTGTAATTGTTACAATAGATAATATTCCTTTAAACGCAACCGAAGTTGATATGGTTGTGAATAATAGAGAAGATGTTTTTATTTCTAGATTGAAGATTGTTGCAAAGTCTAACTTCTTTGAATTTTCAGAAACATTTGATTTGACTGGAGAAGAGACTAAAACATTCTCTATTCCGATAATATTGGAAGATAAAATATCTGCAGGGGATTATGAGGCTGAAATAATATATGAACTTAATGATATAAAATCGTCAAAGATGATTCCTATAAAATATCTTGAATCAAGCGGAGTTTCTGTTTATGAATCAACTTCCGGATTTATAATCAAAAAGACAAATATTACAAAGACAAATGAAGGAAATGTTCCTGCCACTGCTGTAATTAATGTAAGAAAGAATATTTTCACAAGATTATTCACTGTATATTCCGATAGACCTACTACTTCTGAGAGGAGTGGGATATTTGTCGATTATTCCTGGGAAGAGGATATAGGGGTTGGAGAGTCTTACACATTGACTGTAACGACTAATTACACATTCCCATTTATAATTATTTTATTGGTTATAATAGTTGGATTTTTTGCTAAATTTGTTGTTACTAGAAAAGTATCTCTTCATAAAAGCGTGGCTCTTGTAAGAACTAAAGGCGGGGAACTTGCTTTGAAAGTTAATTTGAGAGTTAAATCACGCTCAAATGTTAAGAATGTTGTAATATCTGATAGGATACCTGGACATGCTAAGCTGTTCAATAAGTTTGGAATTCCTCCTCATAGAATTGATGAGCAACATAGAAAGATAGAATGGGATATTTCCCATATGAATGCTGGAGAAGAAAGGTTATTTTCGTATGTAATATACTCCAAGATAAACATAGTTGGAAGTTTTGAGCTTGGTTCTGCTAATGTTTCATTTGACCATGATGGTAAGAGAGAACATGTTTTGTCAAACAGTACAAGATTTGCTGCTGAAACTACGGAGAATTAAGTCTTTATGGAATTAACCGAAAGACAGAGAAGAATTTATGCTCTATTGCCTAAGGACCAAATTACTTATGAGCTAGATTGGCTATGTGCATTTTACAGAAAGAGGAATTTTAAAGAAGTTCCTTTAGAAAATAGAGATAGATTCTTTGGAGATGTTGTTCAATTAGCTATAGAAGGATTTGTTGTTAGATCAGTTTCTGCTGAAGGAAATCAATATGAAAGAACTGATAAAAAATTACCTAGAAGAAGAGCATAATGGACCTGTCGAGAATCGAACTCGAACCACTCGAATGCCATTCGAATATTCTACCATTGAACCACAAGCCCTTAACCAATCAGCAATTTTTTATTATGTCGATAGTCTCTCACAAAAACCACACCCTTTAGGGTGTGTTCGAGACTTCGATCATCCAAAATCGAGCACCAATCAAACCACACACTTTAGTGTGTGGTGGTGCATCGATTTTTTGATATAAAACTTAACTTTATTATTATTCGACTGGTGATTCACAACCTGTAAATGTTGCTAGTTGTTGAAGAGAAAGTTCTCCAGATATTTGTTTTTCATCTCCAAATATCCATGTTGGATAACTCTTTATTCCTGCTACATTACATGCTGATGTTTGCTGATTGCTTCCAGGTTCGGCGCATTCAACATAATTGATTAAATCCCAGCTTGAGCCTAATAACTTTTTTTGAGCTTGACAGTGAGGACACCAATAAGCTCCATACATTTTTGCTCCTGAATCTGTAATGCATTGAGCTAGGGCGTCATTTTCACTTGAACTTGAAGAATTTGCTACAAAATAGATTATTACAGCAAATAGTACTATTGTTGCTATTCCCCACCAAAATGCTTTTTTCATTAAATATTAGAAATTATTATGATATATAAAACTTAACTTAATTTTCCATAGCCATTTCTATCCCAATCAAATGTTGCTTGGCCTTCTAAATCTCTTAAACTTCTTTCAACTCTAGATTTTGAACTTTCAGATAAATCCTCTTCTCCAGATAAAGAGTGTCTGATAAAAGTACAATCTACTAAGACCATATAAGGATCTCTATTTAACTCAGAAAGAGCTTCTCTTACTCTAGATGCATATTCTCTCAATTTTCTCCATGTCTCTTTCATGTTTTTATCATAAAGTCAGGGTTTAAAAGACTTTCTTAATGCGCTGTAGGCGAGAACATAACTCTTTCAGCAATGTCTCTTAATACATCTATTTGTTCTTCAAGGCTTTTAGTATATTCTCCATGACCTCTTAAGCTAACATCTGCTTTTAATGCTAATTCCATTTCGTTACAAGCATTAATACTCTATCAGGATGAGAATCAATTATTCTTCTGTTATTGTCTAGTAAATTTCCATAAATTCTTGTAGCTTCAATAAAGTATTCATTGTGAGTCATGTTTGATATAGAATTTGATAGTTTTTAAGCTTTATTTCGCCTCAATATCACAATAATCTTTAAAATGTAATGTTGAAGAGAAGTTTTATGGCTGATAGACAACCCGTTTATATTTTACCTGAAAATACTACTAGAACTTTGGGAAAAGACGCTCAAAGAAATAATATATTGGCTGCTAAAATAATTGCGGATATTGTTAAAACTACTCTTGGTCCTAAGGGAATGGATAAGATGCTTGTTGATTCTGCAGGAAATATAATTGTTACTAATGATGGTGTTACAATACTCGAGGAAGTTCAATTAGATCATCCAGCTGCAAAGATGATTGCAGAGATTGCTAAGACCCAAGAAAGTGAAGTGGGTGATGGAACTACTACTGTTGTAATGCTTGCAGGTAAACTTCTTGAGAATGCTGAGAGATTATTAGATAAGAAAATACATCCTACTGTTATAATTAAAGGCTACAAATTAGCTGCTGAGAAATCTAAGAGCATATTAAATGAGATATCTATTCCAGCTGATAGCAAACAAGTATTGAAACAGATTGCAATGACTGCAATGACTGGAAAAGGTGCTGAGAGTAATAGAGATCATTTAGCTGATATAATTGTTTCTGCTGTTGAACAGGTTGGAGAAGGAAAGAAGGTTGATATTGATGCTATAAAAATAGTTAAGCAGAAAGGAAATTCAATTGAGGACAGCGAACTTGTGCATGGGATTGTTCTAGACAAGGAAGCTGCTAATGAATTTATGCCTAAGAAAATTGATAATGCATCTATTTTAGTTATTGACTTTGCTCTTGAACTTAGAAGTCCCGAGACTGAAACTAAAATATCAGTTTCTACTCCTGAACAGCTTCAACAGTTTATTGCTTCTGAAGAGTTTGCAGTAAGAGAAATGACTAATAAAATAATTAACTCTGGAGCTAAGGTCGTGTTTTGTCAGAAAGGAATAGATGATGTTGCACAATATTTCTTATCTAAGGCTGGAGTAATGGCTTATAGAAGAGTTGCTAAATCTGATATAGAAAAGTTGTCTAGAGCAACTTCCGGGAGAATTATTTCAAGCATAGAGGAAATTAGAAAAGAAGATTTAGGATTTGCTTCGGTTGTTGAGCAAGTTAAGAAAGGGGATGATGTAATGACTTATGTTAGAGGATGCAAAAATCCTAAAGCAGTTACAATATTATTGCATGGAAGTACAGATCATGTTTTAGATGAAGTAGAAAGGGCTGTTAAAGATGGACTAGGAGATGTAACTGCTGCCGTTAAAGATGGCCGTGTAGTCTCAGGAGGAGGAGCTGTTGAAATGGAATTAGCTAAGAGATTAAGGCAGTATGCTAGAACTCTTGGAGGACGCGAACAACTAGCTGTTGAAGAGTTTGCTGGTGCTCTTGAATATATTCCTGAGACTCTAGCTGAAAATGCTGGTTTAGATCCTGTAAACATAATGACTGAATTGAAGCAGAAGCATGAAAGTGGAAATGCTAGAGATGGAATTAATTTATTTAATAATAAAGTAGAAGACTGTCTTGCTGCTGGAATTGTTGAGCCTGTTAGAGTTAAATTACAGGCTGTTGCTTCATCTTCAGAAGTTGCTACAATGATTTTGAGAATAGATGATGTTTTAGCTGCTTCTGGATCTAAAACTCCTGAAGTAAGGTCAAATCCTTATGATGGATTAGATTAATATTAAAAAATATGAAAGAAGTAAAGATAATTTATACAAATTACAAAGGTGAAACAGCTGAAAGAACAATTATTCCTAAAGAAATTGTTTTTGAATCAAACGAGTTTCATAAAGAAGAACAATGGATTCTAGTTGCTTTTGATGTTGATAAGCAAGCTGAAAGAAGATTTGCTATTAAAGATATTAAATCTTGGAATTAGACTCTGAAATGTTTCTTTATTGCTCTCTTATTTACCCACCAAAGTAATACTGCAGGTAGGATAAATATCCAATGTGCAAATAATGCTAAGATAACAAATAAAAGTGCTGCTATTGCAGTGAATACTATTTTAGGATGAGTCTTTCTTGCCTTGACAGGCTCTTTTTTTACAGCTTTCTTCATCATCTTATTCATATATCATTTAATTAAAACAGCTATATAAATTCGACGCTTGAAAACATTTAAGAAGCAACATTATCGAACTTTTTTATGGGAAAGATACTAAATGTTATATCTACATCTTTATTTTTAGTTGGGGCTACAGGAGCTCTTTATAGTTATAATGTTGGAAGAAGCATACTTAATCAGCAAGTTGTTAATGGTTATAATCAAATTCAAGAACAAATTGACAGTTTGGATAGAAGAATTAATGATGGTGCAAAAAACATTGAAACTTTAGAGAATGTTAGGGCTGAATTAGTGGACAATAAACGAATATATGGTTTACATTATTCGAGAGAAATTTTAGAAGCAAATGAGGAGTTTGATAGAACAAATACAAATTATTGGGTTTGCTTAAGTGCTGGGTTTATTGGACTAGCTGGTTTGTTTCTTAATAGAAGAATAAGCTCTACATAACTTCTATTCTATTTTTACCATTCTTTTTTGCTAAATATACTGCTTTGTCAACTCTTAATTGCATTTTCTTTACGCTGTCTCCTTTTTTGTATTCTGTCAGTCCTCCTGAAAATGTAACTGAATATTTTTTCATTCCTCTGTCATTTTGAACTGCTCTTCTCATTCTATCACAGACTATTTTTGCTCTTTTTATTGAAGTATTTGGCAACAATACTATGAACTCTTCTCCTCCGAATCTTGAGATTATATCATATTTTCTTGTATTATTGTTTAGAACGAATCCTAATCTTTTAAGCATGTCATCTCCTATTAAATGTCCATAAGTATCGTTTAATTTTTTGAAATTGTCTAGATCTATTATCATTAGACTTAGCTTTCCTAGTTTTCTTTTTGCTTTGTCTAATTCCATTTCAGATATTGTCTTAAAGAATTTGTTGTTGTAAACTCCAGTTTTCTCATCAATTGTTGCTAACTCATAAAGATGATCTATATTATGACCTATTTGTTTTAACAGAAGACTTATATTTTTCTTTACTTCTGGGTTTAATATCTTCAACTTCTTTTCAAAATCCATATATTATTTAGGAAGATTTGTTATTTAAGCCTTAATACTACAATAAAACTTAAATAATAAACTCTCTTTGATTTACTCCGTGGGAGATGCGGAAAAAGAGAAGTGGGTTGGTTGTTATATTGTGGAAAGAGGGGAAAAAATACTAATTGTTCATGCTTATGAATTTGCTGGAGAACAATGGAATCAAGGCTTTCAAATATTTCTAATGGGTGGTGAAAATAATGTTAAACTTTTATATAAATCTGAAAGAGTTTATTATAAAAGAGAAAGAGCATTAGAGGCTGGTAAATTATTTGCTGAGAATCATACTTTTAGATTTGATGAAGAAAACTCAGATTTAGTTAAGAAAGTCATTGATAAGACTTAAATACAGTTACTTTTGAGTTATTGCTATGGGTAAAGTAGATTATACATTGAAATCCGAACGTTTTGTTGATATGGATTTTACTTGTGAGTATAGATCAAGACTCTCAAAAACAGATACTTCTATGGAGAGAAACTTTGGTGTGGATATTGGTGCTTTAGAACCAAAAGATATTCGTGTAGCAATGACTCAACCTTTTCCATAGATTGTTTTTCATTCTTATAATAAATCTCAGCCAATTTTAACAAATTCTAAGTTGTCTAGAAAAAAAGCTAAATCTGCTTGATGCTAGTTACTTTTTATATAAATCTTGAGAGTGCCTGAAGCAGTTTATGATGCAGTTATGAAAAAGAAACTTAAAGTTCTTTATTTAAACATTCTTAAAAATTCTTGAGGCTTAACGATCTTTATTCCTTGAAATTCTTTAATATCTAGTAAATCTTTGTCTTGCGTTACGATATATTCAGCATTTCCTTCTACTGCTATATCAATAAACTTGTTATCATCTGGATCTACCTTAACTGCCTCAAATTGAACAGTAGGAGTAACTATAATTGCTTTCGAAGCAATAAGACTTATCCAATGTAAAATATCTTCTTGAGATAATGGCTTCTTGAAGTTTTACCTGTTCTTGAAGAACATCTTCGGAAGATATTAATTCAAATTTATCATCTATCCAAGCATCAATTATTTTTGCAGAATCTCCTCTCCAATGAATTCCTGAAATGAAAACGTTTGTATCTAGTACAACCTTCATTGCCTTGCTAATTCAAGTGCCTTATTAAGATCTTCTTTTGTTAAGTTATTTTTCTTAGCATGATCTCTAGTTTTTTTAATAAGTTGCTGAAATTCTTCTCTTGTTGGAGGTTCTAATCTTTTTAGCATAAGAGTTCCGTTTTGTTCCACTACCATAAATTTTTCTCCTTTCTTTAATCTAAGGTTCTCTCTAAATATAAGCGGGATAACTATTTGTCCTCTTTCTCCAAGTTTTGTTACTTCAAATTCCATTTTAAACTCAATCATACTAATATGATTATCATATTTAAATGTTTCTTTTCTAATCATACTATGAGACATTTGATATTGACATCCTTTCACCTATAATATATTTAGTCTATAATTTTAAAGATCGTTAGTATTAAGAATTTGGTTTTATGGCCCCACGCAGACTCGAACTGCGAATTACTCGGTGTAAACGAGTCGTTTGAACCCTTAGACTATGGGGCCTTTTCTCTAATAGAGATTTAAAATAAAGCTTTATAAAACCTTTCTGTTCCTTTAGAATTAAGCGCGGGTAGTATAGTGGTTAGTATACGACGTTGCCACTTTTCATTTTAGTAGAAGAGAAGAAAAGCAAAGACGTTGTGGCCCGGGTTCAATTCCCGGCCCGCGCATCAGTTTGTCGTCGATAAAACGAACCTTTTGAATTTCTGCGTATTGCACTATCGAGGGAATTGACTTATGCGAACTTAATCACTTTTTAGCAGAACCTATTATCCAAGGCCTTATGAAAAAAGTTGGTACCTTCTTGATTTCTTTTAATTTTATCTTCTTAAATAACTTACTTTTTCTTATAGTTTCTTCAGTATCTCTATGACAATCACAACCATCAGCAATATAACTCCAAGGTTTTCTTATAATTATTTGAATAACTTTTGAAAGTCCTTTTTTTGAGGCTACATGTTCTATGAATATGAATTCTCCTGAACTTTTCAAAACCCTTGATATTTCTTTAATAACTTTAGGGACATTTTTGACACTACAAAGTACAAATGAGCTTACAACGACATCTATAGAGTTATTAGGCAAAAATATCTTTTCAGCACTTTCTTTTAATATTTTGATTTTTATTTTAATAGATTTGTTCCTGTCTAATATGTGCTTATGCATATGTTCATTAGGTTCTAAAAGATAAACCATTTTGGCACCTTTATAATATCTTAAATTTATTCCAGTACCAGCACCGATTTCTAAGATGGTTTTCCCTTTAAAATTATTAAAAATCTGCTTTTTAAAAGGTTCTAACTTTTTCTCTAAATTTTGTCCTTTACTGGCTAAGATATTTGCAAACAATTTTTTAGATAAATCAGACATTTTAACCTTATTTTTTAACCGCCACAACACTATAAATCCTTGCTTAATTAAAAATTACGTACTTTAAAATAGAAAAATAACCCTACCAAACCAATAATAAATAAAATCAAACTAACTAAACTAATAGAGTCATAATTTGTACCAATTATATTTCCAGTAAATTTATAAGATGAAAATAAAGAACCCAAGAACCCAATTATTGCAGTGGCTCCAGCAATTCTTTTTTCCAATCCTTTTTTGACAAAATGAGTTCCTTCTGTACCAAGTTCGTAACCATCCGCTGAGACATATCTATACTTTAAGTGAAAATCATGGGTCACTCGATCTAATGCAACTCTTGCTAATTTAGCATCCTTCGAGTGGTATGCTTCATGAATCTCTGAGAGATAAATATTTAGTCTTTGTTTCATTTGTTTTTTATCAAGTGTATTTTCCTGTTGCCATCCTGTATTTTTAGGAGGGTTATCAGTCGCATAAAGAAAATTAAGAATTGGATTCTCTATCCATTTATGTATTAAATATCTCAACGTATGTTTAACCGGAGAACCCTTATAGACTGGTGTGTCTTTAGTCTTACGAATTACTAAATATCCTCTTAGTTTTCCTGTATCTGGCTCTCTTACAGCGATAGCCTCGCTTTTTCTCTGGTCATCTTTTAACAAAAAAACTAAATCTCCTTTAGAAGGTATTCCAGAAAGTTTTTTATGCATTTCTAGATCCTCGCCTATTTGGGCCTCATAACTATCTTTGTCTTTCTCTGTTGGATGTGTGTGTACTCCAGTATATTTTATTTTGCCTTTTTTAATCCATTCCTTTCTTAATTTATCCCAGTTGGTTTCAACACGTCCAGATGATCTCCTATCAGCAATATCCACTAATTCATCCCCTGGAAATTTGACACCTCCATATTCATCTCTAGGCCGTTCGTCAGCCTCAATTATTTCTTTCGTTCTTCTTTTTTTAATCATCTTAAAACAAAATATATCTAATTTAAATAATCTCTTAATTAGAACAGACGAGAAAAAATAACATTCTGTTTAGACCAATTCGACATCTTAGAGAAAGGGTAATGGATTTAGGTCTTCTCCCTCATTTTTTAGAGGGATAATAGTTATTTCTATATTTTCATTTAGTATTTCCCTTAATTTTTTGAGGGTATTGGTTAGCTCACTGTTTTCTTTATGAAAAAGTTGAATATAACAAGATGGATTGTTTATCATAAAAGCTAGAGACTCAATATTTGGAGATTTTTCTGCAAATTTTTTTAATAGTTCTCTTGTACTAGCAGGTAATTGACCATTCAGTAATAAAATGGTATAACTATAATTCATCTTCTCACTATCAATGTAAGCTCGTGCTCCAATCCAAAGACCTTCCTTCTTAAGTCTCTTTATCTTATACACCACTAGTTCAGCAGACATTTTTGCCTTAATTGCAATATCTATTACTTTCGCAGTAGCATTTTTTGATAAAATACTTAGAATCAATTTTTCCTTTTCATCAAGTTTTATTGGCTTTCCAGAATAGTCTTTAATCAAGTGGCTTTTCTCATTATATCCAAAAAACTTAAGGGGATAATTTTCTAGATAATATGGCTCAATAATAGAATAATCTGAGATACCTTCATTTTCTTCTAACATTCTTAGAATATATTCATTCCTATCCGCCTCATTTTTGAATACTGCTACGATAAATAAATCATATTTTGCCAATAGCTCTCCATAAGATATCCTATTTCCATCATTTACCACTTTCTTTTTTAATTCATTCATAAATTTTAAATTTCTAAACTTTAAGAAAATAATTGTTAGTTTAGAATATCCAAATTTAGAATAGTTTACTAATGGAACATATCCTCGAATAATGCCTTCTTTCTCGAATTTATTTATGCGATAACTTACTTGTTCTCTACTCAAATGCAAATTTTTTGCAATCTCTGTTAAAGGCTTACGCGCATCATGATAAAGTTGAGCAATAAGCTTCTTATCTAAGTCATTTAGCCTTTCTACCATGAATTAAGCAAGTTTATTGATTTATTAAACTTTTGTATCTAATGTTTTAATAAAATAGGAATATGCTGCACTAAAATATAACTATGAATAAGCCTTACAAGACCTATGAAACAAAATAATTATCAATTAAGAGAAGTGGCTAAAGAAGATTGCATGGTTGGAGCGTGTCCAGCTGTTTACGAAGTAGCACGAGTAGACTGTTTTGCAGGTCTAGGCTGCCCAGCCATTTATGGCACCCCAGAAAGACCAGATACCTATTTCATTGTGGGAAAAATAGTGGATCCAAAAGGAACAGGACTAACAGCTAAAGTTGGAAAAGATGAGCAAGTTGTGGCAATTCCTAAAAGTTTACTGGAAAGAATAGGGATAAAACGTGAAGCTTAGATTTGATATTTTACAATCGATTGGTTTACTGAATTACTTGTATTTAATTTATAATTTTTATAACAAAAGGATATCACTCTAATCTGTCACAAATTAGTGGTCGATAACTATTATAAACCTGTTTTTGTACTTAATTTGGTACATATAATTTTCAAGAAAAAGAAGTTTCAAAACCTCGAAAATCATCACAAAATTCTACCAGTTTAGAATCATTAATTCTAACATGTCTTGCATTTTGAATTACTGGAGCAATACTATCAAGAATTTTATTCATAGTTTCTTCAAATTGGTTTTGTATTTAAGTTTTGTCGCAGAGTAGTAGGTTCCATGAGAAGTCTCATCAAGATGGAAAAAGGTAGCATAGTGCGGCCCGCGCATGCTGACATTTTGTCCCCTTTAGTGTGCTTTTTTGTTAGTTTTCTTAAGGAAGATTGATTTTTAAGTATTGTCGAGAAAGATTGGATACGTTAGAAGGTATGATTTCAGGGAATCTTTGTCAAATAATAAATCTTAATCTGTGATTTTTGAATCGCGATTAAATCTTTCCCTAAAAATTCTTTCAATTTCAGGTTTGCATTTTACCACCATATCTTTTCTAGCTCTTTCAAAGTCCTCTGCTTTAATTGGAGTATAGTCATAAAAATCTCTAACTTCATAACCTAATCCTGATCTTTCATCTTTACCATCATCTGAAATATAGTGTGAACAATCATAAACTCTTCCTTTGTTAACAACTTGACCAACTATGTTTAAAGAAGGTCTGGTAAATATATGAGACTTAATTAATCTAGGCTCTACAAGATAGTCTACTCCTTCTGCTGAAAGAACAGCTTCTCTAACTGTAGCAGTTATAGGACTTCTTCCCCCAACATATCTTTTCAAACCATCTTCTGGGCTGCCAGCAACTCTACGAGAAATATTACTTCTTAAAACCCTGTAAGGTTGTTTAACTAAGAAAGCTAAAAATTCTCCTGTTAATGAAGCTAAAGCTAAAACTCCTAAAGTATTTTCTTTTAAACTTTCCATTCTCTTACCCATAATAATCCTTAAACTAAAGGTTATTTAAATCTTCCTATCTGTAGCTACTATTAAGTTATATAAATTAAGAAAGCACATCGTTTGGGACATTTTATCCACCTTTACGGCCCGCGCATGTACATATTTAGATACTGATTTAAAATAGTAACAAATGCAAATATTTATAAATCATCTATCTAAATTTTTTTATGACATATACAACAATAGGCAAAGATGGCTGGGAATATGTATTCTTTGATAGCGGTAATGGTTTGACCATGGATGAAAAAACAGTAATAGCTGATAACGTAGTGTGGTGTTATCAAAAAGGGCATAGACAAAGAGATCTTCATTTAGACACTTTTGAGGCAAGAATAACACGAGGTAAAAGGGGAATGTTAGGAGTATTCACCGGCACTGCTTATTCTGCAGAGGTTGTTCCAAACCCAATTGATGGAACGGAACGTCAGAAAACAGACTTAGCGCTTTTAGTACTTGATAGAATAGATCCTTCTAGAAATTAGTTTTTAATAGATTATATCCATTCAGAATCAATATCACACTAAAGTCGTCCGATAGGGGTGACCGTGGCTCGCGCATCATACCTTTCGCGCATCCTCATGCGAACTATTCTTTAATTAAAGAATAGTTATAAAATCCGGTATTAAATGATTCTTCAAAACTTTCTTTAATCTCTTTGCTTCTTAAACTATTTTTTACTATTTGAGAAGTTTTATTGTTAACGCAATAAAAACACATTAAATGCATTTCTCTACTACATTTAATGCACCTCATGATAGATTCTTCAGAGATATCTTCAAATGGATTTACTACATAATCTAGCCCATCTACTTGTATTAATAGACTTTTAAGTTGGTTATTTATTTGCCTAATTGTTTTCTGTTTTATCTTTCTTTCGTAAAACCATACTTTAACCTCATTGACAATACAATAGGCACATAAAGGCTCTGTTACAGCATAATTACATTTTACGCAGGAAATTGACACTTTTTATTAACCTCTAATTTAATTATCATTAACTTCACCATCTAAATTATATTAGAGATCTTTCTTTATATTGCGAAGTAGTATTTAGAAATACGATGTTGTATAATCAAATACTGCTCTTAGATATATAACTGCTTTCTTAATTAAGAATATGTGTGGGATTATAGGATATATCGGATTAGAAGAAACAAAACCCTTTCTTATTGAAGGTCTAAAAAACATGGAATATAGAGGTTATGATAGTTCAGGATTATGTATAAAAAACGAAAATGGACTCAGCATACTAAAAAGAGAAGGTTATGTAAATAAATTATCAGAGAGTCAGGAGTTTACTCAATTAAATGGCTTATCTGGAATTGCACATACTAGATGGGCTACACATGGAGAACCAAATGAAGTTAATGCGCATCCTCATTTTGATTGTAATGGAGAGATTGCAGTAGTCCATAATGGGATAATAGAAAACTATGTTTTACTAAAAGAAAATTTAAAAAAAGAAGGGCATATATTTAGTTCTGAAACTGATTCTGAAGTTATTGTGCATTTAATAGAAAAATTTTATAGTGGGAATCTGATGGAAGCTGTAACCCAAACATTAAATCTTTTAGAGGGTTCATTTGCAATTCTTGTAATAAATAAAAAAGGAGATAAAATAATATCTGCTAAAAGAGGATCTCCTTTGCTTATTGGAGTAGGTAAAAGTGGGATGTTAGTGGCTTCTGATTTATCTGCATTAATAAAACATACTAATAAAATTATTTACTTGAAAGAAGATGAAATAGCTGAAATTGGAAAATCATCTTATATGGTCAAAAATCTAGATGGCTTAAATGTTGAAACTGAAATTAAAGAGGTAGATTTGAAACCACAAGATATTGAGAAAGGCGGATATAAACATTTTATGATAAAAGAGATAAATGAACAGCCTCAAGTTATAAGAAATGTACTTGAAAATATGCTAAATAAAGAGATTTTCAAGTTTTCTATTGATTTAGATACTTCTTCAATAAAGAGAATAATAATTATTGGCTGTGGTACTAGTTGGCATTCTGGACTCATAGGAAAATATTTGATTGAAAAAATTACTGGCATTCCAGTTGAAGTAGATTATGCATCTGAATTTAGATATAGAAATCCTGTGGTTGATAAGAATGATTTGGTTATATTACTCTCTCAATCAGGGGAAACAGCAGATACTCTTGCAGCTTTAAGAGAAGCTAAGTCTAAGGGTGCTAAAACCTTGGGAATAGTAAATGTTGCTGGTTCATCAATTGCAAGAGAAGTTGATTCTGTAATCTATTCGCATGCTGGTCCTGAAATAAGTGTTGCAAGCACAAAAGCCTTCAATATTAATTCTTCAGTCACATTTAGCTAAGACTCTTGATTATATAGCTCTATGTATTTGTATTATCTTAGAAATAGTAACTTTTAACAATGAATTAATTGATAGATTAAATGGGAAAAAGTAGCAGGGTGTGATCTGCGCATATTTATATAAAATACTAATGACTCTTGATATTATGAAAAAAGAAGTTAATTTACCTCATAAAATGCCTGCTGATTTACAAACAGTTCTTTTTTCTTTTCCTAAGGCTAGGAAAGCATGGGAAGATATTACTCCTCTTGCACGCAATGAATTTATTTGTTGGGTTTTAGATGCTAAGATGAAAGAAACTAGAAATGGAAGAATTGAAAGAACTATTAATGATTTGATGGAGGGAAAACGCAGGCCTTGCTGTTGGATAGGGTGTATTCATCGTACGGATAAAGCTATTAGCCAATCAATTAGAGGAATACTGAATAAAAGATCTAAAAAATTTAAATAAGATTGATTTTTGATTTTTTTTATTTTTAGAATAAATCAGAACAAGATCTGAAGTAACCGCAGCGCTTACAGATTAGTTTACACTTTAACTCTTCTAGTGTTTTACCACATGCTTCACAGACATAATTTGGATCTATTTCTTGGACTTGTTGTTGAATTTGCATTATATAAAATCAGATATTTTGTGTTTTATTTCTAAGTAGAGTACCCATAATATGAATATTACTCCATCTAAAGTTGCTAGGAGGAATATCGCCATATGTTCTGGAAATACTGTAAATGGAAATCCGGTTCCTACTTTTTCCATTGAAAGAGGATAAAGAGGCATTATATAACCAGATAAGGTTGCGTCTAGAATTAGATGCATCATACTCCCAAATGCTAACAATAACAAGATTATAGTAATTGATATTTTGTTTCTTCCTATTCTTTTCTTTATAGTATACTTTGATATTAATGCTAGTACTAAGAATATTGCTGGAATAAATAATGTATGGAGGAAAGTTCTGTGAATTTGCTCCATTGTGTAGCCAAAATAATACATTATCCAGAATATTGGGATGTCTAAGTCTGGAATTACTCCTGCTAAGCCTCCTATTAACACATACTGAAGATGAAACTTTTTGTTTGTCTTCTTTTGATAAATGTGTCTGAAAATTGATAATAATATTATTGGAACTAGAACGTGAATAATTGCTTGTGGCATCTTTCCTCTTTTGGTATTGTTCTTCTTGTTTATTAAGGGTTTTGGTTAATTCAGACCACATAAATCTTTATATTCTCATAATTTATTTATTGACATGACTGATCAACTTGAACGATTGGATTCTTTAACAACTGTTAGTTTTCCTTGTAAGGTAGGATATAGGGAATTTAAAAGGATTATGACTTTTCTGGATAAATTTGTTCTTCCTTGTGAAGTGACTTACGAGGTCGTTCACAATGGAAAAATAGGACAAAGAGAAGATAGAACTGGGCTGACTTTATTGCCTCACAATTATGTAAGAAGACTTTCTGGAGAAATTGCTTCTGTTGATGATAGAAAAAGAGCGCAGTTTATGGCTGAAGTAGATAACAACTTTGAAGATGAATATTTAACTGCTACAAGAATCTCTGGAATTAAGTTTGATTCGGTAGGATGCGATAATGTTTATGAGTTAGAAAGAATGCCTTCTACTAATACTGATGTAATGCGAAGAGTAAAGGCAGGAATTGAAGTTTACTTTGGTGGTTGGCCTGAGTCTAGAGGGGATAAGTAAGCCTTAAATAGCATTATTTACAAATAATAATATGCAGGAAAAGAAAAACCATGGCCTGAATGATGCTATGTCTTCTTCTGGAAGTTATATCTCTCCAAGTAAGATTCCTGGAGCGGTGCCTCAGGTTTCTAACGAAGACTCTGCTAAAAACGATAAGATTAAGGAACAACTTGAAGATTTTAAGAAGAAACTTATTAAGAAATTTCCATTTACTACATTTTTAAGTGTTATTCCTGCTCAGGCTTTCAAACTTTTTGAAGAAGATGAAGGGTTACTTCCTGAAGAAGTCGCAAAGAAACCAATGCATTTGATTATGCTTGTTCCTGAAGAGCGTTTTAAAGAGATTCCTAAAAAAATTAAGCCTGAAGTATTGAAAATGATTAAGGAATCAAAGCAAGAATTATGGGTCCATATTAAAACTGAAGTAGACTTGTGGAATTATGGATTAGATTCTAAGTTTGAATTTATAGATGCTATTTCTTCTAGCTTCCCTTTGCATGACAAGGGACTTTTAGGTACTATGAGACTTGCTAATATTCATAAGACTTTAGTTTTGCGCAAGTTCGAAAAATATGTTGCATCGTATGTTGTTGGAGGCAGTTTAGTTAGAGGAACTGCTGGAAAAGAAAGTGATGTAGATACTTTCGTTATAATTGATGATACAGATGTAAAGAGAATGCCTCGTTTACAATTACTTGAAAAGTTGAGGGGAATGATACATGATTACATAAGAGAGGCTAACGCTTTATCCGGAGTTAAGAATGTATTGAATGTTCAAGTTTATTTGATGACTGATTTTTGGGACAATGTTAAAGATGCTAATCCTGTTATATTTACTTTCATTAGAGATGGAGTTCCAATGTACGATAGAGGAACATTCTTGCCTTGGAAGTTGTTGTTGCAGATGGGTAAAGTAAAGCCTTCACAAGAAGCAGTTGATAAGTTCATGAAATATGGGGAACAAAATGAAGGTCTTGTTACAAGAAGAATGCTTGATGCTATGCAGGATATTTATTGGGGTGTTGTTACACCTACACAAGCATTAATGATGCTTGCAGGTCATGCTCCTCCTGCTCCTAAACACATGGTTGCAGATGTTAAGAAAGTATTAGTAGATACTGAAAAAGTTATGTCTGCTTCAGAACTAAATTTTCTGGAAAAGGTTATCAAATATTACAAAGATTATGAACATGGAACTTTGAAAACTATCCCTGGTAAAATTGTTGATGAATTATTAACTGAATCTAAAGATTATGATAAAAAGTTGCAAGATATAAGAAAGAAGCTAGAGGCTCGCTTAATTGTAAATGATGCTGACAAGTCTTATGATGAAGTCTTCTCATTATTAAAGAAAATATTTGGGGATAAAAGCGTTGAGGCACTTATAAAAGATGTTGATAAAGAATTAATTGCAAAGGGTAAATTACAACCTAGGTTTGCCAAACCTTTGAAAGAAATAGTTGCAATGAAATCTAAAGTAAAGTCTGGAAAGATAACTCCTTTGGAAATGAGTGCTTTGAGAAGAGATGCTACTGAATTAATTAAAGAATTACTTAATTATACGCAGAGAGCTGATTTAATACTTGAAGAAAAAGAAGTTGTTGATATCAAATTCGGAGATAAAAAAGGAGAGCTTGTATTGACCGATTCAGGTAATTTCTTCATTGAATCTGGAAGGGTGATGCATATTTTTGATGGAAGATTCAAATTGTCAGATTCAAGAGAACTTGAGAAAGCTATTTCGACCCATAAGAAGGGCTCAGATGTTAAGATTCCTTCGGGTGTTCTGAGTGCATTGCAAAAAGAACTTGGAGATTTTGAGATTATATTGTAAATATCCGACAACATAATAATATAATCTCTTTTTTCTTGGTGTCTTCATGAAAAATAAAAAGGGTCTTACTCTTTTGGGTTGGGCTATTACATTTCTGGTTATAGCTGTAGTGGCTGCGCTTCTAGGATTTGGAGCTGTTGCAGGTGTTTCATTAACGATAGGTAAATGGCTTGCTATAATATTCTTAATCTTATTTGTTGTTTCTGTTATAGCTCACTATGTAAAGAGCTAGTTAATGCTAGTTGAAATCTATCTTTAGATTAATCGCAAGACAATAGCAAACTTTATACCTATTGTGGAGTAAACTGGTCTAAATACTATTTACGCAAAGCCAGTAAACAGAGAACCTTTAAAAACCCCATTTTCTATCGTAAAAAGATGAAAGGGATATTAGTCCAATTTAGAAGGAGCAGACATAGAATTCATGAAAGACATTACTTACTAGACTTAGGTTTCTCTTCTCGTGACGAAGCCAAGAAAATGGTTGGAAAGCAAGTTGTATGGAAGAGCACTGCTGGAAAAGCAATTCATGGAAAAATAAGCGATGCTCATGGAAATAAAGGTCTTGTTAGAGCTATATTTGAGACTGGTTTGCCAGGTCAAGCTGTAACAACTGACGTAGAGGTAAAGTAAAATATGAAAATCAACTATTTTCAATTGTTAAATTTCTCTATAAGAGGTAGAAATTAAACATGGCTGTAAGAAAATCACTTTCATATTCTAAGAAACACAATAGGCCATATACAAGGGTTTCAAAAGTAAAATCAAAATCTTACATTAAAGTAGTTCCTCCAAATAAAGTTGTAAAATATAATATTGGAAATCAGAGAGCTTATGTTGATGGAAAGTTACCTTTCATTTTAAGTCTAATTTCAGACGAAATGATTGTAATAAAAGATTTATCTATTGAAGCTGCTAGACAGGTATTAACAAAGAATCTTGAGACAAGACTTATGGGTAAATTCTACTTATGGGTAAAGATACATCCTCATCATATATTAAGAAATAACAAAGCTGCTGCTGGAGCTGGAGCTGACCGTTTATCTACTGGTATGAAGCAGTCATTTGGGATAATAGAAGGAAGAGCTGCTAGAGTTTTAGGCGGACAGGAATTATTTATGGTTGCTTGTGATTCTGAATCAACTGTTAAAGTAGCTAGAGAAATATTGGGAATGGCTAAAGCAAAATTACCTTGTAGAACTCGTGTTTTATTTGATAAAATTGAAGATAAAGCTCATTCACCTACTCCTGTTGTTAATCAATAATCATGCAAGACTTTGAAAAACATAAAAAGAAATTTGATGATTTTCTGAATAAAATTAATGGAGATGAAAAGATAGCTATAGTTGGTCATGCTAATTGTCTTGACGGAGCATCTTCTGCTGTGTTGATGCATGAAATCTTAATGAAAAAATATCCAAAATTGCCTCAAATAGAAGTGCATTTTGCTTCTTACGCTTTCGGATCTATCGATAATTTAAGCAAAATCTTTAGAAAGAATGCTGTGAGAAAAGTCTTTCTTGTTGATCTTGGAGTTGACCAGAGTTTACTAGAAGAATTGGAGAGAATGAGGTTCGAATTTGATATTTTATTAGTGGACCACCATCCTCTTAATCCGAACTTAAGAATTGATGAGCATATAATAAAAACTCATTCTCATGACTGCACTTCTTTAGTTTTGTATAAATTAGGAGAAGATATAATTAATTTCAAAGATTGGACTTGGTTGGGTTGTGTTGCTGCTGTTTCTGAATTTTCTTGGAAGTCTAAAGAGAATCTAGAGTTTATACAAAAACACAATCCAAAATATAACCCTGAAGATCAAGAATCTGAATTGCTTCATTTGGTTAAAAAGATGAATAATATGATAAATTATTATTCTAAAGATACAAATAAAGCTTATGAGTTAATTTTAAAGAAAGATTTTGATAAAATAAATGAAGCTTCTAAAGAGATATCCGCTGAATTAGAGGATAAGTTGGAAGATTTTGAGAAGAATGCTGAATCACACTTTAATAAAAAACTCTATATTTATTCTATTAAGTCTAAGTTTTCTATTGGATCAAATATTTCAACAATATTATCTTTAAAACATCCTGGATCAACTATAATGGTTTATGTAGAAGATGATAATAAAATAAAAGTGAATGCCAGAAATAATGGCCAACCATTACCTTATTCAATGAATGAACTTTGTAATGCTGGTATTGTTGGTCTTGAGAGCTCTATGGCTGGAGGACATGCGCCTGCTTCTGGGGGAAGTTTCATGAAGAAAGATATAGAGACTTTCAAGAAAAATATAATTGAATTTGTTAAGAATAAGCTTTCTAAATAAGAAATTGCATAATGTTTATTAATGGAATGTGTTTGTTTTCTTTATGAGTGATGTTCGTAGTTTTGTAAAATGGTTTTCTGAACTGAGTAATAAAGATATTTCAATTGCTGGAGGAAAAGGTGCTTCTCTTGCTGAGATGTATAATCACAAATTTCCTGTTCCTCCTGGATTTATTGTAACTGCACAGGCTTATGATTATTTTATTGAGAAATCTGGACTTAGAAATCAGATAATTAATCTTGTTAATTCGATAGATGTTGATGATACTAAACAGCTAGAGAGTACTGCTAGAAAAATTAGGGAATTGATAGTTGATGCTTCAATGCCTTATGAAATGAAGAATGATATTTCTGAAGCATATCAAGTTCTTGATGTTGAAAAAGAAAATATATACCAAAAAGGATTAACTCAAGGAGCTTTGGCCATATTGAAAAATTCACATGAACCTCCCTTTGTTGCTGTTCGTTCTAGTGCTACAATGGAAGACCTTGCTGACGCTAGTTTTGCAGGACAGCAAGAAACTTTCCTTAATGTTAAGGGAGCTGATAATTTAATTGAATCTGTAAAAAAATGTTTTGCTTCCCTTTTTACTGCTAGAGCTATTTATTATAGGAAGAAAAAAGGATTTGCGACTGAAAAAGGATACTTAGCTGTTGTTGTTCAAAGAATGATTGATTCTCAGAAATCCGGAGTAATGTTTTCTAAGAATCCTTTAAAAAATGATGGGAATATAGTTATTGAGGCTGTTTTTGGGTTGGGAGAGGGAATAGTTTCTGGAATGATATCTCCAGATCATTATGTCTTGAATAGTAGTTTTGAAATTGTTGAACATAAAGTATCCGATAAGAGAATTGCATTGACTAGGAGTTCTTCCGGTAAAACTGAAGAAGTTAAGTTAAGTCATGAGATAAGCAATAGAGAAGTATTGAGCGGACATGAGCTTAAGGTTCTTGGACAGTACGGGTTAAAGTTAGAAGAGCATTATGGAAAGCCTCAAGATATTGAGTTTGCTATAGATAAAGAGGGAATATTTATTGTACAGTCAAGACCTATTACAACATTAGTTAAGGAAAATAAGCAGGAGATTGAAGGAAATGTTTTACTCTCTGGTTTAGCCGCTAGTCCTGGAGTTTCGTCTGGAATTGTAAAAATAATTCATAATCTTGATGAATTGCATAAGATTCTCAAAGGAAATGTTCTAGTTACTAAAATGACTAATCCTGATATGGTTGTTGCAATGGCAAGGGCTTCAGCAATAATTACTGATGAAGGTGGTTCGACGAGCCATGCCGCTATTATTTCTAGAGAAATGGGAATACCTGCTGTTGTTGGAACTAGAAATTCAACTGAAAGGTTGAAAGATGGACAGCTTGTAACTGTTGATGGTTTTACTGGAAGAGTGTTTGATGGTAAAACAGTTGAGAAGAAAGTTGAGATTAAACCTATTGTTCCTACAATACATACTAAGATTAAGACTATAGTTGATTTACCAGATTATGCTGAACGCGCAGCTTTATCTGGAGTTAATGGTGTTGGACTTATTAGACTTGAGACTCTTATTGCAACGAGTGGAAAACATCCTGTTTGGTTTGTGAAGAAGAATAAATTGAATGAATATGTTTCTATAATTAATTCTGGATTGAAGAAGATTGCAAAACACTTTGATGAAATGTGGGTTAGAACTTCAGACATAAGAAGCGATGAGTATAGAAATTTGGAAGGGGCTCCAGAGACAGTTGAGATGAATCCAATGCTTGGAGATCATGGAATTAGATTTAGTTTGAAGAATGAGGATTTACTTGAAGCAGAGTTTATGGCTATAAAAGAGCTAGCAGATGAATTTCCTAAAAAGATATTTGGAGTTATGTACCCTCAAATAATATCTGTTCAAGAAGTAAAAGGAGCAAAGAAAATAGCTTCTAAAGTTCATTTTCCTAAGAATGTTAAGTTTGGAATAATGGTTGAAACTCCTGCTGCTGTACAGATAATTAATGATTTATGTGAGGAAGGAATTGATTTTGTGAGCTTTGGAACAAATGATTTGACTCAGTATACTCTTGCTCTTGATAGAAATAATGAAGATGTTCAGAATTTATATAATGAATTAAATCCTGCTGTTCTTAATTCTATTTCTTATGTTATTAGAAGGTGTAAAAAGTTTGGTGTTGAAACTTCTATTTGCGGGCAGGCTGGAAGCAAACCAGATATGGTTAAGTTTTTACTTGCTGAAGGAATAGATTCTATATCTGTTAATGCTGATGCTGCTCACGCTGTTTCTATTTTGATAAATGAGATTGAAAAACAGCCTAGAGTTGAGAAAATAGAGAAATCTGTTGTAAGAAATCCTGGAGTTATTAGGATAAAGAGAATAAGCTCTGAGTCGGTTAGCCCCCATATGCCTTCTGGAATGGGTGTTCAACCTATGAGGCCTATGTTACATTCTACAGATAAACCACAGATAGCAACACATAGTGATGTTATGAAACAAATAGATGGATGGGGTAATGATGAGTATAACCCTGGATCTGGAGTTAAGAGTGATATTCCTGCCCTTAATGATGCTATATCTGTTTCAAGCGAGGATTTCTCTCCTAAAAAATCAGATGAGATAATGGATTTATCAGATGATAAAATTGAAGTTTCACAGATACCTTTTGAGATACAACAAGATATAATATTTGATGCTATTGTTTATGGAGAAGTAGAAAGTAACCCCGCAGTTAGGAAGATGATTGAGCCATCTCAAACTCCTAATATGGTTGCACTAGATGGTTAATAGTTGTTACTCTATAGTAGAAGTATAATCGAAACATTTAAATAGTGCGAACTTCTATGATTATTATGGCATTAACAGATTTCGTAGATGCAATGAGTACACTAGAAAAGATGGGCGTAGCATCTGCTACATTACAAAGGGAAGATGATGTTGATAAGAAAAGAATTGCTCAAAACTACCTTGAAGAACAAGGAATAATTGGTGCTAGGGAAGAACTTGAAGCTTTAGGTATTGATGTTGCTAATTTAAGCCCAGAACACAGAGCTCAATATGCCCAGCCAGGACTTAAAGAAAGACAAAGTACTCTTACAGATAAAATAGGAGAGACTCTTAAAGGTAATAATCTTGAAGGTTTGCTTGGAGAAATAGCTCCTCAAGCATTAGAGGAATTGACTCTGGCTAAGGAATTATCTAGGGGTGGAGTTAAAGGCTATGATGAAATGCTTTCTAATTATCAAGCATATCGTTCTGCAATGGACTTAGAAGAAAGATCTAAGAGTGGAAAGCTTGGAGATAAAGATAAAGATGCTATTCGTGCTAATGTTGTATCTGTAATTGCTAGAGAATTTATTGATAAGAAAAAAGCAGAAGGAAAATATAGTGATTCTTCTTTAAGCGCAATGGGAGAGGTTTTTAGAGTTGCTGCTAAAATTGGAGATATTAAAGATGAAGCTATTGCTAAAGGTGTTAAGTCTTATGTAGATGAATCTCAAAAAGCGTGGGATGAATATGTAGCAAAGAGTGGAAAGAGTCCTATTAACTATGTTAGAGAAAGCTTGAAGGCATTAAGAGATGACCCTGATCCGGCTGACTCTCAACTTGCTAGAGAATTAATTTATAGTGCTGCTAAGAGAAGCGCATCTATGAAACCTACTGCTTAATTTTATTTTTTACTTTTTATTATCTTGATATCTGCGAGTTTCTATTAATTTGTCTATAATCTCCACCATTTTTTTCATGAATATTTCAGCTTTTTCCTGCCATGCTTCTATTTCTGATGCTTTTACTATTCTGACTTCTCCATGGGATATCTGTTTGTGAAGGGTGAATACATTATGATACCATTTAACAAAGTCAGATTTTAGGACTCCTGTTTCTACAAAATTCTCATGAAGCATTTTTGATATATGTTCAGGGGATGGAGGTAGTTTACCTAGAGTAATTAGAGCTGCTTGTGCTGCTTCTACCATACACCAGTATACTCCTTCTACTGCATTTAACATAGACATTTTACTTCTTGTTAGATGATAAGGAGATCTTTGCAATGAAGCATAAACTGCTTCGGGAGTTGAATGTATTTTACCTTGGATCATAAGAGATTTTATAGGGGTAAAGAATCCACCTATATCTATCAGTACTTGACCTTGTCTTACTATGTTTAATAATACAGGATCTCCGTGGATTAAATCTCTCCACCATGTTGTTAATCTAATTGTGTTTATGTGCAAGTCTTTAGAGTAGTTTTGTTCTGCAATTAGTTTTCCTAACTCTTCTCTGTACCATGCTGTAAGTTCCATGTCCCAATTTATTGCAGCGTCATCTAATATGATTATAATATCTATATCTGATCCAGGTTTTATATCGCCTGATGCTGTGCTTCCAAAAAGAACTGTTGCTTTTATAAGATGGTCAAACTTTCTCTGAACCTTTGTAGCAAAGTCCATTGCTATATCCTTATCAGTGCGGAACTTTGAATAATTTTTCTTCTCTTTACTTTTAGAATCGTTCTTTTCTTTTTTCATCATGCCTCTAATTGTCATCACGGAGAAGTATTATTTAAACATTGCCAATTTTTATAAATTGTCAAGCTTAAAACTTGCATACTAGAAACAAGTTTTAAACATTATGTGTAATTTATTTATTGATGGAATTGACTCTTTCTATTAACTGTTCTAATTTGAATTCTAGGTTTTCTAATCTCCACTTTAAGTCTTTCACTTCAGCATTGTCTTCTTTTTTTATTTCTGGAGTTAATTGGGATTGGGTTGCTCCTATTGAAGCAAAGTCTGATAAGAATGATGTTTGTGCTTCAGTTTTTACTTCTGGTTCTTTATTTACTATTTCTTGTTTTGGAGATTCTGGAGAGAATATAAAATAGCCATCATTTGTTACTTTTGTTTCTTCATGTTTTGGAGATTCTGGCAGTTTTATTAATTTCTTTCTGTGAAGTTCTGGAATGTCTAATATGTCTATACTTTCCCTCTTTTTGAACATAAAATATCTATTGATTTATTCTATATAAACATCACCTTTAAATAAATGGAATTAGTCTTCATTTAAAAGAAGATGGCTGATATTCATAAATTAATTGCCGCTATTAGTCCCGATGTTTATTGTCAAAAGACTGTAGAAAAAGATGGGGAGATTGTTGATTTGCCTAAAGTATTAAAGAGAATGATTAAGTTTGATGGTATTAACAAAGATGTATTGGATAAAGTTGAGCCGTTAAAACCTGGAGATTTACCTGCTTATGAATATGATGCTGCTAAAGCAGACGCTCTTAATTTATGGGGGTTGAAATCTCCAATGGAACAGCATAAACTTACTTATGATTCTCCTGCTGAAGGACTAGAACCTGTTTATTTCTGGCTTCTTGATTTTCTTAGTGGACCATATAGAGAAATAGATAAAGTTACAGATAATTTTGTTGCATCTCCTGGTTCAGGACACTTCTCAGAAATGCAGGGAAAGGCTACTCAAATGCAACAGGAAGCATCTAGAACAATGGGAAATGTGAATACTGTATTAAAATCTGTATTGAATTTAGTTTATGACTTGAAAGAATTCAGAATAAGGCTTAAGCCTTATAAAGTTTATAATGATAAAGATGCAAGTCAGGAAGATAAGAATAAGCAACTTCTATCCTTGAAGCAGATTTGGCTTGACAATGTAGATATAAGAAAAGGAAGAGGAAGTATTAACGCTTTATCTTCTGGAGAACTTGACTTTGTTACTTTAAGAGACGCATTTATGTCTATTATTAATGAGAAATTAGACAATGGTAGGGGAGACAAGCTTGATTTGAATGAAAGAGTAAAAAGAATATTACAGCAGAGATCTCAAGAGTTCTTTTTATGGATAAAAGAATCATATTCTTCATTAAAGCAGAGATATGAAATTGAAAGAAATTATTTGAAATCACAAGTTAGTATGCTTAAGATGTATGCTAAATGGGTTAAACCTTATCTTGTAGCGGCAAATAGACTTCAGCAAAATTATCAAAGCAAGAACGCTGCTCTTGTTACTGCTTTCAATACTATGATTTTAGAATTACAGCTTATTGCTACTGCTCCTTATGATATAAAGGACGACGTTGCTACCGGACTTGTTCCAGATTTATTCAAGTATTATAAGGGAAGGAAATATTTCAAAGTATTAGTGCTTGAGTTTGATTTTAGAAGTATTCCTCAAAAAGTCTCTCAAAGGGACTGGGCATTTGGAGGAAAAGTAGATGTTAAGTTTACAAGTTATGCATTAAATGAGGAAGAAATTAAAGTTCTAAAGAGCGAGATAAATAAAGATGATTTGAAGAGTGTTTTAGAGCTTGTTGATGGAGCAACTAATGAGAGTCTTGATCAGATAGATAAAGAAATAAGAGCACTTACTGAAGGAAAAGAAGATGAGGAAATAGATAAAGAAGATGAGCAAAAAGCTGCTGATAAAAAGAAAAAGGAAGAAGAGAAGAAAAAGGGAGATGATTTTGGGATTAAAGCTTTATTTTCAGGTTTTAGATTTAAGAAGAAGGAAAAAGAAAAATTTGATGAGAAAAAGACTCTTAATCCAGAACCAGACGACCAATATGAAAGAGTTGTTAGATCTCAATGTGCTTTAGACTCAAGATCATTGTGTTTTACTATTTTTGATACTTACAAGAAAGCACATGGAATGCCGTCGCATAACAATCCATATGATGCATTGTAAGAAATAAAAACTTTTTATCTAACTATTTTTGCACAGTAACCTGATAAGGAGTTAACTCTATCTACTAAAGATTTTGCAGTCTCTTCATCAGCTATATCATAAACAAAATATAAATGTTATTTAGATAAGAATGCAAGAATATTTAACTTTCAATTTTATAGATTATTGTGCCACCAATCAAAGAAATAAGGAAATTAAGCAAAGAGATAAAGGAAGTTCCTAAGGAGAAGAAGGTTGAGTCTATTGATGATGAATTTGAAGAAGATGAATCTGATGAGACTCTTCATACTAGTAGGGCGTCTTTTTCTTCTATAAGAAGGACTAACAAGACCTCTACTTTAGAATCAAGTGATGATAAACAAGATACTTTTGAGGATAGACAACAAAATAGAGCTCCTGGAAATGAGAGAGAAGGAAGATCTGCTGTAAACTTTTATGTTGCTGCTACTGGAAACAACCCTTACAAATCAAATGCTTATACTCCTGTCGGTTCTGCAGAATCTTCTGGAAAGACGAGAGACTTGGGAGAAAGAGACATTGGAAAAAATAGAGATACTAGAGATAATAATATGAACAATCAAGGTAATTCTATGGAAAGAAGTTATGCTGGAGAGCAAGATCAAGGCGAAAAAAAAGATAGAAAAAGAAACTTGATGTAGAAGTGCCTTGATATGCACTTAGATTATCCAAAAAACAACTGCAAGTTTTTTTGATGTAAGGTTTTTATAGATTAGTTATGTTATCGATATGATGATACCTAAACTTGATTTCAAATATTCTTACACTTATGATGAATTGTTCAGGACTTCGGGTGAATTGAATAAAATTCTTAAAAGTAATGGTAAGAAATATCCTTCTCCAATGGAAATAGTTGAATTCATGAATGAACTTGAGATTGTATGGAGAAATGAAGGAAACAAAATACTCGAGGAGATAAGCAGACTTTCTGGAATCAAATGGAAGACTAGAAATATTTCATGTTATATAGTCGGATCTTGCAGACCGATGTCTGACCCTCTCACTATTAAAGTTTGTAATGATATAACTCATGCCGTAGATGTTTTAACACATGAATTAATTCATTGTTTGCAAATAGGAATAAGCGATAGAAAATGGACTAAATGGCAGAGATATCTTGACTCTAAATATCCAAGAGAAAATAAAATCACTAAAGACCATGTATTTCTTAATGCTGTTCATATGGCTCTTTATCTTGATTTTTTTGGAGCTGATAGATTGATAAGAGATATGTGGAATTCGAATGTTTCTAGTGAATACAAGAGATCATGGCAGATTGTTGAAAAAGAAGGCCCTGACAAAATAGTAAGCAAATTCAAACAGATTACCAGATAAAAAGTTTGATTATAAAGTTTATATATTCTAGAAGAATAGTTTTAATGAGGTAATGAATATGAAAATATCAATTTTCAATAATTTAATTTATACTACAAAGTTGCGAGCACGTCGCAACATGCTTGCAAATTCAAATAATTTGCTCGACTCGTCTTCAAAGTTGTGCAAAGCACAACATGTGCGCAAATCAAAGGATTTGCTTACACTCGCAATAGGAAGAGGAAATTAAACATGGAAATTTTGATAAATTTAAGATATTTAATTTTCACTGGTTCGCCTTCGCTCACAATACATGGAGGAAATTAAACATGGCTAATTACGAGACTTTTTTCCCTACTGATGGAGACAAGTATCCTTTTGAGAAACCGTATGGTGGTTTTGTAGGTGCTAGTGCTTATCATCCGTCTGTAAAAGATATAGCTTATCCTACTGATCCATTAACTGCAAATCAGTTGAAGAAAGTATCTGATAAAATAAATACTGGTACTCAGAGTATAGAAGTTTCTGGATTGGGGTTAACTGGTGCTGGTCCTATGAAACATTTGGCTAGTATTCCAAAACAACATTGGAAAGAAATAGACAGATTAAGAAAATTAACAGGTGTTGATTTAACATTTCATGGTCCTCTTGTTGAATCTACTGGATTTTCTAGAGGAAACTGGTCTGAAGATCAGAGACTTGAAGCTGAAAAACAGATGAAGGCGGCAGTTGAGCTTGCACAGCAAATGAATTCTGATTCTCCAGATAAAAGTAAAAATAAAGGAATTGTAATGACTTTCCACTCTAACAATGGTCTTCCAGAGGTAGAAAGAAAAGTTAAGGTTGGCGTATTGAAAGACGGTTCTCCTGATGAAAAAATTGTAAGTATGTCTGTATATAATGAGAGAACTGGAGAGATAGGAACTTTACCATTTACTGCAAGACAAGATCATTTTGAAGGTAAAGAAGAGACAGTTACAGATAGGCTTGATAAGTTCAATGAGGAAAAATGGACTGGACAAATAGAATCTGTATTTGTTAATAGTACTAGGGCTAACAACTCAATTGTCGAGGCTTTTTCGGAGGGAAGGAAAGTTGGAGCTCGAATGAAGGAAATTGGAAAGGATTTGGGAAATATAGAAAATGTGTATAAAATATACGATAAGAATTATGATGAATACAAGAAGGCAGTACAGGAAGTTGAGAAAGAACTTCCTGGTGGAACGGAAGCATTGAATGGAATTATGGCTAACATGCAGAATGCTAATTTCTTCGTTAATGAATCTTACAACCAGATGAAAGAAATCTACAATGTTGCGTATGTTGATGCTCAGAGGAGAATTAGAGAGGAAGATGGCGAAAAGAAGAAAGCTGCAGAGGATGCTTTGAAGAAACTTGTTACATATAGAAATGAGTTGAAAGAATCATTTGAAGGTTATAAAGAGAAATCAGATTTTGTAGAGTTGAAGAAAAAGATAGAGCAAGGGACTAAACTACTTGGGGAGAAAAATATAAGACCTGAGATTTATCGCCCATTAAGAGATTTTGCCGTTGATAAAAGCTCAGATACATTTGCAAATGTAGCATTGCATGCATGGCAGAATGCTAAACATCACAATTTTGCTCCTGGAATAATAAGTATAGAAAATCCTCCTGCTGGAATGTCTGGATTAACTAGAGCTGAAGAAATTGCTAAACTTGTTGAAAAATCAAGAGAGAAATTTGTTAAGAATGCCGTTAAAGAGAAATTAATGTCTGAAAAAGAAGCTACTGCCACTGCTGAAAAGATGATTGGAGCAACATGGGACGTTGGACACATTAATTCTATTCAGAAATGGGGTTATAATAGAAAAGATGTTTTGGGTCAAGCTAAGAAAATTGCTCCTTATGTCAAGCACATGCACATTGCAGATAACTTGGGATTTGAAGATGCTGAGTTGCCTGCTGGAATGGGAAATGTTCCCATAGATGAAATACTTAATGCTGAATGGGGTAAAAACTTTAGAAATGCTAAAAAAGCAATTGAAACAGGTGATTGGTTTTCTAGACAGGGAGGAATGGGAATGACTAAAACTCCGGTTACAGAAGCATTTTCTGGATTAACTGCTCCTGTTTATGCAGTTGGAAGTATGGGAGATGCTGGAGCTTCTTACTGGAATAGTGCAATAATGAATGATGGGGGATACTTTGGAGGACTTGGTCCTATCAATCCTGAAATCCACCATTCTATATATGGTGGAGGATTCTCAGGTTTGCCTGCTTATTCAGGAGGAGAAATCCCTGGAAAGGCAAGTAATAGTTCATTCTCCGGAGCTCCGTTAGAATAATTAGTAACTTGATAATGGTAATAATACATAGTTTTATATAATGTTCTTTTTTTGATTTTTCATGACAACAGTAATAGGAGTTCTAAGTAGAGAAGCTGAAATGGCTATTCTTTGTGCTGATAGGCAGGCTACAATAGGTCATGCTGAGAATAGAGCTATTCCTGTAGGTAAAGCTTCTGTTAGAAAGCTTTGGACTGCAAAGAATGGGATGTATTCATTTGGATATTCTGGTCCATTTGATGATGATGTTGAAAAATTTGCTGCGAGAATGGTTGATGGTAGTATAGATGTAGAAAGAGTTACTATTAATGGTAGTTTTCCTGAACTGAGAGAACTAAACCTTGACAAATTAGGAGACGAAGCTCCTGAAGCAGGTAATGTTGGTTCTTTTCTTTTAATTACAAGATTTGGTAATGAACCTTCTTTATACAAGTGCTGGCCTCTTGGCAAGGTAGCACTTAAAGGGTTAGATTATATTGGATCAGGTTCAGGCAAAGCTCACGAATATATTGGAGCAAGAATTACTCTTCAGAAAGCTAGAGATTATTTGCCACCTCTTGGAAAAGATAGAGATAAAGAAAGAGAAGGAATGTTATTGACAAGTCTAGAGTGTTTAAGATATGCTCAGGCCAATGATCCTTATTCATCTGGATTAGATTTAGTTGTAGTAACAAGAGAAGGGATAACAGATCACTTTGCAGATTTACAAGATGACTTTAAGGCAAGAGTCGAAGCAATAGCTGCAAAACACACAACACCATCCCCTCCTTCAAGTGCATCATCTTAATTTTAAAATTTATTAATT